>Ga0074045_10001453_pt1 | contig 22771 bp, 24 predicted proteins | sample BogForMeECP23OM2_FD_94442 | JGI IMG/M metagenome (GOLD analysis project Ga0074045, IMG submission 94442) | Bog forest soil microbial communities from Calvert Island, British Columbia, Canada - Bog Forest MetaG ECP23OM2 | ecosystem: Environmental > Terrestrial > Soil > Wetlands ... | reverse complement strand
GTCCGCGATCACTTTGTATTGTTCGAGAGCGGCGTCGGCCTGGCCGTCGTTCAGCAGGTTCTGAGCCAGCCCGCGAATAGCGTCCAGATTGTCGCGGTCCAGTTCAATCGCGTGCCGATATGCTTCGATGGCGTTCTTGTATTCCTTTTGCTGCTCGTAGGTGTACCCGAGCGCCGAATAGAGCTTTGCCGAACGCGCAGGGTTCGGTACCGAACTGAGCACCTGAGCCGCGCGAGCCGTGTCGCCCAGTTCGTTGTAGAGATAAGCCAGGGTAGTGACCGCCTCTTCCGAGTCCGGCTGCAGCTTCACCGCGGTCTTGAATTCGCTCTCCGCCTTTTGCAGATCGTTGTTCAGCCGGTACAGGCGTCCCAGAAGCAGGTGGTCGTCCATGCTGTCGGGTTGCAAGCGCACGATCTGCTCGTACTGCTCGATCGCCAGTTTCAGAATGCTCTCGGAACCGCTGCCTGCCTGCATGTCGCCCAGCGAACGCAGATAGATCCTTCCCAGCAGGCGGCGCGCTTCCAGATTGTTGGGATTGCGCTTGATCAGGTCCTGCGCCTCAACCACTGCGTCGCGAATGCGGCCGATCTTGTTATAGAGCTCGGCCAGGCCAGACGTCAGGTACGCCGAGCTCGGGTCCGCATCAATGGCCGCACGGTACTCCTCAATGGCCTTGTTCGCCAACTTGCTGTCGCCGTTGGCGACTTGTTCCTCGTACATGTGGGCCAGCGCGAAGTGGTAATAAGCGGCGGCGCGGTCGGGCGTCTTGCCCTTGTTCGCGGCCTGGACGTCAGCGCTAGCCGGGGAATCCACCGCCCGTGCAGGCTGATCTTGAGCCAGTAAACCCTGGGCCAGCAAAAACGACCCCGCAAAAACCACACTGCCAATCCAAAACTGTTTTTTCATGAAAAATCCCGCAACCTGCAAATTCCTGCCCACACCTTGTTGGATGCTAACGATTGGATGCTGATCCGCGCTATCCGTATTTTCTTATTCTACCCTCGCCAGGCCTTTAAGCCCCCAAAAAGCGCAGGGCGGGATAAAAGCCAGAAGTACAGGGGCTTTGGACGGTCACCGTGGAAGAGCGGCCCTTCAGAGCCTGCCCTGAGCCTGCCGAAGGGGCCGCGTAAGCCCTCTGAAATCAATGCGGGCTTTAGCCCCTGAGGGCCAGACGTCATTCCTTTGACCGGGGTCCGTCCTAATGCCTGAAATGCCGCACCCCAGTGAAGATCATGGCCAATCCCAGCCGGTCGGCCGCTTCAATGACCTCCTGATCCCGCACCGAGCCCCCAGGCTGGATAATCGCCGTCGCTCCCGCTTTGGCGATTTCCTCGACTCCGTCCGGGAACGGGAAGAAGGCATCGGAGGCCGCCACCGTGCCCTTCAGCGGCAACTGCGCCTTCATTGCCCCCAGCTTGCAGGAATCGACGCGGCTCATCTGTCCGGCGCCGACCCCCACCGTCTGCCCATCGCGCGCGTAGAGAATGGCGTTCGACTTCACGTGCTTGCAGACCTTCCATGCGAACAACAGCGCCCGTTTTTCTTCCGCAGTCGGCGCCCGCCTGGTAACAACTTTCAGATCGCCCTCGGCCAGCTTGTGAAGATCGGAATCCTGCACCAGCATGCCTCCAGAAATGTTCTTGAGAACCCAGGTTTGCTGTCCGGCCGGAACTTCGACCAGCCGCAGGTTCTTCTTCGAGGCGAACGCCGCTTTCGCCCCTTCATCGAATGCCGGAGCGGCAATGACTTCCAGGAACAGCTTGGCCATCTCCTGAGCCGCGGCCGCATCCACCGTCCTATTCACTCCGATCACGCCGCCAAAGGCTGAAACCGGATCGCATTCCAAAGCCCGCACGTAAGCCTCGGCCAGCGTCTTGCCGGTCGCGGTTCCGCAAGGATTAGTGTGTTTGATAATGGCGCAGACCGGCTCCTCAAACTCCCGCGCCAGATCCCAGGCCGCTTGCAGATCGACAATGTTGTTATAGGAAAGCTCCTTGCCCTGCACCTGACGCGCGTTTGCCACACCCGCGCCCGAACCGTCCGCGTACATCGCGGCCTTCTGGTGCGGATTCTCGCCATAACGCAGGTCCGCCACTTTCTGAAAAGCCAGCCGCAGATTTTGTGGAAAGCCTTCCGCCGGCTTTAATTCGAAGTCGCCGCCCACCCGCTCCAGCGTCGAAGCGATGGCGGAATCGTAGGCTGCGGTGGTCGCAAACGCTTTCTGCGCCAGACGCCACTTCGTTTCCTTCGACAGCATGCCGCCCGAGCGCACCATCTCCTCGCCGATCGCACCGTAATCGGCCGGCGAGGTAACCACCGCGACATCCTGAAAATTCTTCGCCGCCGACCGGATCATCGAAGGCCCCCCGATATCGATGTTTTCAATCAACTCCTCGAAGTGCACCCCCGGCTTGGCAGCCGTCTTTTCGAAGGCGTACAAGTTGACCACCACCATGTCGATCGCCGGGATGCCATGCTCGGCCACCGCCGCCCGATGACCACTGTCGTCGCGGCGATGCAGTATCCCACCATGAACTTTCGGATGCAAAGTCTTAACCCGCCCATCCAGCATTTCAGGAAATCCGGTCAGCTCGGAAATATCTTTGACGGCAATTCCGGAATCGCGCAGCAGCTTGGCCGTGCCTCCCGTAGAAACCAGTTCCACCCCAAGCGCGGCAAGCCCGCGCGCGAAATCTACCAGTCCGGTTTTGTCGGTGACGCTAAGAATGGCACGCTGGATTCTAGACATAAGGCCCTCGGATGCAGATGAAAAATCAGAGAAGAGGAATTTTAGCAGGCGCAGGCTGGACTCAGTTGCCTGTTCTCAGTTCTCGGCCCTGGCGGCGGGCTGCGTAATTGAGATTCGTATCAGGGCACGTCTTCAGGCGTGCCGGAAGCGATCTGGAATGAATGCGCCTTCAGGCGCTGGATCTCGTGGATTCGACTTTCGCCGCGGACTGTCGGTGGCGCCGAGGGTCACTCTTCCGCGATGTGTGGACTCGTCGATACGTTCTGCGGAGCTTTATGCAAAGACTGGACGATGCGATTGATCCAGAATACGTCGTAGCAGTCTCACGACAGGGACTCCTGGGTACTGGCAACTGGGTACTGGGTACTAGCCTTTCGCCTTAGCCTTAAGCTTCACATGTCCACCCTGGATCTCGACCGAGTACACCACCGTGTCGCAATGGTGTTGCTTGCGCAGTTCGCTGGTCTTTTTCTTGACGAACGCCGTAAACGATTCAAGGTTGCCGGAAACCTTTTCGCCCGACTTTTGCTTGGCTTCGCTGAGCGCCTTGTAGAGCGATTCAACTTGTTCCCGCTCGACTGCCGCGCCTGAGCACTGTATCGAGAAAGGCGGCTCGCTAGTCCCGCCCGCAGCTTCGGCGTGGTGGCTCAGGCCGTATACCGGATTATGCTTTGCTTTCCTATCTTCGACGCGCACACCCTGTACCGAAAGAATCGCGTCCGCTGGCCGGCGATAGCCTTCTTCGCGAATCCGCATCTTCTTCCGCCACAGGTCGGCTTGAATCGCGTAGCGCTGCGCCATCTCGTTGTACCGGAAGCGCTGCGAAAAACTCAGCCGCGAGCTATCGCTGAACTTGCGAAGTAGGGTGGTAACTTTCCATTCGATGTCGGTGGGAGGCCGTTTGGTCGGATTATTGAAGAAGATCTCGTACTCGATCTTCAGCCGGCGCAGTTGATGATCGAGCACATTCAGCTCTTCTTCAGTGGTCACAAGGAGTCCCCAGCCCCTACCTTAGCGTTCCCAGCAAAGCTTGGCGAGGTTCCCACCGGACACGGAGGGGATGGTACGAAAGTACCCGAGGGCAGCTGTCAGCTCTCAGTAAGACCTTGATTCCCTTGGGACGCACACTGGATCGGCGATCTAGAAGCCTGTCTGAAAGCATCTAGGGGGTTGCTTCTCCTGAGAGCTGAGAGCTGATAGCTGAGAGCCGATTTATTTCGAGCTCGACGCCATCTTCTTCACCATCGCCAGCACCAGCTTCCGGTCGCTGTCGTTCAGATTCGCCGAATACCGCCGCATCTGGCTCAGGAAGCGGACTTCGTCGTCGGAGAGCTGTGGCAGCCCCTTATGCCCGTTGCTGTGGCCTTCGGCAAAGAATTGCGACAAGGCCAGATCCATCGCCCCGGCAATCTTCGCCAGCGTATCCAGCGAAGGGATGGTGTGGCCGTTTTCAACCCGTGACAGGTAACAGCGCAACAGGCCAGTGCGCTTTTCGATGTCGCCCTGTGACATGCTTCGCTGGAGCCGGAAGTTGCGGATGGTCTCGCCGATATTCATAGACACGCGACTAACTCAATCCCTACGCTGAATGGCAATATTAAAGATGCGTGCATAGTAACCAGAGTAGTACCGTCTGGCAAGTGGAAATTCCTTGCCTCCCAACCAAAAGTGTTTTCCTGAATTTCTTTGGGAACTTTCCCGACTTTACAGGTTGCGAAAAACTCGTGTAGAGACGGGGCTTGCCCCGTCTCGGACTGCTTAATAATCTTAGCTCGCGCAAACACTTCTCACTCGCCAACTATCCAATCGGCCGCTTCACTTTTTCAATGTCGTGGCCAGAAACGCGACCGTCCGCTGCCACGCATCGGCAGCATCCTCGGGCCGGTATCCCTGTTTATTGTTGGGATTTTCGAACGCATGACCCGCATCCGGATAGATCTTCACCTCAATCTTCTTTCCCAGCGTTTCCATCGCTTGCTGAAACTTCTTCACATCCTCCGGAGTGATGCCCCGATCCTGCGCGCCAAATAGCCCCAGAATCGGAGCGTTGATCTTTTTCAGTTCCGCAGGCTCGGTCGCCAGATGTCCGTAGTTGATCACCGTTGCCGCCAATTGAGGCTCGGCGAGAGCCGTATCCAGCGCATAGCCTCCGCCCATGCACCAGCCAATAGCGCCGATCCGATCTTTCTTCACATTCGCTTGCGCCGCCAAAAAGTCGTAGGCCGCCCGCAAATCCCGGGTAGCCCGGTCTTCCGCCAAGCCCCGCATCAGTTCGTGGGCCAGGTCCGGATTGTCGGCGACCTTGCCGCGGTACAGATCGATCGCCAGCGCGACATAACCCTGGTCCGCCAGCTTCCCGGCCTGCTCCTTGACCCAGCCGTTCAATCCCCACCACTCGTGAATCACGATGAGCGCTGGAAATGGCCCTTTCCCCGAGGGCGTGTAGAGAACTCCATTGACTGTGTCGGCACCAGACTTGTAGGCAACGGCCTTACCATCAACCGCAAAGGCCGAAAAAGATAAACAGAGAAACAGAATCAGCCACAGCGAAAGGCTTTTCATGGGATCACTCCGAATATGTTTAGCCCAAACGTAGTGCGCATGGGTCTCACCTCTGCGAGCCTGAAATTGTAAACGGAAAAGTCACAGGTGTCAGGTGTCAGGAGGCAGGTCTCAGGTCTTAGTCTTAGGAAAAGCAGAACCTGTGACGCGGTTTGGGTTTCCTGACACCTAAGACCTGACACCTGAGACCTGCATTTAAGGTGTTCCCTCAAACAGCGGCCAAAGCCCATCGGCCGTGACGCGGTAGATGGCATAGGCGCTCCCACCGTCAAAGGTGCGCCGGAACAGCAATTCGCCGCGGCCATCGCCGTCGGCATCGACCGCGTCGATCAGTTCCATCCGCGGAGCAACGTCGAGATGCCGCGAATCCGTCTGCGAGAAAAACAGTTTTTTTAGCTCGTTTTCAAGATTGGTGCGGGCGATCAGCGTGATCTCTTTGGGTTCCTCGACGCTTCCGCTTGCACCCGCGGCCGACGGCCGGGTTTTCGCGGAGAGCACCAGCACCGGCTCGTTCGAATTGGAGAGGTCAAAGATGCGCAAGCTCACATCGTCGAAGGCAGGCTGGGGCAACTTGCCCGTAGACTTGCCAGAAGTAGATTTGCCAGAAGTAGATTTGCCAGAGGATGCCTTCTTCCGAGTGGGCGCAGCCTCTTGGGTCGCAGCGCCCGTCTGCCCGCGAAGCTGCGCCGCAGCCAGATCGAGCATCCGGCTGCGATAGGTCGCCTCTTCCGCCGGTTTCACCTCATAGTTGTAAGGACGCGGATCAGGCCCGCCGGCATCGGAAATCGCCGGAATGACGACGATCTGAGGCATAGCCGCGGGGTCCTTTGCCGTTGCGCCGGGCTTCCCGGTACTTGTCGAAGCGGTGCCCGGCGCTGCGTCCATCAGAGCGTCGAAGGTCGTAAACGGTTCGCGGCGCGTGCTCGAGTCCGGCTTTCCGCGCCGCAACCGAGGCCGGTTCGGATCCTCGATCGTCTCGTCTGACGCAGCTGTCCTCGCGGTCTCCGGTGGTGCGGCTGCTTTGGGAGTTTCGGGCGCGGGCGACGTGCTGGCGGGCGGAGCCGCCGGTTTTTGCTGGTCCTTATTCTGATCTTTATTCTGATCCTTGTCCTTATCTTTGCCCTTGTCCTTGCTGTCAGCGCCGCCATCCGAGGCGGCCTTTTCGCTGCGCCGGTGAAGCACCGGAGGTCCCTCCTTGTCTTCGATCACTGGCGCCGCATACTTCTTGCTTTTCTCCGGAGCTCTCATTCCCGCGGGCAGCCAAGTGCCTTCCGCTATCCAGACGTGGTTCAGTTGTCCCGGCTGCGTTATCGTAAACACGCCCTGCGACACGCCCGTGCGAAACCCCTCGTAGACGATGTCAAAGTCCAGAGCCATGGGGACGGGCGTAGCTTTATACGAACCTGCGTCGTAAAATTTCCCGTCCATCATGATGGCAATGGGAGTGAGGCGTCCCTTGTTGCCCTTGGGGGAAAGCTGGATCAGTCCCAGGGCCCGCGGTCCTTTGTCGGCCGCTGCCTTGCGTCCGTACGACTGCAGCGGGCCTTGCGCCATGAGGAATGAACCGGGCAGCCAAGTCAAGGCAGCCAAGGTGACGGCGAACCGCCAGTTGCGATATAACCTGCGATGTAACTGTAACCACGTTCGGCGAGGAGAAAATTCCATGGAAGTCAATGATAAATCCCCAGACTTCAGTACGACGGACGAGAACGGCAAAGAGGTTGCCTTGAAAGATTTTCGCGGCAAGACCGTAGTGCTTTATTTCTATCCCAAGGCCGACACGCCGGGGTGCACCAAGGAAGCCTGCGGCTTTCGCGACAGCTACTCGGCCCTCAAAAAGACAGGCGTGGTACTGCTTGGGATTTCGAAAGACACAGCGGCTTCGCAGAAGAAGTTTCAGGAGAAGTTCAGTTTGCCTTTTCCGCTGCTGGCCGATCCAGAAAAGAAAATAGCGAACCTGTTCGGCGTGGTTAAAGAAAAGAATATGTATGGCAAGAAAGTGAAAGGCATCGCGCGCACCACGTTTGTGATTGGCCCCGACGGCAAGATCAAGCACATCTTCAATAACGTGAAAGCAGAAGGCCACGCCGAAGAGGTGCTGGCCTACCTGAAGAGCGTGGCCTGAGGCAGTGCGCGAGCGACACCTCTTTAGGAATTGTCATCCCGAGCGAAGCGAGGGATCTGCAGTTCGCCGCAAAATGCGGATCCCTCGCTTCGCTCGGGATGACAAAATCTAGTGAACTGCCCATGACTTCTCTCGGCCACGTCACTCCGCTGAAAGCCGAGTTCTTCAACCGCGACCCGCGGCAAGTGGCGCGGGCCCTGCTCGGAAAGCTCCTGATCCGTAAAACGCCCAGCGGAATCCTCGTCGGCCGCATCGTCGAAACCGAAGCCTATCTCGGCCAAGGCGATGCCGCAGCGCACTCCGCCGCCGGCCGGACGGCACGCAATTCCGTCCTCTTCGGCCCTCCCGGTCACGCCTACGTGTATTTCATCTACGGCAATCACTACTGCCTGAATGTTTCCTGCCTGCCCGACGGCGTCCCTGGAGGCGTCCTCTTTCGCGCCCTGGAGCCGGTGGCAGGCATCCAGCAGATGGCAAAAGCGCGAGGCATCGAGCTAGCAAGAGAATCCGACGTCAAGAAGATTTCCTCCGGCCCAGGACGCCTGTCCGAAGCCCTCGGAATCACGCGCGACCGCGACAACGGAAAAAGCCTGGTGAGCCCGCGTTCCGACCTCCGCATCGTCGATGACGATTATCGCGTACGCCGAGTAGCAATCACGCCGCGCATCGGGATCGTGAAGTCCGCCGAACGGCCGCTGCGCTACTTCATCGCCGGAAATCCGTTTGTCTCCGGGCGGAGCCGGCAGGATTGAACTGCAGAACCATTCCAGCTCAAGACTCCAGCACAACGTTGTCGATCAGCCGAGTAGTTCCGACGTAGGCGGCAACGGCGACTAGTGTCTCTCGCGAGATCCGCTCGACGGGATCGAGCGTATCAGGATCGACAATCTCGAAATAATCGAGCACCACTCCCGGCTCGCGGGCGATGACTACCTTTGCCGCAGAGATCAGGTTGGCAGCGATTCTTTCCCCGGCTTGAAATCGCTGCCGAATGTCCTGTAGCGACCTTTGCAGCACCAGCGCGCGGCTGCGTTCTTCCCGATTCAAGTAAGCGTTGCGCGAGCTCATAGCCAAGCCATCGGCTTCGCGCACGATCGGGCAGGCGACGATTTCTACCGGAAAGTTCAGGTCCCGCACCATGCGCCGGATCACGGCGAGCTGCGCCGCGTCCTTCTGTCCGAAAAACGCGACATCAGGTTCGATGATGTGAAACAGCTTCGCGACAATCGTGGTCACGCCTCGAAAATGGCCAGGGCGCGAGCGTCCGTCAAGCTTTTCGCTCAAGCCCTCGACCACGACCCAGGTACCTGGGTCATTGGATTTGGCATTGGAATTGGGATAGATCTCTTCGACAGGCGGCGCGAACAAAATCTCGATACCCTCTTTTTCTAGCAACCCGCAGTCACGCTCGGACTGGCGTGGATACTTCGCCAAATCTTCGGTCGGACCGAATTGTGTGGGGTTCACGAAAATGGAAACCGCAACCCCGTCGCACTGCGCCCGAGCCGCGCGGACCAGCGACAGATGTCCCTCATGCAGAGCGCCCATCGTCGGAACCAGGCCAAGGCGTTGACCGCGGGCGCGCACAGCGCGACCGGCAGCGCGAGTCTCCGGGATGGTCGAGCATATCTTCATGGACAGAGCGATTTGCACTTCAGATCACCCGATGACCCGATCACCCGATCACCCGATGAGCCCCGCTCACGGCGCCTCGCGGTACTGCACGTCCAATTCTTTAAGGGTTCCGAGCAGCAGGGCGCGGTTCTTGCGCACGTCTGCCTTCGTCTGCTCGTTTGGAGCTTTGGGAACACTTTCTCCGACCAGCACCACCCGGCCGTAAGGCCATGCGCTCGATGGCAGCGACACTAACTTGCCCGGGACTTCCTCCGGCTTCAGCATGTGGATCTCCCGATTGGAAAGGTCGACCAGGCCGATCCCATCCTCGCGCACCAGCAAATAAGGATTCTGCCAGTGGCTCATATCCTTCACGCGCGGATACTTGGAGGGATCCGGCGCCGGGATGGACACAAGGCCGGTCGGCCGCGCCGTCTCCGCGGGCTCCGGTTGCGGTGGTTTGGAGCAGGCCACCAGCGCCCCCAGCAAAATTAGAGTAACGAGCTTTTGGACAAATTCTCGCGCAACGGTTCGCACTACCCTTTCTCCGCCCGCCATTATCGTCGCAGCGCCTGCTTGCGGTGGAGTACCGTTTCGAGTGCGGCCTGCGTCTCTTTCGGCAGGTGGTAGGACTCCCCATCGTTCGGGAACTGGTGCGAAACCACGTCAGCCTTGAAGGCCAGTATGGATTCCGTGATTAGCGCGGCGGCATCTCCATAGCGGCGAACGAACTTCGCCGGATGTCCGAACGTCAGGTTGACCAGATCGTGGAACACAAGCACCTGCCCATCGCAATCGGGGCCAGCGCCAATGCCAATCGTGGGCGCTTCCACCTCGGCCGTGATCATCGCCGCGACTTCGCGCGGAATGCCCTCCAGATAAATGCAAGCCACACCCGCGCGGTCGAGCGCCACCGCATCGCGCATGAGCTGCTCGATGGCGTTCAGCGTTTTGCCCTGAACTTTGTAGCCGCCCATCACGTTGATCGACTGCGGCGTAAGGCCAATGTGCCCGGCCACGGGAATCTCGGCGTCAATCACTCGGCGGATCACTTCCACACGCTTCTCGCCGCCTTCCATTTTGACCGCCTCGGCCCCGCCTTCCTTCACAAAGCGCGCGGCATTGTGAATCGCGTCTTTGGGGTCAACCTGATACGACCCATACGGCATGTCAGCGATCAGCAGCGCATCCTTCACCCCGCGGCGCACCGCCCGAACGTGGTGCAGCATCTCGTCCACGGTGACCGAGAGCGTGTTCTCGTAGCCCAGCATGGTCATGGCCAGCGAATCGCCAACCAGCGCAATGTCGATGCCAGCCTCGTCGACCAGGCGCGCCGCGGCGTAGTCGTAAGCAGTCAGGCAGGTGATGGGTTCGCGTTGAAACTTCTTTTCGCGGAGCGTGGCAGTAGTAATTTTTCGGCGGGGTTCGCCGATAGGCGTGAGACTCACAGTGTCCTCCAGTGCCCCTCCGCAAACCAGCCGGATAGAGCCTGTACGCGTCTTTGGATGACGCTGCGGGCATTATAGCTGCAAAAGGGGCCGTTGGTCGACAGCTGATTGTAGCTCGGTAGCATCTCAGCACTGTGTTACTGGCTTGAATCTCGGCTTGAGAATTGCGTTACCAGAATTCGAGTCAGACGCTCCGCAACGATCCTCCTGTTTCCTTTTTTTAATGAAACAGTTTGATTGACGCCTTTAACCCCCTAATTTGGCGTTTCGGGGCCGAAGTCGGACCCCGCCAGCGCAATTACAGCCCACCCACCCACCAGTCACTTTCTCTTGACGAGTGACAGTCACATGTGATAGTTTTATTGTCACAATGAAGTTCGACTACGAAGGCTGGTTGGCTAAAGCTCAAGCGAGACTGGAGACGCTCTACCAGCAAAAGAGCGCCATCGAAGATGAGATTTCGAACCTCGAAAAGGGCATAAAGGGATTCGCGCCTCTGGTTAATCAGCCTGCCCTTTGGCGTGGCCCCGATACCGGGATTACTGACGCCGTGAAAGCGGTCTTCCAGCGGGACCAAAGTCGTTTGTATTCCGCCGTCGAGATACGTGACGAACTTCTGAATGTAGGCGTCTCGCTCACCCAAAAGAATCCACTGTCGACGATCTACCAAGTTCTGTCGAGACTCGCAGAACAGGGAGCGGTATTGCATTACGACACGGAGGGCAAGACGCGCTACAAGTGGGTAGTGGGATGGGAAGCTAAGAAGTATTTGAGAGCGCCGAAAAGCATTGGGCAGCGCGTCGCAGAATCCGACGATTTCAAACCTAAACTCGGATTTCCCGACCCGTTGAACCAGGGGGGCAAGAAGAAATAACTTTGACGTTAAATACGAAAGCCTGGCCCCTCGCAATGTGCGCGGAGGAGTCTGCGTGGCAGTGAAGGGCAATCGCGATTTGGAGCGCCGCATCGACGGGTTCTACGCCGTCTGCGAAAAAATCCTCCTCCGCACTTTGATCTTCGGATGCTTCGTTGTTGAACTCGGAAGATTTGCCAGATGGTTATTGCGCTAAACCGGGTGGGCAAAATACTTTCCTCGCCTTCATAAAATGTCATATTATGAAGGCATGGCTATGAGTTCCTTGAACATTTCTCTTCCCGAAGCTCTCAAAGAGTACATAGAGGGCCAAGTCAACTCCGGGGACTGGAGCACCCCCAGCGAATACATCCGAGAGTTGATCCGACAGGATAAGGAGCGGCGGTTGCGGAATCTCGAGCAGGACCTGCTTGCCGGGGCGAAAGGCAAGAAGATCGAGATTCCGGTGGCTGAGATCCGCAAGAAGGGCTTAGTCGCGGCCCTGCGCGAAAGGACACGGCGGGAATGAGCCTCGCACAGGTGCGCCTTAGTGAGGCTGCTTCTTCCGACATCGTTGAGCAAGCCGACTGGTACGAAGAAAAATCAGACCGGAAGTTAGCCCAGCGATGGAGCAAAGCAGTGACGTCCGCTGTGCTGCGAATCTTGAAAAGTCCCCGCTCAGGCACGCCCTGCCGATTTGGCCCCACAGCACTACTCGGCATTAGACGAGTGCCCATTCCAGGGTTTCCCAAACACCTTGTCTTTTACAGCGTCGAGAGCAATGATGTACTGGTCCTGCGGGTTCTGCACGGGGCGCGAGACTTGGAAAGCCTCTTCTAACGACTCAAGGACGCTAAGCGCTAGCCGCGTCCTGTCCACCCAGCGGCAGGAAGTATTGCGTACCCTTGATCGGGGCGGAAACTTTCTTCAGCAACTCCTGCAAGTCTTCGTTGCGGTCAACGAAGTCGATCTCGGACGTGTTCACAATCAGCAGGTCCGACTGCGTGTAGTGAAAGAAAAAGTGTTCGTAAGCCTTCACTACTTCCATCAGGTAATCCTCGCTGATGGCCTTCTCCCCGGCCACGTTCTTTTTCTTTAGCCGCTTCTTCAGCACTTCCGGCGTGGCCTGCAGATAAATGACCAGGTCGGGCGTAGGGAGTTGTTCCCGAAAATAATTGAAGTAGCGATTGTAAGTATCGAGTTCCTGATCGTTGAGGTTGAGGCAGGCAAAGAGCTTGTCTTTTTCAAAAATGTAATCGGCGACCACCGTCTTGTTCGACCGCGGCCCCAGATCGAGCGCCCGCAGTTGTTCGAAGCGCCGGACCAGAAATGCAAATTGCGCCTGGAACGCCGCGCCCGGCTCGCCTTCGTAGAATGCCTTCAGAAATGGATTGTCTTCCGGCTCAATCACCCGCTGCGCCGCCAGCCGCTCTCCCAAAACCCGCGCCAGCGTGCTTTTCCCAACGCGTATGGGACCTTCAACCGCAATGTAACGGGGAAGCTCGAAAAGCTTGGCCATGGGAGGACGTGAGCAGAATATCCTGCTTCGCTGCGCGGCGCAATTGCGAGAAAGGTTAACAGCGAAGTTGTTCGTGGAGAGCCGGGCGCCCTCGCCCGGCCGCGATGCCCTGGACAAGCAAGACGCCCGTCCCGCCACCAGCTAGAATCTCCTCATGCTCCCCGCTCTAATCGGACTGACAGCCGCAGCCGCTGCTACGGCAGCCGGGTACCAGTCGATGGCGCCAACCGGCCAGTGGTACGGACGGACGTTTGTCGGGAGAACGCGAGGCAGCAGGCAGATCGCTCTGACCTACGACGACGGTCCAAACGATCCGCACACACTCAAGTTGCTCGAGGTCCTGGCCAAGCACAATGTACAGGCAACGTTCTTCATGATCGGCCGCTACGTGCAGCAGCGCCCCGATATCGCCCGCGCGGTGGCGCAGGCGGGACACATCATCGGCAATCACACCTTCACTCATCCGCAGCTCATTTTCGAATCGGCAGCGCAGACTCGCATTCAGCTTGTCGACTGCCATCGGGCTCTGCAGGACGCCATCGGCAAGCATTCCAAATTGTTTCGTCCGCCCTTTGGAGGAAGACGCCCGGCAACCCTCAGGATCGCGCGTGAACTAGGACTCGAAACCGTGATGTGGAACGTAACCGGCTACGACTGGAGTGCTCCGTCCGCCGCGGTGATCGAAAAGAAGGTCGCACGGCAGATGCGCGGCGGCGATGTAATCCTGCTGCACGATGGCGGATATCGCGCGATGGGCGCCGACCGATCGCAGACGGTGATAGCGACGGAAAATCTGATCCGGCGCTACCAGAATGAGGGCTACGATTTTGTATCGGTGGAAGAGATGCAAACTGTCGGCCATCCGGCGACGCGAGCCGGGTAGCGGTATCAACTCCGCCGCTTCCGTTTTGAATCTCACACTCCAAGGCGCTCATCGGTTGCTGGAAACGACCTGCGATGCGATTTCGCTGGAAAACCGGTAGAGTTGTTGGCATGAACAGGCAGCCGGGAATACTTCTGTTCTGGGGTGTGGCGGTCTCCCTTTTCCTGGCGATCTCCGCGCATCCCGCCGTTCCCGACTCATGGCAGGCCACGGAAGCCGCGGCGGTACGAGCCTGCAAAGCTATCCACTTTGCGGAGGCCGAAAGATTGCTCGTCGCGAATCTGAAACTTGCAGAAACCCTGACCGCAAAAGATGCGCGGCGTCCTCGTACTCTGTTCGACCTGGCTGAGGTTTATCGCGCCGAAGGAAAATACAACGACGCCTTCCCGTTGTATGAACGCGCGCTGCAGATTTACACCGCACTTTATGGACACGACGCAACCGAGATTGCTGACACTCTCGATGGCGAGGCGGAACTCTACAAGAGCCTGAATGATTACGCTCACGCCGAACCGCTGCTCCTGCGCGCGTTGGCGCTTAGGCAAAACCTCCTTAAACCAGGCGATGCGGATATCGCCCAGAGCGAGAATAATTTGGGCGAACTCTACACCGCGACCGGAGCATTCGACAAGGCGGAACCGTTGCTTCTGCAGGCTCTGGCATGCCGCCAGAAAACCCCCGGTCCTGAGAGCGCAGAGGTGGCGCAAAGTTTTGAGTCGTTGGGCACACTGTATTCAAAGAGCGGACGCACCAAGCAGGCCGAAGAGTCCTTCCGCCAGGCAGTCAGCATCTACGGCAAAACGCTAGGTGGCGATCATCCGGATTACGCCAATGCCTTGGAGAATCTTGCTCTGTGCTACGGGGCGCGACGGGATTTTGCCAGCGCTGAGCCTTTGCTGCAGCGGGTCCTGGAGATCCGCCAGACAGTTTTCGGCGCGGAACACCGGGACGTCGCCGCAAGTTTGGACAATCTGGCCGCTCTGAAGCGATCTGAACGCCAGCCGGATGAGTCTGCGGCACTCTACGAGCGGGCAATTGCCATCTGGGAAAAGGTTTTGGGACCGGGCAATCCGGACCTGGCCGCGGATCTGAATAACTTGGGAGCCATTTACGAATTCAGCAAAGATAAGGCGCGGGCCGAACCTCTATTTCTGCGGGCCGCCGCCCTCGACGAGAAGGCCTTGGGCGCGGAGAGTCCCGAACTCGGTACCGACCTGAACAACTTGGGCCTGCTTTACTTGTTTATGAAAAAGTATGATGAGGCGCAGAAGATATACCAGCGCGCCCTCGCCATCCGAATCAAGGCTTTGGGTAATCAGGATCCTGCCGTCGCGCAAACCATGAATAGCTACGCCATGGTTCTGCGAAACCTGCATCGCGAGGAAGAGGCCATGCAGATGGAGAAGCAGGCGCAAGCCATCTTCGCCAAACAGGGATCGAAATGACGCGGAAGATTACCCCCGACCTGCCGGAGGTCTGAATAGTCAGCGTCGCCGAACATTTATCAAAACGCAGTCGCAGCCCGTCCCGCTGAAACGCGGCGTAACATGCAATTCTCAGGAGTCATCCCATGAAGCAAGTCATTTTATTTCTTTTCGTGAGCGCGATCATGGCTGCAGCCCAGCCCAAGGCGCTCTTTTACATGATGGATAGGCCCAACTCCGTCCAATCCTTCACCGAGCACGCCGACAAAATCGACATTCTCGTGCCTGCCTGGTATGGCGTTGACGGCAACGGACTCCTTTGGGGCGGACCAAATCCCTACGTTCTGCAAACTGCGGCGCAGCACCATGTCCCCGTCATGCCCATCGTCGCCACCACCGTGCAAGCGGAGCTGCACAAACTTTTCACCACTCCGGCGGCGCGCAAGGCCTTCATCGACTCGCTGCTCAGCGAGTGTAAGAAGAACGGATACAGCGGCTTTCAGATCGACTTCGAAAATGTGCACTGGACCGACCGCGATCTGCTCTCCGACCTGGTTTCGGAAACTGCAGCCGCTCTCCACAAGCAAAGCTTGCAACTTACAATTGCCACCGTGCCCAACGCTCCCGGCGCTCCGGGGAATAGCAGCTACGCCCGTTGGCTCTATGCCAACTGGCGCGGTGCCTACGATCTCAAGGCCCTGGCTCAAGTCGCCGACCTGATCTGCCTGATGACCTACGATCAAAACACCCGATGGACCGCACCCGGCCCGGTCGCAGGTTATCCATGGACGGTGCAGCAACTGGAATACGCACTCCAATTCGTTCCCAAGGAAAAACTGTCGCTGGGCATTCCGATTTATGGATATCACTGGTTTGCCGGCGACCCCGGCAAAGATGAGAAACCGAACCCGATGGCTGAGTACGTAGGACAGCAGGAAATCGACCAGTATGTGGCTGCCTATCACCCGCACGTCGAGTGGGACTCGTTCGATCGCGCCGCCTGGTTCTACTTCTACCGTGACGACTCTCGCGAGTGGGTTTTCTACACTGATAAGCGCGGATTTCAAGAGCGCCTGAACTTAGCCCGCGATCGCCATCTGCAAGGCTTCTGTTCGTGGGTGCTCGGAGCCGAGGATCCTGCAATCTGGACCGTGTTGCCTTCCCACAAATAGCGACTGACGCTCTTCCTACGCCGCCGCCATGGCAAACGCCTGCTTGGCCGCGCCGATAGTCTGCTGCACATCATCTTCGGTGTGTGCCGCGCCCATGAACGCCGCTTCGAATTGCGAAGGCGGCAGGTATATCCCGTTTTCCAGCATTGCCCGGAAGAAACGTCCAAAAGCCTCCGTGTCGCATTTAGCAGCCGAAGTCCAGTCGGTCACTGGGCCCTTCGTGAAGAACCACGTAAACATTGATCCGACCCGGTTGTGGCACATGGAAACGCCCGCATCATGGGCTGCGGCGGCTACTCCGGCGACCACCGCTCCAGCCAGCCGGTCGAGGATTGTGTAGACATCCTTGTGCTCGCGCAAGTAGCTAAGCGTCGCATAACCCGCAGCCATCGCCAGAGGATTCCCAGAAAGCGTTCCGGCCTGGTACACCGGCCCGAGCGGAGCCACCATATCCATAATTTCGCTCGGTCCGCCATAGCCGCCCACCGGCAACCCTCCGCCGATAATCTTGCCCATCGTTGTGAGATCGGGCTGAATTCCATAGACTTCCTGCGCCCCGCCATAGGCCAGGCGGAATCCGGTCATGACTTCGTCGAAAATCAGCAGCGCCTTGTCACGCGCGGTAATCACGCGCAGAGCTTCAAGGTATCCGCGAGCCGGAGGCACGCATCCCATGTTTCCCACGACCGGCTCCACGATGACGCAGGCAATCTGTTGCTTGAATTTCTCGAACACCTCCTCCAGCGCTCCGATGTCGTTGTAAGGGAGCGCAAGCGTGAACTGCGTGAATTCCTCCGGGACGCCCGCCGAGCCCGGAATACCCAGCGTGGCCACGCCAGATCCGGCTTTCACCAAAAGCGCGTCGGAGTGCCCGTGATAGCAGCCTTCAAACTTCACAATATATTTCCGCTTCGTATATCCCCGCGCCAGCCGGATGGCCGACATGGTAGCCTCCGTCCCTGAACTGACGAAGCGAACTTTTTGCATGTGCGGAAAAGCCGAAATCACCAGCTCGGCAAGGTCCGCTTCCGCAGGAGTGGAAGCTCCAAAGCTGGTGCCCTTGCGCGCTGCCGCAATCACGGCTTCCACGACGCTGGGCGCGGCGTGCCCCAGGATCAGCGGCCCCCAGGACCCGATGTAGTCCACATACTCGTTGCCGTCCGCGTCCCAAAGGTGCGAGCCCTGGCCGCGCACGATGTAAAGGGGGTCGCCACCCACGCTGCCAAAAGCGCGCACCGGAGAGTTCACGCCCCCTGGAATCAGCTGTTCGGCGCGTTTCTGCAGTGCGCGGGATTGTTCTGTCTTGCGGGCCATAATTCCTCCACGTGAGCGGTAGCTAAGTCGGAAAACTTGAATATCCAGAATATATCAGCGTCGTGTGGGAGTGCCGAGTCGCCAGCCGCGACGCGGCGACACAGGAAAGCCCGGCACGTCAGTGCCGGGGAACTCACGGGTGGGAAGGTCGAGTCCCGGAGGGACGGCAAATTCGCCCCGGCCTGCCTGACAGCGGAAGTCGGCTTTCGCGGCTGTACCGAATTCATCGGACTTTCACGAAATTGCAACACTCCCGCAATCTCTCGCAGCTATCGTGATCCCAGTTGCCCTTCTAACCGGGAGGGTTTATTGGGACGGCCTTGGGGGGCTCCGGGCTGTCCTTTTTACTTTCCAGCCGTTACTTCAGGTAAGCGCGCACCAGGCTGATCAAGTCTTCCGTCAGCTCTTCGTTCGATTCCATCCCGCGATTCGGATGCGCAATATGCAGCCGGATGTGGTCCTCCAGGATCTCCGCCATCAGGCTGTTGACGCCGCCGCGAATCGCCGCCAGCAGCATCAGGATATCGGCGCACTCATCGCCCCCTGTCACCGCGCGCTCGACCGCGTCAATTTGCCCGCTCATGCGTTTGATGCGCGAAAGCAGCTTCTGTTTTTCTTTCGAGATTTCCAGGAGTTTGTCTTTCATAAATTATTTTGAATTGTTCTGTTTTTTCCCTTGCCACATACCCTAGGGGGGTATGATATAACATTTCTGGCGGGGAACGCCAGACCTCCCGCCAAGACTACCAAAAGGATCTATGAAAACCAGCAGTGCGTCTGAGACTCCGAATGGGTGGCGCACTGGATGGCAGCAGTAGATGTGACACGATAGCCGTTGCACTCCTCCCTATCGCTTCACCTCTGCTTCTCCCATCCCCAGACAATCGAGACGAGAACGCAGCCAGCGGCGGCCCCTGCCGCCGGTAATACTCCGGCCGCTAGCGGCGTCACGTGGGATCACTTGCGAGTGTGTCGCCCAGATCGGCCAAAGCGGGAACGAGGTCGACGAATCCAAAGAAAGGAGGAAACAACATTGACGTGCGTGGCTGCATTCGTGGAAACCATGGCGGTAGCGACGACCCGGTTCGCGCAGGCGATCCGCTACGAAAATGCCGTGTCCTCGCAATTGGAAACCGCCGGAGAAGGACCTCGCATGAATTGGGCCGTGGTCACCGGCACCGACGGCGAACGCCAACTCCGAATTCTGTGGAGGGCCGCCGGCAGATCGATAGCATCGGATGGTATTAACCATGGTTAATGAATTGTGCTATGCTTCTGTTAATTTCCAGTGTGGGAAGCGAACCGCGCGGGTCCGAATCCAAGAGGAAAGAGCTCGGCTCTCCAAACCTGCGCCGCAACTGTAACCTTCCGTTAACCGGCTGTGTGGATACTCCTGGGATGGCTAGTGGGGAAAATGCGAAAACAAGATCGTAAATCGGCAGGCTGGACTGCGGTAACGCTGCTGCTGGCCGTGCCGTGGCTGGTGGCGGCCGCAACGTGGAGCATCCCAGCATACGCGCAGCAGCCCGATGCAACTTTGCCCAAGGCCGACTCTCCGCCAGCGAACCCGAGCGATCCGCCCGACTCGCCCGCCAGTGGCGATCCCCAATCGATGTTCCCCCATTTCAAGGACAGCCGCTTTTGGCTCTCCGGCCAGGCGAACTTCATCTTCCAGACTCATCCCGACTTTCCCGCTGACTACAGCGGAAAGAACAGCCTAAGTCCGCACTATGACAAAGCCACGTCGCGGGTCATGACGCTCTACACCGGCGTGCGCCTCAATAATTCCACCGAGCTTCTGGTGGATATCGAAGAAGCCGGTGGCGCCGCCCTCAGCACCGGCCTGGGCTTGGCTGGAAATACGGACCTCGACATCGTGCGCAATCCGCTGTTGAGCAAAGAGCCGTATCTGGGGCGCGGCATGATCCACAAAGTGTTCGCGTTGAGCAAAGACAAGATTGAGAACCAGCGCAGCTTTCTATCGCTATTCGATGAGCTGCCGCGGCGCCGACTGGAAATTCGCTTCGGCAAGTTCAGCATGCCGGATTTCTTCGATATGAATTCGGTCGGTACTGATACTCACTTTCAATTCATGAACTGGTCGGTGGACCAAAACGGCGCCTGGGACTACGCCGCCGACACGCGCGGCTACACCGTCGGCTTCACCGCGGATTACGAAGACCGTAACTGGGGCTTCCGCTTCGGAGAGGGGTTGATGCCGAAGGTCGCGAACGGAATCGATCTGGTGTGGCGGCCATGGCAGGCTCATGCGGAAAATTGGGAGTATGAACTGCGCCATGGCGTCATCCCAAAGAAACCCGGCGTCGTGCGGCTGCTCGCGTACACCAACTACGCCAATATGGGCATCTACCGGGATGCAGTGGCTCAGTTTAAAGAAGGCCTGGTCCCGCTCCCCGACATCACTCACCACCCCTGGCACATCACGCGCAAATATGGCTTCGGCGTAAACCTGGAACAGAATCTCACGCGCAACTTTACGGCGTATGCTCGCTGGGGATGGGACAACGGAAAGACCGAGTCCTTCGCCTACACCGAAATTGATTCCACGTTCAACCAGGGCCTGGGTGCAAATGGCGCTCTATGGCATCGCAAGCAAGACCGCGCCGGCATTGCCTTCGTGTCGAACGGCATCAAGAAGGATCACCAGGTCTACCTGGCCGATGGCGGCCTCGGTTTCCTGCTGGGCGATGGCGGCTTGAACTACGGCCGTGAGAACATCGTAGAAACCTACTACACGGTCCACGTTTGGCGCGGAATCTATTTCGCTCCCGGAGTGCAGCACATCAATAACCCCGGCTACAACCGCGACCGCGGGCCGATCGTAGTGCCGAGCCTCCGGGCTCATGTGGAATTCTAGCGCCCCAGAGAATTTAAGTGTCATCCTGAGCGAAGCGAAGGACCTCTGCATTGTGCCGCCGACTGCACAGGTGCTTAGCTTCACTCAGGATGCGGCGCACCTTCACCGTTGAATCCCGGCTTCCTGTTTTTCCGCGCTCTGAAGCGCCCAAGCCATGCGCGGCGTGTTGTGGGCGATCCCGAAGCGGCCCTGGGCATCCAGCAGAATGATTCCGCCGTGGCCGTTGAGCCGCTGCTTCAGATAATTCATCGCTTCCTTGGCAACCCACTCCGGCCGACTGCCGGATTCGACCCGATCCGCCGCCCACTTCGCCAGTACCAGCTTCATGATGGGTTCGCCCCATCCAGTGGTGGAAACAGCGGCACTGAGATTGTCGGCGTAACAGCCGCAGCCGATCAGCGAAGAGTCGCCAAGGCGGCCAGGATCCTTATTCAGCGTGCCCCCGGTTGAGGTGGATGCCGCGATATTGCCGTCGCGGTCGAGCGCAACAGCTCCCACTGTGTCGTGCGAAATCTCGGGTGCAAACAGATCGTTGCCGTGGGTCGAGTCCTGCGCCTGATATTCGCGCAAGCGCTCGACTTCGCGAGGGATGATGAGATCTTCGTTGCGGCAGAGAGCAATGCCGTGTTCGGCGGCAAAGCGCTCAGCGCCCTCGGCAACAAAATAGACGTGTGTGCTGTCGCTGAGAATCTTGCGGGCTGTCCGGACCGGGTTGCGCAACCGCTCCACGCAGCCGACGCCACCGCCGCGCAAAGTCGCGCCGTCCATGATGAAAGCGTCCAGTTGCACCTTGCCGTCGCGGTTCAGGAAACTGCCGCGCCCGGCGTCGAAGGTTTCGTCATCTTCCAGAACGACCACGGCTTCTTCCACCGCGTCCAAAGCCGAGCCGCCGCCTTCCAGCACGCGCCACCCCGCAGCCGCGGCCTTGCGCACACCCTTAAGGTGCGCCTCGACCATGTCGTCGGGAATGGCCCAGGCGCCACCGTGAACCACCAGAATAGGATTGTTTGCCACTTTCAGTCCTTGAGGGAAATTGTCGTATTAGTGTACTAGCTATCCCAAAAATCGTTCCTGCCGAAGGCATGGCTTCAGCCATTGCCATCCACGCCCCACGCATTTGAATTTATAATGCAGTGCGACTTCGTTTTAATCCTTTGCACCAGGAGATTGGAATGCAACGCAAAGCCAGTGCAGTGTGGAAGGGCGGTCTTAAAGACGGGAAGGGGACAGTTTCGTCCACCAGCGGCGTTCTTTCGAATACGCCCTATTCCTTCACCACGCGGTTTGAAAACACTCCGGGGACGAATCCCGAAGAACTGATTGCGGCAGCGCACGCCGCATGTTTTTCGATGGCTCTGTCAGCGCAACTCGGAGGCGCGAACCTGACCCCGGAAAGCATCAGTACGTCCGCCACCCTCACCATGGAAAAACTCGATGCCGGCTGGACCATCACCGCCATGCACCTCGATGTGACCGCCAAGGTGCCGGGTGCTAGTGCCGAGGCCTTCAACACCGCCGCGCAAAATGCCAAAGCGGGCTGCCCGGTGTCGAAGGTGCTGAACGCCAAAATTACGATGGATGCAAAGCTGGGTTAGACCCTGATCCTCCCAGCCGCGAAGCGGCGGAATAGGAAAGCCCGGCACGTCAGTGCCGGGTAGTGGGAAGTGGAATCAATCGAGTCCCGCAAGGGACGGCACATGGGACGTGACGCAGACTCCGGAGGACGACCGGGGTCAAACACCGGAGCCCGACCTTCAGCTTTGCTCGCGCAGCGCCTGCCGCAGCTTGTGATTGAGTTTCACCGCTTCCTGCGACGCCTGCTCGATCATTTTGACCCAGCGCCGCAAGTTCTCCGGCGGGCCTGCCTGCGAAATCAGGTAGGTGGCTTGCACAATGGTTTCGAGCGAGTTGCTCAGATCGTGCGCCATCAGCCGAAGCTCTTTCGCCAGTTCTGCCGGAATTTTATCGGAGGTGTTTCCCATAATCCTAGGCGTCCTCCAGCCCTGCCAACAGCGCAACCCACCCCAGTCGGTCACGTTGCGCTCGTTTGACAGCCAGGCGCCAGCCAGTAGATATTAGTGTAGTCCCCCTAAAAAAGGGCCTGCCGATTTTTTCCTTATACGCGGATGTGGCGGAACTGGCAGACGCGCTAGGTTCAGGACCTAGTGGCCGCAAGGTCGTGGAGGTTCAAGTCCTCTCATCCGCACCAAAACTCAGTTCCTGGCGGCGC
>Ga0074045_10001452_pt1 | contig 22809 bp, 21 predicted proteins | sample BogForMeECP23OM2_FD_94442 | JGI IMG/M metagenome (GOLD analysis project Ga0074045, IMG submission 94442) | Bog forest soil microbial communities from Calvert Island, British Columbia, Canada - Bog Forest MetaG ECP23OM2 | ecosystem: Environmental > Terrestrial > Soil > Wetlands ... | reverse complement strand
TATCTTGCCGTGCGTGCCGTCGCCGAACGCAATCGTTCCGGTGCTCAGATCGATCGTGTAGACCGTGTCATTGCGGCCCGAGCCGTTGAAGTCCGCGACCTCGGTCCAGAGCGCATAGCCGCTGCCTTCGTTCACTTCCACGATCCCCGTTACGCCCGCCGGCTTCGGCAGTACCGGGCTATGCGCCAGCGTGAACGTCTGGTTCGGCAGGCCATTGCTGGCGCCCAGCAACTCCAGTTGTTCCGTCACCACGTTCTGCGCCGGCACCGTGTTGATCAGCACGTCCTCCAGCACGGGTGGCGATTCGTAACCGGAACCGAGAATCTGGCCGAGACGATAGCGGAACCAGTAGAGCTGGGGATCGGACGGCTTCTGCAGAATGCCGTACTGAGTCGCCACCATGTCGGAGGGTGCGGTGAACGTCACCGTGCCGTTGATGGTGAGGTACTGAGTGGTATCCTGGCTGACCGGCAGACTCGTCCAGGCGCCGTTCCAATATTCCCAGTAACTCATCACCGGCGGTGGCGTGGTCACCACGCCGGAAACGGCCGCGACGTTGCCCTGCGCGATCGGAAACGCGGGGTCGGCTGTGGCATGGATCGTGAGCACGAATGTGCCGGTGGGAAACGGTTGGTCGAAGCCGATATAGAGCGCCGCACCCGCCTGTGGCTTGTTGCTGAAGGCGTAGAAAACCTGGCCGGGAGTATTGTTGGATTGCGTTTGCAACTGATACTGCGCGCCGTCGAAACTCATGACGGCTTGAATGGACCCGCCCACCGCGTAAAGGTTCTCGGTGGTTTCGAAGATGATCGGCTGGCCGTTCACCGCCCCGGCCAGCGAGACCTGGGTTCCTTGCGGAACCAGAATCGCGTGCGGCAAGGTCTTCGATGTAAGCGTGAAGGTAAGCTCGGCCTGCGCCGGTGCGGGCAGATTGAGGCTGACGCCCACCATTTCCAGAAACTTGATGTAATTCTTGTCCGGCACCTGGTTGAGCCGGTAGAGGATGATTTCTTCGAGCCACGCGAAGAGTTGCACCAGCGCGATTCCGGGATCGCTCTGGTTGAAGTCGGTCCACTCCGGCGTATAGCTGGGTATGCGCCGGATCGCTTCCGCAACCAGGTCTTCGAATGTGCGATCGTCGAGCTGGATATCGGGTAACGGCATCAGCCTAGCCCCTCCTGCAAGTACAGCGGGTAAACCATGTTGAACAGCTCATTGGTTGAGCGAATGGTGTAGGTGATGGAGGCCAGCACCAGGCCCGCCTGGTCTGGTGAGTCGGTCACCGTCACCTGGTTGACCGTGATGCGCGGCTCCCAGGTGGTGAGCGCACTCTGAATCTTCGCGGCGAGGCTCGCGCGTTTGGTTGGGCTGTTGGGCTCGAAAACGAAGTCCGCGGCGCCCGCGCCGAACGTGGGCCGCATCACGCGCTCACCCAGAGATGTCGAAATCACGATCCAAATGGCCTGCTGGATGCGGCTGGGGCCGCTGGACCAGTCGATACCGCCTTGCGGATTGACGCGAATTGGATACTTCCAGCCTTGCCCGATGATGTCTGCCATTACGAGCAACCTCCCAGAGCGTCCACCACGACCTGCATGGTCCCGACCACGCCCTGCATCGTCTGCACGAAACTCTGCAGCGCTTGCAAATCCGCGCCCGCACCCAGCGCCGGCAGGCTGATGGGCTGGATGCCGGCGATGCTCATCAGCGTGCCGGCCAAGTCCAACAGGACGCCGATCGGCGCGATGGACGCCGTCAGATGCGCCGCTTGGGCCGCCGCGTTCTGCTGCGCGCATTGAATGGAATTGACCAGCGTGGTGTTACCGGCTGCAGTGGCCGATTGCAGTTGCAGCGAAAGGCTGCCCATCACGCCCAGAATGGTCTTCATCTGGCCGAGGAAACATTTCAGCGCCTTGATGATCAGGCAGAGCAGATCGCGGATGAACGGAATAATGGCGGCGGGAGTCGGCACCAGCAGGCAGGGGATCAGGCCGGTTGCTGCTTCGACGAATTCTTCAATCACCGAGGGCGAAGGGATCGGCAGCCCTTTGATCACCTCGATCAGCGGTTTGAGCAGTTTCAGAACCTTCAGCAGGCACTCCATGCTGGCCAGGAGTGGCGCGATCTGAATCATCAAGCTGAAGGTCATCGCGCAATCGGTGGGAATGCCCTTGGAAATATCCGAAAACGCCGAAATGGTGCCGCCCGTGGGCAGCGTGATCGAGGCCGGGCTGGGCAAAGGAATCGCGATGTCGGCGCAGGCCGGCAGTTGGAAAAGATCGCTCAGGTTGGCGTCGACTTGGATATCCATATCAGATCGGGTTCCCATTCGGGGCGATGGTCCGGCTGTAACCGGGACCGGACAGTATGATCGTGTTGCCGCTCAGTTCCAGAACCGAAACGCTGGAAATAGTGATCTTGCCGTTCGACATGGTGATCGTGTTGCCGTGAGCGTCCTGAATGACCAGCGCGCCCATATCGCCGTTCTGCGGTGTGGAATCGAGAAACTGTATGTTGTGGCCGTTCACGCTACGGATCTGGCGGACGCGAACGTCCTGCGACGGTGGCAAATCCTGTCCGTTCCACAGAAAACCGATCACGAACGGAAAGCGCGAATCGCCATGATCGAACGCGCACAACACTTCGTCGCCGACTTCCGGCAACAACAGCGAGCCGCGCTTACCGCCTGCCATCAGGGCGGCGATGCGAACCCAATCGGTTTCGTTGGTGTCCGGCAGCCAGGGAAAGGTCACTTTGATCCGGCCCTGTTGCGATGGGTCCGCCACATTCGTCACCGTGCCGATCACCACGCCATTGATGGTCATTAGCTGGCAGCCTCCATGCGCGCCGTGAAATCGGTGGTGTAGCCGCCGTCGCCGATGGTGTGGGTCGTCGAAGTCACCAGGTACGTTCCGCTGAAGCGCGTCCCCAAGCCGGCAATCTGCAGCTTGCAGCCGGAACGTAGGTCGGGAGTGCCCAAAGTCTTCCCGCGCGCCTCTACCAGGCCTTGCGCGATCTGGCGCATTCGTTTGAGCGCGATCATGCGGGCTTCGGCCTGGCTCTGCACCGGGTGGTCCACCACCAACTCGGATTTTTGCGACAGTTCGGATTCCGTGATGTTCAGGGCGGTGGGATCGATCACGCCTTCGTTCGCCAGATCCTGCCGCGTCACCTGCACTTTGATCTGCTGCTTGGTTTGCGGGTTCCAGCCGGTTACCGTGAGGTCGCTGACCTGGTTGGCCGTTTGCAACGTGGGCTGGAAACTGATCAGCGATTTGCCCCACTCCACCACATACGTGTGGCGCACCACGTCGCCGGTTTCCAGGAAGTGCACGATCACGGTGCGCTGCTGGTTGGTGCCCTGCTCCTCGATGAACAGCTCGTAGCCGATATCCCGCGCACGCTGCAGCAGAAAGACGATGGGGTACTGATTGTGCATTTCCAGGTACGGGATCTGTTCTTCCGCGGCAAGGTTTTGCTGCACCTCGTCGGGATCCATTTCGAGCGTGAGTTGGGGAATCTTCTGGCGCAGGTCGCTGGCGATGTCGTTGATCAGGTCCTGCGCAATCTCCGTGTCCTTCTTGTTGAAGTAGGCCTTGGTCTCCTGCTTGGTGCGGAAACGGTGCAGCAGGTTGAGCGCCCGCACCGTCAGCGTCGAGCCTCCGCCCGAGGGGAAGTTCGGCGACATGGTGGAGATTTCGCCCGTCAGCATCCGCTCCAACTCGTCGTTGCCGTTGTGGTAGTAGCCCATCCACAGCTCGACTTGCTGCCACGGGTTGAAGGTGTCGGTGTCGCTGTATTTGAAGGCGCCCATTGCGGGGCTTCCCGGAATGCCGTCGGGATCCCAGTTATTCACCACCATCTCGAACGAATCGACATTGGTCAGGCTGTCGGTGTAGGTGACGCTGATGACGTCGCTTTCGATCTCCAGTTCCTGCGCGTTGACGATGATCCGGTACGCCGGTACATAGAAATCCTGGCCTTCGTAGATATTCACCGGCAGCAGCGTGGGAGAGCTCATTGAGAAGCCCCCGCCACGCTGCGTGGAATGGTGAGGGTCGTGCCGGGCGTCAGCACTCGCGGATTCTCCAACGTGTTCGCGTCCGCGATGAGGCGCCACTGAGTGGGGTCGCCGTATTCGAGGTAGGCGATGTAGGCCAGCGTCTGACCGCGCTGCACTTGGCGCACGCTGGTGCGGTCCGACGAATGGCGCGGCGTGGCCTGAAGCTGCTGGTCGATCGTCCACGCTTCGCGGAACGTGCAGTTCAGTTTGGCGCGCAGTGGAATGCCGCTCGGCGCGAACAGGCTGAACTCCTCGGTCACGCTTTCGAGCACCAGCCACGGCGCGACGCTCGATCCGTAGGAGGTGAGCTGGTTGTCGTCGCCCCAGGAAAGCAAAACGCGCGGCGGCGCGTGCGTATCGCCATCCACCTTCAGGAGCTGATAGACCTGGCCGCTCAAGGTTCGCACGTCGGTCACCGGATCGATCATGCCCTGATCGGTAGTGTCGAAGAACAGTTCCATCTGGATCTTTTCGTTCTGGCCGCGCACGAACTGCAGCACCGGCGAATCCAGGCCGGGAATGCCGATTTCGGCGAACTGCACGCCCTTGGTTACCGTGTAGCGCTCGGGATTGAAGAGCGCCTCGATGGTGTCGCCGGCTTCGGTGGTGAGGGTGATCTTCTCCGGCATACGCTACTCCGCCCCGCTGCCCTCCGCCTGGTAAGCCCGGTCGCGAACGCCGGTATCCTTTTCCCGCTGCTGGCCGCACTCCTTCTCCGCGCGCACATGCTGCATAACGGCTTCGATAATCTTCCGCATCTCCTCCCGGCTGAGTGCGCCATTCGGTTCGGTCACCACCAATTCGGTTACGATTTCACCGACTTCGACATCGCCGTCATCCCTGTTTGCCATGCGCTTTAATTCCCCAGTTCCATTTCGAGGCCCTCATGGGCTATCTCCAGGCTCTCGATGGCTACCGCACTCTGCGCGGCGTTGAGCGACGCCCCCACCCACTTCATGGGAATGCCGCGCTTGAATTTCCAGATCTTGGCGGGGTTGCCGCCCTCGTCTTCGAGCACGACCAAGCCGTCTTTGCGCGTGCCCTGTCCCGTCACCCACGCGTAGTGCCAGTTCCACAGGTCGTCGTAAAGGAAAATGGCGCCGTGTTTCAGCGTGATGTTGGAGTGGCTGGCGCGCGTGGCGAACTTGTGGACATAGCCGTTCTCTCCGCCCTCCTTGTACTCCATGATTTCCATCGAGGCTTCCAATCCGGAGCACTCCGAAAAACCGGCCACGGCATAATTCAGCACCACGCTGACCAGGCTGCCGAGCACGTTCGACGAATCGATCAACGTCAGGTAGAAGTTGAATACCGTTAGCGGATCGGTCCTCAGCAGTGCCATCGATCAGACCTCCACCATGTTCGATCCGGCCACGTCCTGGCTGAACTGGAATACCAGGAACTCCGAAGCTGCCGCCACGGCTACGCCCACCTGGCAAATTAACTGGCCGGTCTCCACCACCGCGGGCGGGTTGTTAGTCGCGTCGCATTTGACGAAATAGCATTGCGCAGCGGTGGCTCCCGCCAGGCCGCCGCTCTGGCGAATGCTCTCCAGCAGCACAGTCAGCGCATGGGTCAACGTTCGTTGCAGGGTTGCGTTGTTGTTTTGGAAGACCACCCACCGCGACGACCGCTGCACGGTCGCTTCGATGGCCGACATCAGGCGGCGCACGTGGATATACATCCAGTCCTGCTGGTTGGGGTCGAGCGTGGCGAGCGATCGCGCGCCCCAGACGCGAATGCCGCGGCCCGGAATGACCCGGATCGCGTTCACCGCCGCCTGGTTCAGCGGCCCCTGAATCAGGTCGGTGATGTCCAGCGCGGTATCCACCGCGAAGCTGAGCTCCACGTTGGCGGGCGGCTTTTGTACGCCCTCGGTATGGTCCGTGGTGGCATACACGCCCGCAACGTGCCCGCAGGCCGGAACCGCTCGGGTGACCTGATACGGCGAAAGAGGGTCCGGAACTTGGATCCACGGATAGTAGACCGCGACGAATCGCCAAAAGGCATTGGTCAACCCCTGGTTGCTGGCCCATCCGGCCGCAGTCAACGGAGACGTGCCTTGCGGCAAATCGAGAATCGCAGTGCGGTACATCATAAGCCCGCACTGGCCGGCCATGGCTGCGTAAATGGCGCCCGCGTCCATGGCGGGCGGGATGGCCGTCGAGTCCGGCTCGGGTGGCGGCGTCGCCGCGGCCGCCGGCTTGGCGCACGGGTCAACTGGAACAGGCGGCGCCGCCGGCGGCGCCGCAGGAGGACCGGGCCAGACCGCATCGGGAGCACATAAGATTCCAATCTGCTCCACGCGTTCGAAGATCGTCAGGCCGCGGTAGTCCGCCATCCCCCCCGTGTAGTCGCGCGTCGTGACGGCACTCAGCCCGTCGCCGCCACCGCGCAAGTAGACGATTCCCGCGGCGATGGGTCCCGAGCCCACCAGCGTGGTGGCCGAAGAGGAGGCGCCAGTGGCGTCGATCGAAATCAGTTGCGATTGGGCGTTCACCACGGTCGGTGCGAAAGCGGCGCTGGCGGGGTCGAGCGAAAGCTGCGGGTAATACTCTTCCTCCTCCGGTGCCGTCAGGTCCGGACCCGGAGCGACTTTCACGAGCCGTGCAAACTGCTGCACGTTCGATCCGTAGGCGAGCGGCGTGAACTGGAGCGAAATGCGATTTCCCCATTGACCCGCGCTGGCAGCCGAGACAAGGAAGGAACGCACGTACTTCCCGACTGGAGACCCAGCCGGGTAACTGGTTTCGAGCGGCGCCGCCAGATGCATTGTGCCGTCGGCATCGGCGCGCAGCACCGCCAAGTACTCGTTCAAGCCTTGCCCGGTGAAGGCCAGCAGATCGAGGATCCCCGCGCCGCCAACCGGAGCGATCTTTACCGCGAAATCGCCCGCCGAGGCGGCGGCGGCGAGCGCGATTCCCGGCGGCGCCAGCGACATGGGAGCCGGGAATATGGCGGTGGACGGGCGCTGCGACGGGTCCGTGCTGGTGGTAGCGGCCACGCGCACCACGTAACAATCGGTACCCCCGTTTTCAAAGAACGCCTGCACCGCGTATGGCAGATACCCGTAGGCGGTGAAGCCGCCAAAGGTGGCGCGGTAGTCGCTCCAGCCGGTCAGATGGATCGCTACCGTGGACGCATCGAAGGTTTCATCCGTCACGGCGGGCGGCAGGGGTCCGCGTTCGGCGAAGCCCGCGAAACCGGCGATATCCATGCGCGCGAGCTGCAGAACGCTCGGCGGTTGCGCCGCCGGCCGTTGATAAATACCGGGAGTGAGGTAAGTCGGAATAGCGCGCCTCCGCGATCGGCAACGTCACGCCTTCTCGAGTTCGAGGCCTTCGTGCGCGATTTCCAGCGTTTCCACCGCGGCCTCGCTGGTTTTCGCGTTCAGGGCGGGGCCCTCCAGCTTGCTCGGCCAGCCTTGCGTGAAGGTCCAGCGCAGCGCAGGTTGGCGCGCCTCGTCCAACAGCACGATCGCTCCCGTCGCCCGCTGCGTCTGGCCGTCGATTACCGTCTTGCGCCACGTATAAAGGTTGGTGTCGACGATTCCGCGCTTGCATACGATTTGGTTGTACTTCATCAACCCCGGCAGCTTGCGCACGGTCGTGACGTCGCTGCCCTCGCGGTATTCGATGATGTTGGTGTCCATGGTGAGGCCGCTGACTTCGCTGAAGCCCCCCTGCGGAATGCCATCGATCTCCACGATGAAGTTGAATTGAGAATACGGATCGTTGCGGCTTCCATTTGCCATGAGTTCAATCTCCTTGCTACACGCTCTAGCTCTCGCTTACGCTCGCCCCGCCATCCCACAAGCCGATGCGGAAGATCACAAACTCCGCCGGATACACCGGCGCGACTCCCACCACCACGATCAGCCGGCCATTTTCGATGTCCGCCTGCGTCATCGTGGTCTGGTCGCACTTGACGAAGAAGGCCTGTTCCTTCTTGTCGCCCATCAACATGCCGTCCTTCCACAGGCCGGTCAGGAAGTCGCTCACGCTGCGGCGTACGCGCGCCCACAGCGCCGAATTGCTGGGCTCGAATACCACCCACTGCGTGCCTTCCTTGATCGATTTTTCGATGAAGATAAACAGCCGGCGCACGTTGATGTACTTCCAGTCGGGATCGCTGGTGGTGGTGCGCCCGCCCCACACCAGGTTGCCGCTGTTCCGGAAGTATCTGTGGCAGTTCACCCCGCGCGGGTTCAGAATGGACTGCGTGCCGTCGTCGAGATTGAATTGCAGGCTGTTGATTCCCATGATCGGTTCGTTCGCCGGGTCCTTGTGCACCCCCACCGCGTTGTCGCTGCGCGCATAAATTCCAGCTACGTGCGCGCCGGACGGGATGCTGAGCTGCCGGCCGGTGATTGGATTGGTAACGTTCATCCACGGGTAGTAGAAGGCCGCGTACTTGGACGGAACGCTGGGAAACAAATTCGATGGATTGCCCGCCGCGAACGCCGACTGAAGGATCGCGAACCGGTCCATCCGCAACTCGCATTGGGCTACCAGGTCGCTCGAGATCTGCGGGAACAGGTTCTCGTCCGGGCAGCACAGCAGCGAGATTTCATCCACATCGTTAAGCCCCGCGATGCCGGTGCGCGTGCCGGGCAGCGCCGTTGGGTTGCCTTCGAAATCCGCCAGCGCAATCGCCGCACCATCCGTGCCGCCGGTCAGTTGCAGTGGGGCGGTATCGCCGGGACGGCCCGCCGCCGTTTGCGACATCGTCGCCACGGTGCTCGCGTTGTTCACCACCGTCACGTAGAAATTGGTGGCATTGGGATTCGCCGTGAGGTTGTCGTACACTTCCGTAATCGTCGGTTCGGTGCGGTTGGGGTCGCGCAGCGACACCGGATCGCGCAAAGTGGGGTCCACAACCAGCGTCGATGCGGCGGCCGTGGGCGCGTCCGCGGCCCCGGTACCTGCCGGCGTCCCGTTGGTGGTCAGCGCTGGAATTGTCTGGTAGTACATGATGTACAGCTTGAACTGCGTGGGGTCGTTCGATCCGGCATCCGCGATTTTGTAGAAAATCCGGTTGCCCCACGTACCGGGTCCGATCGCCGTAAGGCCCAAGCCGCCCGAGCCTCCGGTAGCCGAGACCGCAGTGGAATTTGCCACGCGCGCAATGTAAGCTTCCTGTCCCCCATTCAAGAAGAAGCCTTCCACGCCGTACGCGAGATAGTAATCCACTCCGCCGATCTGCACGTATCCGCCGAAGTTGCGGACGAATTCCGTGTAGCTCGTCACCAGCGTGGGCAGCAGTGGGCCCCGTTCGGCGATTCCCAGGAATCCCGCGATACTGGTGGACACTCCTTCGATCGGCTGATTGCCTGTATCGATCTCTTCAACGTATACGCCTGGATACAAATACTCGGGCATGATCTCTCCTTAGTTACCGCTTCTCTAAGACATTGCGATGTCCCCGGACACCGTCATTCCCCGCAGCAGCGTCACCGCGATAGTTTGATTCGGATGCGGTGCGCATACCGCCTGCAGCGTTGCCGATTGACCGGTGCCGGCAACCGAGTCGAAAAAGAGCACGTACTGGCCGTCCGCGGCTGTTACGTACTGTTCCGTGCCGCCCACATGGGAAACCTTCGCGCCCGCCAGAGGCGCGCCAGCCGATGTTACCGTTCCTCGCGCCAGCGACGCGCCTGCCGGAAACGGATATTGAACCGTCGGCGCCAGCGTCGCCTGCGCCCGCTGCGCCAGGTAGGCCGCGGTCTGGGATGGATCGTCCAGCAATTTTGTCGGGTCCGCCAACGTGCGATCCGGGAATGCTGGCCATAACGAACCCGCGGCAGGCACCGTAATCGGGATACTGGCCGGCGCATAGTACGGCGTCAGAGGGCTGCTGGCGGCGCTCGCCGTGTAACCGCCCGGCGTAAGCAGGAAAAATACGAATTGCGCGATGTTAGGCTTCTGCCAACCGTTTTCGTTGCCCGCCACCTCGACGGTGACCTCTCCGGCTAGCTCCGCCAACCCGGTGAATCCATCGTACAGTTCCAGCACGAACGCCACTTGGACGCCTTGGGATTCGAGATTCTGGATTGCGGCTGCCATATCTCCTACTTAGTTGCGCTGCAACGTGTCCACCTTCCCCAGTACGGGCTGGCTGAACTGTTCGAAGTGCGAATCCACCATCGCAACGCGCGCCAGGTAACATAGCGAGAGCCGGTACGGAACCTCCAACGCCTGCCAGACCCTGGTGGTCTCTTCGAGTGAGACCGGATTCAGCACGACACGAAGCTGTTGGCTTCCGCCGCTTAGCGTTCCAGATAGATCCGGACCCTCCAAAATCGCCCTGTCATACAGCACTTGCATGATCTTGCCAAGGACGATCTGTTGATCGCGGGGCGCTCCCACCATGGGTGTGATCAGGTAATACAAGTCGAGCATCAAAGGCGGCTTGCGCTGGGCCCCGCCGGAACCCGCAACGGAAACGAACTGGTTCTTCATGTAGGCGTCTTCGACGATGCGGTAGAGATAGATCGATACCAGCACCGAGTTGTTGCCGGCAAGATCTGCCGGCGATTCCAGCGAGATGGCGCTCTCGGTCGAAATCAGCGCGTTAACCTGTGGGTCGGCCTGAATCTCGTCCCACAAAACGTTGATGATGGATTGGCCGGCATCGGCCACAACTGTGTAGTCGCCCATATCCGGCTTCCGGACGACCTGCTTAGGCACGCACCGGGCCATTCGGGATTCACAACGCTGGTGCTGTAAGTGACTGAATTCGTGCGTCAGTCCGTATTGCCAACCACGAAGTCGCGGTTCTTGTAACTTGCAAAGTTACAACCAGCGAGCTGGTCGACAGACGGGCAATCGACTGTTCCTGCCGATGGCTACACACTCCGAGGACCGTCATGTTCCTTCCAGCGCGAGTGTACAGCAGGTGTAACAGAATGTAACAGCCTGTTACACCGTTGGATCTTACTGGATGCCCCCTGGCGCATGTGGCTCTTCGCCCGTATCCGTCTTGCACTTACGCAGGGCTTCCGCCATCACTCGCAAGAAATCTTCAGCGTAAGCGGGGTGAGTAACTAACCTGGTATGTATCCGCGGATACATTTCTCCGCGGTGATGTTGGCCAAACTCTAAGACGATCTCGCGTGCGGTGCTACCGGCCTGTAGGTAGTTGGTGTATACGGCGTCGCGAGGCACGGACAGTGGAGGATCTTCCGGTTCGGAGCCCATCGATGGCACAAATGTCCTTTCGATCACCCCCCTGCAAGAGAGTAGCCAACACAAAGTGCCGCACACAGCGGTTTGTTCTTGACGCCCTCGGTCTGGCATGGTACAAGTTCCTGGTCGGGATAAAACGGGGCACGGTTCGCGGAACCTCGGAGGGCGACTCGTGGACACGAATGTACTGGCTGTCGACTTTCGCGCCACCGCCAGGGCGCGACTCTCAAGCGGATTGCGAGGCGGCGGTTTTGCAGTGGAAGAGTGCAGCGATTGGGATGAGTTATCCCGGTCGATGGGGCGTGCCGCCGCCATCTGTCTTGGTGAATTGGGCCCGGCCGGATTGAGTTCTCTCGACGCAGTACGACGGATCCGTTCGTCCGGCTGTTGCGCGCCCGTCGTGCTCTGGCTGCACGACCGTAGGGAAGCGGCGCTACTCGAGGCGTTGCGTGCGGGCGTAGCCGATTTTCTGAAGCAGACCGACCCGCTGGCGGATGTCATAGCCGCCGTCGGTGCATCGCTGTCGAATCGCCTCCCCGCTGCCTACCCCTCGACGCTCGCGCGAGACGACCTCGCACGCATTGTGGGTGCAAGCCAAGCGATGAATCGTCTGCGATCGCAACTGCCCGGTCTCGCCGCCTCCGATTGCAGCGTACTCATCAGTGGAGAAACCGGTACGGGCAAGGATCTGGCCGCGGAGTTGATTCATAGCCGCAGCCGCCGCTGGCGTGGGCCTTTCGTCTGCATCAATTGTGCCGCCCTTCCGGAATCGCTGCTCGAGAGTGAGCTGTTCGGCTACGACCGGGGCGCTTTCACCGGGGCCTCCGCAAGCCACCCCGGCAGGCTCGAGTATGCCAACCGCGGGACGGTCTTCTTGGATGAAATCGGCGAGATGAGCCTTCATGCCCAGTCCAAACTCTTACGCGTGCTGGAAGCCCGTGAGGTCCACCGTTTGGGAAGCAATAGCAGCGTGCCGCTCGACGTTCGAATCGTCGCGGCCAGCAATCAGAATCTCGCCGGCATGATTGCCGCCAAGACTTTCCGTAGCGACCTGTTCTTTCGCTTGAGCGTTGCCCGGCTCCATTTGCCCCCGTTACGCGAGCGCAAACAGGACATCCCGGAACTTCTTTCCTACTACGTCGGGGTTCTCAATCGGCGCACGGGAAACGCCGTCGCGGGATGGACCGATACGGCCCTGCAGAGCCTCATCGACTACGATTGGCCTGGTAACATCCGGGAACTTCGCAACCTGGTTGAAGCCATCTTTATCGATCCGCCGGCCGGCCCGATCGATGGATGCGATTTGCCCGAGTGGTTCGGGTCGGAGACCATTCGGGGGGTGGCTGCACCCGGCGGCGACCGGGAGCGACTGATTGGTGCCCTGAGCAGCGCACGTTGGAACAAGACCAAGGCCGCCGCGGAACTGCGGTGGTCGCGAATGACGCTCTATCGCAAGATGAAAAAGTACGGTATTGCGGCTGAACAGAGTTTCCAATCGCTCTGCGCTGTGCCGAGGTGAATCGCCCGCCTGGGCACCCCTGGATCCCGGCCGAGCGATCCACGCACAACAAATGCTGTAACGATCGGAACCTTCGAAAGCCGATTGAGCCCTGGCTCATCGGTTTCGATATACCATGCCCTTGACGAACCGGCTGGGTGGGGCTTCCGGCAATCTGTACTGCCTCGTGTGGGCAATACGCGTTTGCACCGTGAGTTTCCGTCGGCAGCCATCGCCAACCGCCGCGTCCTCGCGGTGTTCGATTCAGAGGCCGGTATCGGTGCCGCAGACGTTCACGCCCAACCCCAGAGCCTGAAACATGGCAGCCTTGACTGCAAGCGCGTCGCCGGCGCCCGCCGCGTCGGGAGCGTAGGCGACCTGTATGTGATTCGATTTGTGCTGCGCCATCAATTGATCGCGTCCCACGCCGTACATGACGGTATGCATCGCCGGCCACTGCGGCGTGGTGATGTTCCAGCGGCGTTCGGTTTCTTTCCGCGGCAACTCGACTGCGCGGGCGCGGCCGATGTCCACCTTCAACGCACCGGACTCGATGTAGACGCGGCTCCAGACGATCTCGCCCGGCTTGCTGACGCCCTTCACGGTTCCACCACCCAAACGGAAGTACATGGGAGGCTGCCGCTCGCTGACCGCTCCGGCATAGCCGCCGATCAGATGGGCGGGTGGAACGGCACCGGAGATCTCGAACATCCAGACGAACTCGTTCTTGCCGTCGACCGGAAAATCTTCGCCATAGCGCACATCGTGCAGCGTGGTCTCCGGAGCGAACCCCAGATGCCGCCACACACGATTGGTGATCAGCGCATCCAGGCCGGCGCACTCGTCCACTTCGTTGAAGTGCGGCAGCGGCTGGCCCGCATAGAGCACGCGCCCGTTGCCACGCGCGTGCACCGGCGGCCGGTCGGAATTATTCAATAAACCCTCGGCCAGGTCGGATGCCGGACAGAGGTCCTTCAAGCCCTGCTGATACTGGATTCCGATCACGTCGCAGCCGAAATCGTCGGCGATGCGCAACGCGGCGATGTACATCTTGCACTGCTCGAGAATCTGCGCATCGGTCAGATCGGTCTCGGGATTGGGGCCGGTGAGGAAACGCATTCCCTTGGCATCCAGCCACGACCGCACGGCGCGCGCCTCCTCGTCCGGCGTGGCCAGCATCTCGGCATACAGTGCCGACTGGCTCAGCCTCTCCTTGCCCACGCCCAGCGGCAGCAGGTAGCAGTCTTCGATGATGCCGTTGTACATGCCCATGCAGCCTTCGTCGAAGACGCCAAGGATGGCCTTCTCGCGGCGCAACTGGCTGGCCAACTCCTCGCCCGTCTTCGCCGCTTTCTGCGGAATCTTCATGTCCTTCAATGGGTGCACGTGGCTGAGATCGTGGACGACCATCTCGCCGGCCAGCCACTTGCGCAGTCCGCTCAAGAAGAACTCATCCTTGAAATCGAGGCTCCACAGCGTGCTGTACGGAATGCCCGCCTTCGTCATGCAGGCATTTAGGTTGAGCATCCCCACCAGGCCTGGCCATTCGCCGCTCCAGTTGGCGACCGTCAGGATCGGCCCCTTGTGCGATACGAGCCCCGTCAGAACCTGGTGACTGTATTGCCACACGGCCTCGCAGACAATCAGCGGCGCCTGTGGCGGAATGTTCTTGAATACCTCGATCCCTTGCTTCTGGCTGCCAATGAAGCCGTGGCGCAGCGCGGGGTCGTACGGGTGGCCACGCTGGATCGTCCCTCCCTCGGCCCGGACTGCGGCCATCACGGCCTTTTCGACCTTTTGTTGCGCGGCCCAGCAGTTCTGGTTTGCCGAGAGGCGCAGGTCGCCGTTGGCGATTAGATATATCGTTTCTGACATCCGTTTACCCTCACTTTATGGTTAGGCCGGTACCGCTGGAGCCAATTGTGCCGGATAGTGGCGGCAGAAGAGAGCGGCCTCGCGACCGATAAGAAACAAGTTCGGCATGCCTACTGGTTGCCCTCCGCCCGACGCGCCGTTCACGGTGACCTGAAGCCAGACTATAGCGCTATAATTGGGGACTGTCAAGGCAAGAACAAGCAAGAACATTGTCGAGAACTGTGGCAGGAGCTGGGTCGTCCGTGCAGTTTGGCGAAGCGCCTAGAGGCGGCGGCGGGGCAGTCGAACTTGAGAAGTGGGCTGCTAAGATCAGCGTGGTTCCACCACCATCTGCCCCGTCCCGCTTGCAGCCCATGTGGAACACTACGTCACGCCTGTGCCTTACTCGCGAAGCAGCGGTTATCGGGCGATCGAGAGTTTAGGAGACTCCACGTGTCGGTTCGAATGAAGGACATCGCCGAGGATCTGGGGGTCTCGCTGATGACCGTTTCCAAGGCGTTGCGGAATCACCAGGATGTTGGCGCGGAAACGCGACGCCGCGTTTTGCAGCGCGCCAAGGAACTCAAGTACCAGCCGAATCTGATGGCCCGCGGGCTGGCCAGCCGCCGCACATTCCTCATCGGACTGATTGTTCCCGATATGATGCATTCCTTTTTTGCCGAGGTGGCCAGAGGGATCGGCGACAAGCTGGAACCACAGGGATATCAAATTCTGATCGCGAACTCCGGTGAGCGCGCGGACAGGGAACTGCAGCAGATCCGGTCTTTTCTGGGGCGCAGTGTCGACGGCCTGATCGTTGCGTCTGCCGCGGACCGGGTTACCCCGCAGCTTTCCGAAGCGCTGGCGGCGACCAACGCGCGGTACGTATTCATCGACCGTACCGTCGTGGGCCTGAATGTAAATTATGTTGGCGTCGACAATGAGGAGATCGGATATCTGGCGACATCGCACCTGATTGAACAGGGGTGCACACGGATTGCGCATATTCGCGGGCCGGCCATTTCGACCGGAACCGGGCGGCTGAGCGGGTATCGCCGCGCACTCGAGAGCCATGGGCTTGCGGTCTCGGGTGGATACACCAGCGGCGGCGAATATGAGGACGCCGCCGGTTACAGCGCGATGCGGCGATTGCTGGAGTTGCAGCCTCGCCCGGACGGCGTGTTCTGCTACAACGATCCGGTGGCAGCCGGGGCCATGAAGGCGATTCTGGAAGCGGGCCTCCGGATTCCGCAGGATGTCGCGGTGATCGGCGCCGGGAATGTGCACTATTCCGACCTTCTCCGCGTGCCGCTTTCCACCATCGACCAGAGCAGCGCTCTGATTGGCCGGACGTCCGCGGACCTGCTGATGAACGCAATGCAAACCAAGGAGGCCGCCGTGCCACGACGCATTCTATTCTCGCCCCAACTGATCGTTCGCGCCTCCAGCCAGCGCAAACAAGATACTTACAATATGTTCTGAACGTCTATCTGGCATGCGCGGAAACGGCGATCGGCTGCACAGCCTGGAATGTTCGGCTACGTGTCTCTGGAAGAAGGTGCGCCGGCGGACCAATCGCTGCGTGCCATTTTGAAGCCGGAGAGGTGATTCCGCGCTCTGCTCTTGCAGGTGTTCTCCCCGATCCGCAATGAACGGCTGTTGATGGCGCCACTCAACGGCGACCTGCTGTTTCGCTGGTTCGTCGGGCTGGAGATCGATGATGCGAGGCGGCCATTTGGGCCGGCGATTCTCCGTTCGTTAACTGTAACGGTATTATAATTGGTCTCGTTCCACGATAGCGAGCGGCACGCGGAAGCCTGTGACCCCGCGGAACTGGCCGCGACGGTGTAGTCTTTCTATAGGTGGTGAGATGAATCTGAGCGCCCTTCCGGAGACGAACCCTGCCCTGCGTGGCCAGGCCGTCCGTCACAAGCTCGTCGCACGCGAAAACCTGCTGCCGTTCGTGCTGATCACGGCGCTGTTCTTTTTGTGGGGCATTCCCAACAGTCTCAATGACGTCCTCATCCGCCAGTTCATGAAGTCGTTCGAGATCGCCCGCAGCAAGGCGGCCCTCGTGCAATCGGCTGTTTACGTGGGTTACTTCCTCCTCTCCATGCCCGCCGCGCTGGTCATGCGCCGCTACGGATACAAGACCGGGCTGGTTACCGGCCTGTTCCTGTTCGCCTGCGGCACCTGGCTGTTCTGGCCGGCCGCCATCATCGGTGAGTACGGGTTCTTCCTGATGGCGCTGTTCGTCATCGCCAGCGGGTTGGCCTTTCTGGAGACCGGCGCGAACTCGTTCATCGCCCAGTTGGGCGACCCGGAAAGCTCGGAACGGCGGCTGAACTTCGCGCAGGCCTTCAATCCCTTCGGTGCCATCAGCGGCGCCCTCATCGGCACCGTGTTCATCTTTTCGGGTGTCGAGCTGAAGCCGGCGCAGGTGGCCGCGATGAAGACGGCCGGCACCTTGCAAGCGTACCTGCACCATGAAACCATGCGCGTCATCACGCCCTACCTGGTGCTGGGCTCGCTCGTATTCCTCTGGGCGCTGCTGATTCTGCGCGCGCGGTTCCCGAAGGTGGCCGGGGAAACCACGTCGCACGCCGCGGCGGAACATGGCCGGTTCCGCGACCTGTTCCACTACCCGCATTTCGTGTTGGCGATCGTCGCGCAGTTCTTCTATGTCGGCGCGCAGGTGGGGACGTGGAGCTTCTTCATTCAGTATGTGCAGGATTACACGCAGCAACCGGAAAAGGTGGCCGGCTACTTCCTGACGGGCACGCTGGTGGCATTTGGCGTGGGCCGCTTCTCGGCGACCTGGATCATGCAGTTCGTTCCTCCGAACCTGTTGATGGGCGCCTACAGCGTGATGAACGTGCTACTGGTGGCCGTGGGCGTGGTGTTCCCCGGCTGGATTGGCTTGTGGGCCATCTTGCTGACCAGCTTCTTCATGTCGCTGATGTTCCCTACCATCTTTGCGCTGGGTCTCAAAGGTCTGGGGCCGAACACCAAGATCGGCGGCTCGCTGATCGTGATGGCGATCGTTGGCGGCGCGGTATTCCCGCGGCTGATGGGCCAGGTGTCTGACGCAACCCACAGCATGGCGACGGCCATGCTGATTCCGCTGGCCAGTTACGCATTCATCGCCTACTATGCCTTCGCCGGTTGCCGGCTCGGCCTGGCCAGGCAAGCGGAATAGGGCGGGGTTCCACAGGCTGGGCAGCTTGCGCCACGGTGCTCAGATATTTTCTTCGCCGTCGCGTTCGCGAATGATGGCGTGCAGTTGCTGGACCGCCTCGGCGCGAATCGCGGCGCGGCGGGAATGAAAGGCGTGGTGATCGACGCACACGGCAATCTCGGCGGAACTGTACCGATCCGCGGCGAGGAACGCGCGCTTCTGTTCCGGGGTGGCGTGGTCGATATCCAGCATCCAGCGCCACTGGCGGTACGCCTGGTGTTCGCTCTCCGCCGGGAAGACGCGGGCGTTCCAGAGCGTGCGCTCGGCTTCGGGCGTATCGCCGCTCCAGATGTTGGCTTCGGTTGCGCCGGCCGCACGCAGCCACTCCGCCAGCGGCTTGCCGCAAAACGTGGCAACGCCTTTGACGGAATGCTTGAAGGTGTCGTCGATGCCGTAGTAGCGGATGAACCATGCCTGCCGGCCGTCGCGGTTCACACCCGGCGTCAGATCGAGACAGGCCCCTGGCGGCAGCGCGATCGGCTCGGACACGTCGACGCCCACCACCACATTGCGCTGCGCCAGGTGCAGCGGGGCGTGCAGACGGCAACCCTCGACCCAGGCATCGGCGCCGTCGATGGCGCCGCCCGCCTTCGTTGCCGAGCAGATTTCGAGAATCGTGCGGGATGGCGCGGTGCCGGTATCGTGGCGGACCAGTTCGAGTCCGCTCGAAATCAACTGGCTGGTGGATCCGAAGTGCAGGAAGCTGCACTGGCGCAGCATCCGGATATGAAATGGAATGGTGCGCAGTTCCGCGAACAATCGGGCCAGCACGGGCTCCGCGAGCTTCGATCCGCTCGACCGTACCGCCTGCAGGTACTCTTCCAGCGTGGTGTCCGTCCCCAGCGCGCAGCAGACCTCGCGATACAGATCGATGCCGTGCGTGAGCGCGAGCTGCCAGCCTGCCGGGGTCCACGAAATCGCGGCGGGACCATCGGCCGATTCCGCGTGAGCTTGGCAAAAGGTACTCAGCAGCCGTGCCGCAGCAGCGGCATCCAGACTCATCACGCCGATATCGAGCGCGCTCCGGCCACCGGCGTCAATCGCGCCCGCCTCAGCCTGGCGAGCGACGTCCGGCTTTTGCAAGTAAGTGCGCACGGAGCCATCGCGGTTGGCGCAGAGTACACCGTGGCGCGCCGCCTCGCCGGGGGACACCAGGGAACTGAGCGCGGTGAACCCCGGCGCTAGGGTACCCAGCTCGGAGCGGTCGAACAGAATGAGTGCGTCGCCGGAGGCGACGACGATCTGTCCGGTGCCCGGCGCGCCGGCGGGCAGGTCGAGAAACGCCGGGACCAGACGGTCGAACAGAGTCGGCGTGAGTGCGGAAGCGGAATCTCCGGGTAGCGGAACGAAGATTTTGCCGCACGGCGAGTAGGTGGGCAGGCGCCGCGAGTCACCCCCCGCGTGCACAATCAGAATGCGCAAGCCGCCCAGCACCCTCTCGGCGGCCGCGAAATCGGCGACGTTTTGGCCGGCGGCGGCCTCGCGGCGCAGCACTTCGAGCAGACACTCGATGGTGCTTCCGCCGCTGCCGACGCGGTGGCCCTGCGGGTCGGCGACCACCAGTGTGTTCCGCACATGGGTCCACGGGCCCGTCTCGCGGCGCATACGGATCTGCACCTCGTACGCCGCCGCCTGGCCGGCGTTGGCCGCGGTCAGGATCAGATAGTGCCAGGGTAGGGGTGCGTTCGACATAGTAGATGGCAGAGCGGCCGATGGCGCCTGACACTCGGTTCAGTTAACGATAATGTTTGTGGGGGCCTCGCGTCAACCTGGGGCGCGAACGTAGCGCGCATCGCGGCAATTCCGTTTGCGGATCGCGTCGGGCACGGAACAGCGTATGCTCGGCAAGCTAAAGCATGCCCCACCACGGCGGCACCGGCTATCGATTGCGTGTGCTGGATTCGCGCTGGACGACTTTTGGGTCCAGCATGATGCATTTGGGCGGAGGCGGGAGCTTGGCTTCGATCAGGGTCAAGACCAGCTTTCCGGCGCGCTCGCCGATGGCGGCGCTCTGCTGGTCGATGCTCGATAGCGGCACCCGCAGCGACTTGTCGAAGTGGAGGTTGCCGCAGCCGATCACGGCGACATCGCCGGGAACGCGCAAGCCGGCTTCGAGGATCGCGTCGATCACGCCGATGGCGATCGGGTCGTTGTAGCAGAACACGCCGTCGGGCCGCAGCTCCAGCTCCAGCAGTTTCTTCATGGCTTCCTTGCCGCTGATCCAACTCTCGACATCGGGCGAGCGTCCGGTCACCACGTAACCCTGGTACGAAGTCAGATTGCTCGCCGCCAGCGCCTGGTTGTAGCCTTCCAGCCGTCCCACCGCGGTGCTGGCGGCGGGTCCGCGGATGTGGGCGATTCTGGTGCACCCGGCGGCGATCAGATGCTCGGTCGCCAGGCGGCCCACCGCGATGTCGTCGACCCCGACGAAGTTGGCGGGCATGCCGAGAAATGCGCGGTCGAGAAGAACATAGGGAACCTTCTGCTCCTCGATGCGGCGGAAGCTCTCCACCGTCCACTGCGTAGAGGCAATCAGCAGCGCATCCAGGCGGCGGCTGAGGAACCGCTTGATCTCCTGGCGTTCGACGTCCGGGTCGCCCTGCGACGACGAGATCAACAGGCTGTAACCCTTGCGGCGCAGCGCGTTGGACAGCCCGGTGGCCACTTCGGCGAAAAACGGGTGGACCAGATCCGGCACGATCAGGCCGGCTGCGTAGGTCCTTCCAGTGACCAACGCGCGGGCCGCCGGATTGGGCTGATAGTTCAGCTCCTTGATGCGTTTCAGTACTCGTTGCCGGGTCTCTTCGCCAATGTCCGCGTGATTCCGCATGACTTTGGAAACCGTAACCACCGACACGCCGAGCTCGCGCGCGATGTCCTTCATCGTTACCGACATGCTTTCCTATTATGTACCCTCTGCGCGAAGGCGGGACAAGCTATGGCGCGGGATGCGCGGCAGTGAGCGATAATGGCTAAACGATTGTCATATTGACGGAATCGCGCAAAGGGACTACAATATAAAATCGATTACTTTAACGTTATTAACGAATACCACAGCATACTCCTATGCAAGAGAATTCCGCCATTCCAATCGACCGCCGGCTGGAGCGCGACGACCTGATCGTGATCGCGGGCGCCGGCGGGTTCATCGCGGGCGCGCTGGCCCGTCACTTCCACGACCTGGGGTACACGCGCATCCGCGCCATCGATCGCAAGCCGCTGCCGGAGTGGTATCAACGGGTGCCCGGCGTGGAGAGCCTGTCGCTGGATCTGAGCGAGAAGGAGAACGCCATCGAGGCGGTGCAGGGCGCCGCCGAAGTCTACAACCTGGCCGCGGATATGGGCGGGATGGGGTTCATCGAGCATTTCCGTGTCGAGTGCCTGCGCAGCATCCTGGTGAACACGCACCTGATCGAGGCGGCGTGGCGCGCTGGGGCGCAGCGCTACTTCTTCTCGTCGTCGGCCTGCGCGTACAACACGGATTTGCAGAAAGACCCGCACGTGCGGGCGCTCCAAGAATCCGACGCGTACCCCGCGATGGCGGAGCGCGGCTACGGCTGGGAGAAGCTGATCTCGGAGATGTTCTGCCAGGAATACTGGGCCGAGCGCGGTCTGGAAACGCACATCGCGCGCTTCCACAACATCTACGGTCCGCACGGCACGTGGTTCGGCGGGCGGGAGAAGGCGCCGGCGGCGATCTGCCGCAAGGTGATCGAGGCGCAGGACACGGGCAGCGGGACGATCGAGATCTGGGGCGACGGAAGCAAGACGCGCAGCTTCTGTTTTATCGAAGACTGCGTGCTGGGCATCGATCAGATCATGCACTGCGACCGGCTGATCGCCACACCGATCAACCTGGGATCGAGCGAACTGATCGCGATCGAAGATCTGGTGACCATGGTGGAGGAGATCGCCGGGGTGAAGCTGCGGCGCACCTACGATCTGACCGCGCCGCAGGGCGTAGCGGGACGCAACAGCGACAACACGTTCATCCGCAGCGTGCTCGATTGGGAGCCACACATTCCGCTGCGCACCGGGATGGAAAAGACCTACGCATGGATTGCGCAGCAGTACGCTGACCGCAAGGCGGGCAAGCGGGTGGTCAAGGACTGACAGGTGGACGAATCCCAGACGCTGGTGGCGCCACAGTCTCTCCCGCTCGCGGACGGAACCGGGCCGGGGCAACGCTGCGCCGACATCGAGTTGATCGATAGCCGGATTCCCAACCGGATCGCGCTGGCCGGGGGCTGGATCGATCAACCGTTCCTGTCGCGGCATAACCCGGAGCCGCCGGGGAGCATGGTGGTGGTCGCGCTGGAGCCGGTGGTCTGGTTCATGGATCGTTGCGGGATGGCCGGCAGCACGCGCCGCATCGCGACGAAACTCTGGAACGGCAGTCTGCCCGGCCGGCCGCCGGCCGAGTTAGTGCGCGAGTTATACGCGGCGGAGAACGCGGGGAAGAGCGAACCTTCGGGCTCGCAGGATATGATCGGCCTGATCTATCCCGGCATCAGCCGGTTGGATTACGATGCCGGCGTCGAAGGCGGCGTCTTTCCGTCGCACATCGAGTCCTGTCGCGATCCGGAGGTAACGCGCTGGCTGGAGCGGGTTCTCCATCTGGTGCCGATCAACCAGCGGCCTCCCGGCTACAACCCGTTGGGGATTCAGCATCTGGATCCGCGATGGATTCGCGAACTGGGCGAGACCGGCCGCGAGTGTTTCGACGGCATCGCCGGCCGGGAAGTGGCCGGCCTGGGCGCTTCGCTGAATCGCTGCATGCGGTGCTGGGAAGCGATCCTGCCGCACACCGTCGCGCACCCGACGATCAACATCGACCTGAAAGCGATTCTCAATTGGTTCCAGGCCCGCTACCCCGGAGCCATGTACTCCGGTTGCGGCGGCGGCTACATGCTGGTGGCCTCCGAACTCCCCGTCCCCAACTCTCTGCAAATCCAGGTGAGGAGATAGT
>Ga0074045_10001451_pt1 | contig 22826 bp, 22 predicted proteins | sample BogForMeECP23OM2_FD_94442 | JGI IMG/M metagenome (GOLD analysis project Ga0074045, IMG submission 94442) | Bog forest soil microbial communities from Calvert Island, British Columbia, Canada - Bog Forest MetaG ECP23OM2 | ecosystem: Environmental > Terrestrial > Soil > Wetlands ... | reverse complement strand
TTTTAAACATTGTGGCAATGCTTATAGTCATGGTTGCATTGGTCCATCTTGTTAACGTGGTGCTCGGTCTCCTTCCGGATGTAGCAGGGAGAGCTGTCACATTGCAGCGGTTGTTAGGCTTCTTTATGTCCCCTGTGGTTTGGCTTTTCGGTATCCCATGGGCAGAGGCTCAAACCGCAGGATATCTGATGGGCACGAAGACAATGCTTAATGAACTGCTGGCCTTTATTGATCTCGCTAATCTTCCGCCGGAGGCACTAAGTCCTAGAAGCAGATTGATTATGACCTATGCTCTGAGCAGCTTCGCAAATTTCGGCAGCCTGGGCATACTGATAGGCGGGCTGGGGAGCATGGTCCCCGAACGCAGTAGTGAGATAGTAGGACTGGGCATAAAATCTCTTGTCGCAGGAACACTGGCAACATGCATGACTGGAGCGGTAATAGGGATTCTTCAATAAAATTATGGATATAAGCATTATTCTTCGTTCACTTGTCGAGACATACGGCTACTATGCCTTGCTTGCGGGGACGTTTCTGGAGGGAGAAACGATATTGCTGATCGGCGGACTCGTTGCTCATTTGGGGTATCTGGATCTGCGTGCCGTGATGCTGGTTGCATTTCTCGGCAGTTTCTCCGGCGACCAGATATACTTCTGTATAGGACGGCTCAAAGGGAGGGAATTGCTGGCACGGTACCACAAATGGGAAAAACGGGTGGATAAAGTGCACTGCCTTATGGCGCGTTATCATGACCTTATAATGATCGGCTTCAGGTTTGTATACGGTATCAGAATTTTGACTCCTGTAGTCCTCGGCATGAATAAAGACGTAAAAGCGCTCCGCTTCTTCGCCCTTAATGCCATAGGGGCGATGATGTGGTCGGTGGTAATCTCCTCTGCCGGGTATTTTTTTGGGTACGCGATTGAAAAGCTTATCAGGGCTGTCAAACACTACGAGATTATTGTGCTCTTTGTGATCGCCGGGACCGGCATGGTCCTGTGGGCCGTACACCGGTTCAGGCGAAAGAAGTGTTAATAATAATTAAATTACATGACCTGATTTATCCCTATTGCAATTAAAACAAGACCGGCTACTACTGTGGCCTTGTTGCTAATATTCCACTTAATAAAAAATTCGGCAATGTAGTTTCCTGACCAAAGGGCCATAAAACTTATCACTGCAGACAATAAGCCTACCAATAATGAGCTTAAGCCCATCATCCCAGCACTCAAGCCTCCGCCAACATTGTTTATTGATAACGCAATCCCAAGAATTGTCGCCTCTTTGAAGTCAATATGTTTTGACCTGTCCATATCGGCATTTTCGGGCTTCACCAAAACTTGCAGAATGCTCGATGCATTTTCCCGGTCAGCCTCTTCGTCGGGGTCTTTTTTTACTCTTCTTATGTATTGTTCCAATATCATGTATGACCCGATAGCTGCAAGAAGCAACATGGCTATAATTGACGAGAGTTGTTTGCCAAAAAATCCTGTTATCATTGTTCCTGAAAAAGCGGCAAAATATGAAATAAAAAATGTAATGACAGAAATCCAGATATTTATTAAAGTAGATATTTTTATTCCCCGTATGCTATAGGCAATCCTGACTCCTATATTATCAAAGTTATTTGATAACGCTATGAAAAATGTATAGAAAAGGTTATGCACGTAAATGTCCCTTTGTGAGAGAGTTTCTCCTGATGTACTGATAATGTTATTATATCACATTATGTGGTAGGGAGCAGGCGCTCGCTTTCCGTGCATGGTTTTTTTTACTTTTTAGTGTGATATAATATGTTGACTCTAAGTACAAGTTTGGGGGTAATAATTGAAAAGGGTTTCTGTGGAACTCCTGAAACCGGGAGCAAAACTTGCAAAACCGGTAGTTAATGACAGCGGCATGATTCTCATCGGCGAAGGCACTGTATTGAAGGATTCCCATATAGACCGCCTGCAGAGCATGAGCATAAGCAGTGTGTTCATAGAGGGGACGGCAGGGCCTTTAAAGACCAGGGAGGAATTGCTGGCCGAACTTGATGCCAGGTTCCAAAAGACAGAAGGGGAGCCGTACATGCTGATAGTGAAAAGAATGTTTAAAGATTATATAGATGGGATGAGTATCTGATATGGACACCCGGGAGATGCGAACTCAGATTGAGAACATCGATACGCTTCCCACCATACCCAGCATTTTGAGGAAGTTGCTGGCTGTTATCGAGAAGCCGAAGATTTCAATTAACGAGATAGGCAGTTTTATTGCCAATGATCCTGTGCTCACTTCAAGGGTGCTCAAAGTAGTCAATTCTCCTATTTACGGATTTCCCGGGAGGATATCCTCGTTAAATCAGGCTTTGATACTGCTCGGCCTCAATGTGGTGAGAGGTATGCTGCTCGGCGTTTCTGTTTTCGAGGCCATGCAAAAGACCATGGTTGGCCTCTGGGAGCATTCACTTGGCTGTGCTATTGCATCGCGTATTATTGCAAAGAAAAAGGGATTGAAAGAACCTGAAGAGATCTCTATTGCCGGTTTGCTGCATGACATCGGTAAGGTGGTCATGGGTCTTAAATTTCCGGAGGAGTATGGTATTGCCATTGCTGATGCTCAACATAGACAAATCTTCATGATAGACGCCGAGAAGAAGCAATTTAATATAAGCCATGCCGATGCAGGTGGATGGATCTCCCTGAAATGGAACTTTCCTCAGAACCTTGTCGAGCCGATAGAATATCACCACAAGCCGCACCTCTCAAAAACGGTCCCAATGCAGACCGCAGTCGTCCACTTTGCTGATGTGCTGACGCGGGCAGCCGGCTTCGGTTTTTCGGGCGATAATTTTGTCCCCGCAGTGCATCCATTTGTATGGCAGCAGCTCGACCTGTCCGAAGGGGACTTGAAGGAAATAGTATCGGAATTCGAAGACTCTTTAGGTCAGGCGGAGGACTTCCTGCTTTCGGATGAGTAATCCTAAAACTGTAGTTGTTATCTCCAGGGACCAGGTACTAACCAGCCTAATCAGCAAGTTCCTTAAAGGGTTATGTCAAATCATTGAATTTGCCACATTTGGATCATCACTGGACTTTGTGTATAGTTCAAGTCCTGACATCCTGCTGATTGACATAACATCGGACGATCCTGCTGCCGTTTCGATGCTGAATGATTTAAAGAGCGATCCGGTTTTGGGCCACTTATCGGTGTTTGCTATTTTCGGCGATGCGTTTGTCGTTCCGGGCTGGGACTATCTTCTTGTTGATGATTACATTAGGCGATCATCTCTCGAAGCGGAATTACGGTCACGGATTGAATTGACCATACAAAGGGCGGAGAGGGCGATCGAAGTAAATCCGCTGACAGGGCTGCCGGGTAATATTCAAATCACAAAGCAGATACAAAAAAGGCTGGATGCAGGTGATCAATTTGCTCTTGCTTATGCCGACCTCGACTTCTTTAAACCTTACAATGACCGTTACGGATTCAGCCGTGGGGATGAAGTCCTGAAGATGCTCGGCAGACTTATCCTCAATACCGTAAAAGATAGACAACCGCACTGCAGTTTTGTCGGTCACATCGGTGGAGATGATATTGTATTTATTATGGATTGCGAAAATGTTGAAGAGACTTCCGGCAAGATCATCAGTTATTTCGACGAAATTGTCCCCACTTTTTACGATATTGAGGACAGGACGAAAGGTCATATAGAATCAGCAGACAGGGAGGGACAAAAAAAAGTATTCCCTCTTATAAGTCTCTCAATCGGTATTGTTTGTAATGATAGAAAACACTTTGCCCACTATGGGGAGATAGCTGAAGTTGCATCCGAAATGAAGAAATTTGCCAAAACGGTCAAAGGGAGTTGCTTCAAGGTCGACAAGCGGAGCGTGTCTCCCGTCTAACATGCGTTCAGCGTCCTGTGTTCTTGCCAGCCACCTCTATATCTGCGAACTGTTTTATTGCTCCCATTTTATCTTCTAACGCACGCAGAACGCTGAACGCAATACGCTTTTGGTCAGTCAAAAAGTTTTATTATTGTGTCGGTTTGGTCCTCAATACTCCTGATGCTCTGGGATATCGATTTGTGGTCTTTTTTTGTTTTGTGCAATTCGTCGGAGATATTCAAGGCAGCAAGGATAACGGCCTTAAGCGGTGTTATGTGAGGCGCAGTGGCATATACTTCTTTTAATTTTCCCTCTACGAACTCGGCGAGTTGTACCAGGTATTCGGGCGCTTCATTGTCCCCTTTTATTATATACTTTTGCCCGAGGATGTGTACTTCAACATGTCCCATGCAGATCTATTTGAGTTCGATCAAGTCCAGTTCATTGAATAAATCCTCGAGCCGGGTTTTTATCGAGGCTTTCTCGACCCCTAATTTATCAATTTCATTGTCCTTTGATTTTATCACGCTTTCGAGTTCTTCCAGCTGTTTCACGAGATTATTTTTTTCCTCTTTCAGCATTTTTATCTTTTCAACGGCATAGGCTATCTTCTCTTCAAAGGTCTTCAACATATTCATTATTCCTCCATTATGTTTACAAATAATACACAATTTTAAATGAAAAAATAAAGCCAAAAAAACCGTTCTGCGAATAGCGTACTGCGTTCTGTCGCAGTACATTTATTGTCAGATCTTAACGTAGTACCAACAGTAGGTGCTTTAAGCACGCCGAACGCTGAACGCTGTACGGTTTTATAACTCTCCGATACGCGTATGGGCCAGGGAAACATCACCATCGCGGTTGGACCGCAAATACTCGAAATAAGTTGTCAGGACTTTTTTGACGTAATTTCTCGTCTCTTGATATGGGATGTCCTCTATGAACTCGTCTACTGTCCTGTATTTTCCGTTTTTCAGCCAGTCCCGCACGGCATCTTCTCCTCCGTTATAGGATGCGAGGGCCAGAGGAACAGAGCCTAATTTGTTGAGCAATTGCTTGAGATAAGAGCTTCCAACCAGTATGTTGGTCCGTGCCTCGTAAAGTTCCGGAGAATCCTTGAGATGCACTTTTACGTTTTTATTATACCGGCGGGCGGTCTGGGGCATCAGCTGCATCAATCCTATGGCCCCTGCAATAGACCGTGCTTCGGGCTCGTAACGTGATTCTTCTCGTATTACAGATAAGATTAAATAAGGGTCCAGCGACGTAGTTTCCGAGGCCTCTTTAACTTCTGGCCAGAAGGCAAGAGGGTAATACAATGCGTGCAGTTCTTCGTTATAAGGCATTTTTGATATGAGCATCTCAGCTGTCTTGTAGTGGCCCATTTTCTCAAGATACGAACTGATCGAAATTAGATCATCAGGAGCAGGGTTTTTTCTTGCGAGGAGCAGCAGCTCTGCGGCGGCCTCGTTCTTCAGCCCAATCTCCGCCAGTGTATCGACCCTTTCGGCAACAACCGAATTTAATGAGGTTTTCAAATATGTCCTGCTGAGGGCCGGCGGTTTCTGTTTATTTTTAAGGCAGGTCAGATAAGAATAAAAATCATGGAGGTCCTGGTCCGCGGTCGGCCTCAAAGGTTCTTTATCGCCCAGCAATTCCCTGCACTTTCGGCTCCAGTAAAGATATTTTGGGTCCCCGTATGTTTCAGCAAGCTCAGAGAGTAACCTGGATGCATTTTTATAATCCCGGGATAAATAGTACGTCCAGCCAGTGGCCCACAGAGCTTCTTCCCTGGCGGACGGATAGCGGGAAAGAACACTATTGAAGATTTTGAGGGCCTCGTCGCTATGGCCCTGCCGTCTTTTCATTGCACCATAAGCTATTATCACCTCGGCTATCCTTTTGTCGGCAGTTTTGCTGAATTCGGGCAGTTCGGACTGAAAGGCGTCGATATCTCCAGCCCTGAAAAGCGACCGGGCCCTCCAGAGACTGTTCTTTGTTTTTTTAAAGAGTGCTGATGCTTCCACGTATCTTTTCTGGCTGAATAGTGAGTATGCCAGGCTGTCTGTTATATCATCTTTGTACCGGCGGCTATCGCAGCGCGCGAGCGCCTCCCTGAGGACTTTTTCAGCCTCCTGGAACTGCCACTCGGCATTCAGGGCTTTCCCCCTTTTGACAAGGTCTCCGACAGTAATATCAGATGGCGCGAGTTCATTAGACGCATTGGCCGACAGCGGGCAAGTGGATATAAACACTTCCCTGAAGAGCTCTTTAGCTTTTTGGGGGTCCTTGTTTTCTTTAAGATACTGCGCATAGGTGTACTTGAGCTCCATATTTGAAGGGTTGTCTTTGACCATCTCGTCAAGTAACCTGCCAACCGACGGGTCGTTCTTCTTTATCAATAAGTCGATCTCTCTCAGCCGGGCCTTTTTGACAAGGGGGGATTCCTTATATTTTTCTTTGATGGTCTTCAAGTCTTCAAGGGCCTTATCAGTGTTTCCCTGGCCCTCGTAAGCTCTGGAGCGCCACAGCAGCGCATAGTCGCCAAGCAGGGGTAGTTTCTCATAAGCTGCAGTCAGCAGGGGGACCGATTTTTCATAATCACCTTTTTCCATGCTGTTTTTGCCCTGGATAAGCGCCTGCTCACCCTCATGATTTATTTCAGCTACGGCATCGGCCCCTGCCGCATTCGGCAATGGCTCCGATGCAGACGTCAATGCCGGCGTAAAAAAAGGCGCAAGGAGGACTTCCAACAGCAAAAAGTAAAAGAAGAGAACCGAACACCGCCGGTTAGAATTTGCCAAGGTAATCAATGTATGAATCAAAATTTCTTTTAGTTTCATCCAGACTGTCTCCCCCGAATTTTACAAGTAGTGCATCGGCAAGAACCAGCGCTGTCATGGCCTCGCAGATTACTGCCGCTGCCGGTACGGCACACGTATCGGAGCGCTCATAGGCCGCTTCGAAGGGTTCTTTGGTTATTATATCGACGGACCTCAGTGGTTTTTTCAGTGTCGGGATTGGCTTCATTACTGCTTTAATGATAACAGGTCTTCCGTTGGTGATGCCACCTTCAATCCCTCCGGCGTGGTTGGTCCGCCTGTAGAAAGGAGAGCTGCCTGATCCAGACAAAGAAGGGTCGTAGAATATTTCATCCATTACTTCAGAGCCGAATTTATCCGAATAAGCAAAGCCATCGCCGATTTCAACACCCTTGATGGCCTGGATTCCCATTAATGCCTGTGAAAGTATGCCGTCCAGCCGCCGGTCCCACTGAATGTGGCTGCCCAGGCCCACAGGTATTCCAGTGGCTATCACCTCGAACCTGCCGCCAAGCGAGTCTCCATTCTGTGCCGCTTCATCGATCAGCGCCATCATAGTGCGTGCAACAGCCTCTTCAGGGCACCGCACAGGAGAGGCATCTATTTTTTCGAGAGAATCGTGAACTGAAAATCCATTCCGGAATTCTTTCAGCAGTTTATCTGAAACACGGATACCGCCGATCTGGGAAACATAGCTTCCTATATGAATCGAAAACTCTGCAAGGAATTTTTTCGCTATGGCCCCCAGTGCAACTTTCATGGCTGTTTCTCTCGCACTGGAGCGCTCAAGGATATTCCGTATATCTTTCTGATGGTATTTAAGCGCTCCTCCAAGGTCTGCATGCCCCGGACGCGGCCTGGTCACAGGCGCGAGGGAGCCCTCGTGGATGCCTTCCACTGACATACCTTCCTGCCAATTTATCCAGTCCCTGTTCTCGATAAGCAGCGCAATGGGAGAGCCGAGGGTCTTCCCCCATCTTACACCCGAGAGTATCTGAGCGCGGTCCTGTTCTATTTTCATCCTGCCCCCGCGTCCGTATCCAGACTGCCTTCTCTTCAGTTCCCCGTCAATATTATCTGATGAAAGGGCGAGCCCTGAGGGGATTTTTTCAATAACGCCGACGAGAGCTTTGCCGTGGGATTCCCCGGCTGTTAAAAATCTGAGTACATTCATCGTCCTTTAAAATAACGTGAACCGGCAGTCAGCGTCAATCTTTTTATCCGCAGGAGTTCCCCTGATGTTCGGGTTCTCTGTCCGTCATTCCCGTGCCGAAGAGCACCTGCTTAGAGCACCTAAGTTGTCCCATTTAGGTCGAAGACATGCGAGGGTATAGCTAAGGAGCAGGGTGTACTTGAGCTCGTAACCCTGCCCAAAATTCGTTCTTTTATGACTGTAAAAATGCGCCTTACGGGTTGTACTGGTTAAAAAATCCGTGATTTTAAGACTATCGCTTAGCTTACTATAAGGAAGAAGGGGATGACAACTTCGGCTCTTCTTTTTTGCGGAGTAGTAGCGGGAAGCTGCAATTTCAGAAAATCAAAATTGGGCTATCTATTTAAACGTCGATTTTCCACACCGGCAATCCCAGCCTCTGCCTACTGGTTTCCCCCTTAAACAATTCCTTCACCCTCTCAGGTGTGTCACCACGCTCTCCCTCATGCCTGACCTGTAGTTTCGTCGGCAAGCTGGCACCGTGGTGTACAGCATACTTGCCGTACCTGGCCGAGAGTGCATCAACTGCCGAATAAACCCGTGCCATTTTCTCTATTCGGGAGGTATCATCAAAAAGAGTAAACTGGACATCCCCTGCCGGCTTTAGTCCGGCAAGTACTACCACTGTTTGACGATAAAGGGTACCATTGTGAAATATTGTTTTAAATCCTTCCTTGAGGGGGCCGAACAAGTCTGAAGGGAAGGCACTTGGACGATCCAAACTTAACTCTACCCCTTCGCTCCTGAAATCCTGTGTGCGAAGAAAGAGGATTAACCGGCAGGCCGCAAGTTTATACCGTCTGGCCTTGATACATGCCGCCTCAAGGTTCTTTGAAAGCTGAGCAAAGACGAACGCCTCGTCCTGTGAAGGAGGGGTGAAAGTTTTTGCCTTGCTGATGGACTGATAGCTGCTTTTGGTTTCGGTCACGACCGGGTAAACACTGTGGCCGTTCAACTCCTGCCATATTTCCCGATAAGGTTTGGAGAGCTTTTCTTTTACAAACGCCTCATCCTTACGGGCGTAATCCAGTGCAGTAGTTATTCCAAACTTCCTCAGGTAGGCCGAAGTATTGGGACCGATTCCCCAGACTTTCCCGATGGGCAGTTTCTGCAGATAAAGGTGGATGTCACTGCCGGGGATGAGGGTGAGCCCATGCGGCTTCTTCCACTTTGATGCTATTTTTGCCAGCACCTTTGAAAGACTCACTCCTATGGACACGGTAAATCCCAGTTCCCTCCCCATGGTCTCCTGAATTTGACCGGCGATCACGCCATAGGGGCCGTGGAAAGAACGGCGCAGACCCGTGAGGTCCGCAAAGGCCTCGTCAATTGAATATTCCTCAACATCAGGTGTAAAACGCCTAAGTATGTCGAACATGCGGACTGAAAACAGACTATAGGTCTCATAGTCTGATGGAAGAATAACGGCATCAGGACAGACCTTCTTCACTTCAAAGAGCCTCATGCCTCTTTCCACTCCACGGGCCTTTGCCTCATAGCTTGCCGCAGCAACGATTCCCCGTTCTTTTCCGGTAATAACAGGTTTGCCACGGAGTTCAGGATGGACCGCCTGCTCACAGGATGCAAAAAAAGCGTCTGCGTCCACATGCAGGATGGCCCGGGGCCATGAATGAAGAGAAATGGGTTGAGTCTGCACGGGGCCCTCCCTGAAAAAAGTGAATCTAACGGTATTTTCTAATGACGGCGGTCACCACGCCGGCTATCTTGAGCTCGCTCTTAGGTACAATTGGCTTAAAGCGGGAGTTGGCGGGCATCAGGGCAACAGTCTGTCCCCGTTTCTTCAAATACTTCATGGTCCAGGCGCCGTCCACTTCGGCAATAATGATATCGCCGCTTTGGGCGGTGCGGCTTCTGTCTACCAATACCATGTCGCCGGGCATGATACCGGCCTCTGTCATGGACTCTCCCGATACTTTCAGTAAGAAGGTGGCAGCAGGATTATCGATCAGGTACTTGTCCAAAGAAAGAGTGTCGAGCAGTTCTTCTTCGGCTGGGCTGGGGAATCCGGCCTCCACCATTCCCAGTACCTTAACCGGAGAGGCAAGGGACCGGGGAATGAGGCGGCCCCGTTCGTCTTTGGATAGGACATTCAGACCCTCCAGCTTTGCAACAAGTTTATAGACAGCGTTTTTAGAGCGAAGGCCAACCAGTTCTCCCAGTTCGGAGAAAGAAGGCATGCGACCTCTTTCTCGGTAAAAACGGGAGATTTCGGCAATCCGTGTCTTTAAGGTCTCCTTGTTAAGGGTATGCAGCATGGATTAATTATAGGTGAACGAACGTTTCCCAGTCAAGGTGACAAATTGCCATGCGAAATCTATTCGATTATCAGGTTCCTCGTGGAAAGAGCGAAAATTGGAAAAACGTCAGTGCAGTATGCTGTAAATGTTTTCAATGAAGATGTTGAGAGCGGCGACGTAAAAGGAGTATTCTCTACACACGTGACTTTTGTCTGTGTGGACGAGGAGGGAAATAAGGCTGATATAAAAGCAGGCTGAGGTAAAGGTAGAGGGCAAAAAATAAACAGTGATTTTTTGTCTTTATCTTTATCTTAACCTTAACCTGCCCCTACCTAAAGATTGGGCTAAACTTATTCATGTATTTCTCCGATAATATAAATGAAATATTTTTGATGGTTGCTAAATAGCTAAAAGGAGCCATGAGAAAATGACAGGAGATATGACCTTTCCGCTAGGCAAAACAGAATTCTCTGAAAGAGAATTGTCCAGTATGATAAGGCTTATGCCTCACCACGAGGAAGTGGAAAGGGCATTCCAAATTATGGCGGACTTCGCGCCTGTTTTTATTTGGATAGCTGAAGCGGACAATATTAAACGTTTTTATTTCAATAAAGTCTGGCTGGACTACAGAGGCAGGTCCGTTGCCGACGAGGCAGAAGAAGGGTGGCTGGAAGGTATACATCCGGATGACTACTACGCCTTCCGCGCCAAATGTTCTGAAGCGTGTCTGGGAAAAAAACCATATAAAGTCGAATATCGTTTCAGAAGAAAAGACGGCGTTTTCAGATGGGTTTTGGAAACCGGCGTCCCTCTTTGGCGTCCTGACGGAGAATTAGATGGATTTGTCGGCTCCTGTGTGGGCATAAGTGAACAAAAGGAGTTGGAAGACCAGCTTTTTAAAATGGCGCATTACGACATTCTTACAGGCATCGCAAATCGCAGTCTCTTTGTTAACAGGCTGGAACATGCAATTTCGATGTCGCTGCGTTATAAGACGATGTTTGCTCTTCTTTATATCGACCTTGACGGATTTAAAGCCGTTAATGACCAATATGGCCATAAGGCCGGAGATACTGTTTTGGTTGAAACAGCCAAAAGGCTCAATTATTGCGTTCGGGATTCAGATACTACGTCGCGTATGGGAGGCGACGAATTTACAGTGATTTTGTCCCGTATCAATGGGGAAGATGATGCTTTATCGGTTGCCAGAAAAATTACTGAAGAAATTGCAAAGCCCTTTGTCATATTTGACCGGAAATGCAGTGTTACTGCGAGCATAGGTATAGGTATTTTCCCAAACGATGCCGTTGATGCGGAAACCCTGATGAAAAAGGCGGATATGGATATGTACCGCAAGAAGGGAAGCAGCAAGGACATCCTGAAGCGTTCTGCGTACTGAGTTCAGCGTTCTACGGTCTTGCCTCTCCTCTCTATCTTCGAACCGTCTTCCTGTTCCCATTTTATCTTCATAACGTATAACGCAGTACGCCGACCGCAGTACTCAGATTGAGTGAAGCCGGCATTTGTGATAAAATAGCGGTCATGAAGATAAACAAAGAAATGCAGGCCCTGATAAAAGGAGAATGCGGCGATCCTTTCTCAATCCTCGGCGCGCATCGTTCTGAAGGCGAGTTTTGTATCAGGGCCTTTTTGCCCGAGGCAAAAGAGGCCTGGGTTTTACAGCACAAGGGGCCTGCAAAAAAGCGTTTTATTAAAATGACCAGGCGGCATAAGGAGGGTTTGTTTGAGGCTGTTACAGCGCTTCCTTCCAGGTCATTCAGGTACACGTTAAGGATCACCAATGCCCGGGATGAGGTCCGGGAATTTTATGACCCTTATTCCTTTCCGCAGGTGCTCACTGCTTTTGATCTGCACCTGATCGGAGAGGGGACGCATTACCAGAGCTTTGAAAAACTCGGCTCCCATGTGAGGGACATGGCGGGCATACGCGGGGTCCATTTTGCGGTCTGGGCGCCTAATGCCGGCAGGGTAAGCGTTATAGGAGACTTTAACGAATGGGACGGCAGGCGGCATCCCATGCGCTTTCTTGGCAATTCAGGTATCTGGGAGCTTTTTGTCCCGGGGCTCGGAGAGGGGACCTTGTATAAATTCGATATTTTATCGCTGTATGGTGAACACAGGGAGCAGAAGACGGATCCGTTTGCATTCTTTTTTGAGGTGCGGCCGAAGACTGCTGCGATTGTTTATGATATGGGGAACAAACATGAATGGAATGATGCGGTCTGGCTTTCTTCACGCAGTGAGCGGAACTGGTTTGAGTCGCCGGTTGCAATCTATGAGGTCCATCTGGGCTCCTGGATGCGCGTTGCCGGGGAAGGTTCACGTTTCCTGACATACAGGGAGTTTGCCGATAAGTTGATACCTCATGTCAAGAAACTTGGATATACGCATATAGAGCTTCTGCCCATGGCAGAGCACCCGCTGGATGCATCGTGGGGGTATCAGCCGATAGGCTATTATGCGCCTACAAGCAGGTTCGGCAAACCTGAAGACTTTATGTTTTTTATCGACTGTTGTCATCAAAACGGAATAGGCGTTATCGTTGATTGGGTCCCGGCCCATTTCCCCAAGGATGCTCATGGATTGGCTTTTTTTGACGGCACCTGCCTTTATGAGCATGCAGATCCAAGGAAAGGAGAGCACAAGGAGTGGGGAACACTGGTATTTAATTATGGCCGGAATGAGGTAAAAAATTACCTTATATCAAACGCGCTATTTTGGCTGGATAAGTATCATATTGACGGCCTGCGGGTCGATGCTGTTGCTTCAATGCTCTATCTCGATTATTCCAGGCGGCACGGCGAATGGATACCGAACAAATACGGCGGCCACGAAAACCTGGAGGCGATAGATTTTCTCAAAACGTTTAACGAGGTGGTGCACAGGAACCATCCCGGCGTGCTCACTATTGCGGAAGAGTCGACTTCCTGGGCTGGAGTTTCAAAGCCGGTCCACCTCGGAGGCCTCGGTTTCAGCATGAAGTGGAACATGGGTTGGATGCATGATACTCTTATGTTTTTTTCCCATCAGACGATTCATAGAAAGTTCCACATGAACAATCTCACTTTCAGCATGATATACGCCTTCAGCGAAAATTTTATTCTTCCTTTTTCCCATGATGAGGTAGTGTACGGCAAGCGGTCCATGCTAAATAAAATGCCTGGAGATATGTGGCAGAAATTCGCCAACCTGAGGGCCTTGTACGGCTATATGTACGGTCACCCCGGTAAAAAGCTTATAGTTATGGGCTCTGAATTCGGACAATGGGATGAATGGAATTTTGACAAAGGCCTCGATTGGGACCTGCTTCAGAATGAGCCGCATAAGAAATTGCAGAAATACGTTGCCGACCTGAACGCCCTCTATAAGAGTGAGCCCGCTCTTTACGAGGTATGTTTCGATTGGCATGGTTTTCAATGGATTGACTTCCACGATTCCGATAACAGCATTCTTGCTTTTATCAGGAAGGCAAAGGACCAGGATGATTTTCTTGTCTTTGTATTCAATCTTACGCCGGTGCCCCGCTTCGGCTACCGTATTGGGGTGCCGCGGGGCGGCTACTATAAAGAGATACACAACAGTGACGCTTCAGTATACTGGGGCGGAAACATTGGGAACGGCGGCGGCTTAAATGCAGAGAACATTATCTCTCATAAGGGCTTCCCTTTTTCGCTCAACCTCATCCTGCCGCCGCTGTCCGTGCTTGTTTTCAAACCGGAGCAGCCGGGTTAAGCAGAAGCAGTACCAGGGGTGCTAAAATCCGTCATAAGACATAAAATCCTGAAGGTTTTTAATAGTAATCGCCTGTTCGGAAACAATTACCTTAACCACGTCGCCGAGAGTTATGATGCCCGTAATTCGGTGATTGTCAAAAACAGGCAAATGACGGATATGTTTCGATGTCATCAATGCCATACATTCATTAAGGGTATTTTCCGGTTTAACATAGAATACCTGTCGGGTCATCAGTTCACTGACAGGCGTATCCTTGGAAGCCTTTCCTTTCAGGATCACTTTTCTTGCATAATCACGTTCCGAAAAAATTCCGACAAGGTGTTCATTTTCAAAGACTAATAAAGCTCCGATTCCCTTCTCAGCCATCACTTCGAGGGCCTCGTATGCCGTTGTCACGGGAGAAACTGACCAAATTTCACGGCTTGGGTTTAAGATATCTTTGACAGTTTTCATGTGACCATTCCTCCTTTACGCCGCTTTTTTCCAACAGGAATAAATATCATAGCACACCGGCCGCTTTTTCCGGAACATAATCACTTCTGGCCCATTTTTACGAGACTTTCCCTGAAAACTTTATAAAACTGGTCATTGTCCGCCACAGCCTTTTTCAGTATGGCCTTAAGGTTAGGGAGGTCTTTTTCATTCACAGTAATGTTTGAGCTTTTCGCAAAAGCGGTCATATTGTCGCCGGTTTTGAAATCCTTTCCTATCAGTGCCAAAAAGATTCTCCGCCGCGCGGCCATGGGCATAAACTGGAGGAATTTATAAACGGCGTTGTTTTCGGGGGTGCTTCCGCCAAAACGCTCGTTGAGGACTATGATCCCGTATTGATTGAACTTCAGCTTTTCAAAGGCGTCTTCCGGGCCTGCCGCAAACTCGAGGCCGAATTTAAGCCCTTCGAGAGCAGCGCTTATGGCACCTTTAAATTCGGCGTGGTCCTCGCATACCAGCGCGCTCAGTAATTCTTCTTCATATTCCTCTGTGTCCGGCGCATGTTTTTCCATAATCATTAGTCGGTTCTCCGTAAGATTATTGTGTTTTAATACGTTTATCGTAATCCTTATCCAGTGTCAGCCCTTCGATATCGGTAGTTTTTTCTCCTTTGGAGCCCTTAATCATGTCGATGCCCCTGCCCACTATAGGTTTTCTGGAAGCATAGGCCATAGCTGTTTCTTCTGTTATCAATCCTTCCCGGTAGAATTTGAGGATGGCTTTGTCAAAGGTTTGCATGCCATAGGCTTCACCGGCCTCAAGGATCTCATAGAATGTCTTGCCCTCGGATTCTCCGTTCAATATCGATTCTTTGACCCTTAAATTAATTTTCATGATTTCAATTGCCGCTACCCTGCCGCCACCCACTTTGGGCAGCAATCGCTGGCTTACCACCCATCGAATAGTATCGGCAAGGCGGGTCCGTATCTGCTTCTCTTCCTCCTGTTCGAACATTCCGACGATTCTGTTTATAGTCTGTCCGGCGTCTATTGTATGCAGCGTAGAGAGTACGAGGTGGCCTGTTTCAGCAGCGGAGAGACCTATCTCAACGGTTTCTCTGTCTCTCATTTCACCGACAAGGATCACCTTGGGGGCCTGGCGGAGCGCCGCTCTCAAGCCATTGGCAAAGGTATCGAAGTCGGTACCCATCTCTCTCTGGTTAAAGGTTGCCTTCTGGTGAGGATGGGAGAACTCGACAGGATCTTCCAGCGTGATGATGTGAACGGATTTTGTCTCATTAAACAGCCGCAGGACAGCGGCAAGGGTCGTCGATTTACCGCTTCCGGTTGATCCGGTCACCAGCACCAGTCCGTTTTTTTCCTGAGCTATTTGCGACAGCGCCTCAGGCACTTTCAGGTCGGCAATAGTAGGAATGACGGTCGAGAGCCTTCTCAGCACGATGGAATACGAGCCGCGCTGGGAGAAAATATTCACCCTGAACCGGGCTTTTTCCGGCAAGGCATAAGACAGGTCGCATGAACCCTGGCTGATGAGTATCTCGCTAAGGCGGCGGTCCGAGTTCACGAGGTTCAGCGCCAGGACTTCGGTCTGGAAGGGAGTCAACTGGTCCATCTGGACCATCCCGGCAAAGGCAACCGGCGTCAACTGGCCAGAGGCCTCAACCTGCGGCGGTTTTCCCACCGTGAGGTTGAGGTCAGATACATTTGACTGGCTATCCAGCATGGTATTAAGAATATAATCGAGTTCTGCTCTTCTCATAAAAAACCTCCCCAAAATAAGGTTAAGGCTGAGGTTGAGGCTGAGGGAAAAAAACTCAACAGGCCCGGCACAACATATATCTTCAAATGTTTTTTCAAATCTCTTTTCTTAACCTCAACCTAAACCTTAGCCAGATTTTTAAAAGTCAGGAGGCGGTTCTTTCAGGGTCCCCACAAACTTCTGTTTGTCAATCGACTTGTCGTAAGCATCTTCAGGGCTTATCCATTTTTTGAGCAGCAGTTCCATTATGGCGTCGTCAAGGGTCTGCATGCCGTATTTCTTGCCGGTTTGCATGGCGGAGGGCAGTTGGTGGGTCTTCGCCTCCCTTATGAGATTGGCAACCGCATAGGTTATAACCAGTATTTCGATTGCCGCGCACCTGCCTTTCTTATCAATGCGTTTGAACAGGTTTTGCGCTAATACTCCCTTTAATGACTCAGAGAGCGTGGTGCGGATCTGTGCCTGCTGGTTTGCGGGAAAGACATCAACAACTCTGTCCACGGTCTTCGGCGCGCTCGTCGTATGCAGTGTGCCGAAAACCAGATGCCCCGTTGAAGCAGCCTCAAGTGCGAGTTGAATGGTTTCGAGGTCTCTCATTTCTCCGACAAGTATGATGTCCGGGTCCTCGCGCAGCGCACCCCTGAGTGCTGAGGCAAACGATTTGGTATGCGTCCCTATTTCACGGTGGTTGACAACGCAGCCCTGGCTCTTGTGAACAAATTCAATGGGGTCCTCCACTGTAATTATGTGGTCTTTCCTCATCTTGTTGGCGTAATCGATGATCGCGGCCAGCGTTGTGGATTTCCCGCTTCCAGTAGGGCCTGTAACCAGTACCAGTCCCTTCTGCAGCATCGCAAACTTCTTGCATACCGGCGGAAGGCCGAGCTGCTCAACGCTCAGTATGTCACTCGGAATCTCTCTGAAGACTGCTGCCACTCCGTATTTTTGACGAAAAAAATTGGCACGGTAGCGTGCAAGTCCCGGTATTTCATAACCGAAGTCGACGTCACCGGTCTCTTCAAATAATTTTACCTTCTCTTCCGGAGCAATCTCGTATAGCATAGACTTGAGATCGTCGTTTTCCATGATGTTATACTGCACTCTTTCCATTTCCCCCCTGATTCGCAGTATAGGCTGGGAGCCTGATACGAGGTGCAGGTCAGAGGCGCCCTGTTCATGCATAAGCTTGAAAAAAGCATCGATCTTTGCCATTGTGTAACTCCTGGGTGAAGATATTTGTCGTTTGGAAACTAATCGTTTATATCAGACTTTTAAGGTTTTGTCAAGAAAGCCTTAATCTTCTCAAAATTTAACTTGAAAGTTATCTGATGGTATGATAAATTCAAATTAAGAGGACCGATAAAGCCAAACCCTTTGCGAAGAGGGGGCGGAAAGCGGCGGATCTTTAAACCGGAGATGGCCGAGTTGCCGAATGAAGAAGATTGGGCAGGTCGGTTTTGTTATTTTATAAACGATTTTTGAGCATGACAAAGTGGAGGTGCATTATGAATGCCGAAGCAGTCAGTGACTTAAAATACCGCGAAGGAATCGGCAAGGCGGGAACTGCGGTCAAAGAAGGCATCATCAACAGCCTGCAAGGGATCAACGAGATTGAGGCAGAGATCGTAAACCTTGTCAGGAATACCGTATCTAATGCCCTGAGGGCCGGCGGGCAAGTTGCAGGAGAGAGTCTCTCAATTACAAAGGACGTTGTAAAAGGCGCCATAACTGCCACAGAGGTGGTCGGAACAGGGCTCATTTTGAGCGCGAAGAGTGTGGCCAAGGGCATTGTGATGGGAGTAAGCGACATGGGCGGGGATGTTGTTACTGTTGCGGGCCAGACTGTCAAGGGGGCCATCAAGGGAGCAGCTGAGGTAGGGGCTGATGTGGCTCTTGTCGCGCGGAGGGTGGTTGACGGGGTTATCGAGGCGACGAAGGAAGTCGGAGGAAACGTAACAGAAGTTGCAGGGGCTGCTGTGGGCGGAGCGATCGAAGCGGCGGGCGGCCTCGGGAACACAGCAGTAAAAGCGGTGACGGACTTGCTGGTAGGAGTTGTTGAGGGCGTCAAGGAGATCGGAAGTGCCGCATTTACGAAGCCACGACTGGTAACAGGACCACATAAGGCGCATGCCTCTTTTACCGCAGGTGGACTCGCCGAAGCCGGTAAGAGGAAGACGAGTCGGAAAAAGTCGAAATGAACTTTATGGCTCAGAGGTTTGCATCCGGAGGCGGGCGGCAGGACACAGATTATTAACGAAGATACCTGCTGCCCTTCTCTTACCCTCTTTTTTGCCCTGCCTCAGACATTGACAAATCTGTATAAATTTGTGTAACTTATAAGGCTTGATTAATTCGTTGTATTTAACAGTAAGGGAAGGTGTTACGATGAGAACCAGATTTGCCAGGAAAAGTGATATTGAGCGCAAATGGTATGTTGTTGATGCAAAAGACAAGGTGTTGGGCAGGTTAGCCTGCAGAGTCGCATCGTACATACGGGGAAAGCATAAACCCATATTTACCCCTAATGTAGATACCGGAGATTTTATCATCGTTATTAATGCTGATAAAGTTAAGGTTACAGGCAATAAACTTGTGGACAAGCTTTATCAGCACCACACCGGCTATATCGGGAACCTGAAAGAAAAATCGCTCAAAGACAGGATGAATTCAGAACCTGAGAAGGTAATAGAGGATGCTGTTTGGGGAATGCTTCCCAAGAACAGGCTCGGCAGGGCCATGATCAAAAAACTGAAAGTTTACCGCGGTGCGGAGCACGGCCATGCAGCGCAGAAACCAGAGTTGATAGAAATAACAAAATTAAGGAGTTAATAAATGGTTTCGATCAATTATAATTCAACAGGCAGAAGGAAGCGGTCCATCGCGCGGGTAACCCTGGTTCCGGGCAAAGGTGCAATAACCGTCAATGACAGGGACGTCGATTCGTACTTTCCGAGAGAGACGCTGAGAATGATTATCAGGCAGCCGCTTCAGCTTACCGGAACTGTAGGAAAATATGACGTACTTGCCAGCGTAAACGGGGGAGGACTTAGCGGCCAGGCCGGCGCATTGCGTCATGGGATTGCGAGGGCGCTTGTTGCCGCTGATGCGGATATGAAACCGAAGCTTAAAAAAGAGGGGATACTTACCAGGGACCCGAGAGAAGTGGAGAGGAAGAAATACGGCCAGGCCGGTGCTCGCAGAAGGTTCCAGTTCTCCAAACGTTAACTAGGACTGAGAGCGGGGGAAAAATGAAACCACAGAGAGCGCAGAGATAAACTCTGAGTTCTCTGTGGTTTCATTTTAATAATACTGCAAAATCTGATGGGAGATAAACAATGATAAAGGCAGGCATTTTTGGAGCGTCGAGTTTAACTGCCGGCAAACTCATTGAGTTGCTGTTAAATCACCCGGAAATTGAAATTTCTTTTTTGGCGTCTGAAACATTTAATGGACGAGGATTAGAAGCCTCTTTTCATGGCAGGTTCAAGAATTTATCAGATATTAAGTTTGAGTCATATTATTCCAACAAGAATAAAATGCTGACTAAATGCGATGTGGTTTTCTTAACAAAACCACATGGTAAACATGGTAATGTCGCTGCGGAACTCCTGGCAAAGGACATAAAAGTTATTGACCTTAGCGCTGATTTCCGGTTGAAGGACCTCAACGTATTTTCTAAATGGTACAAACCTGAAGGGGAGCAGGCAACCTACTATTATGGTGGGGAGTTTAGCGACCTTCTGGGCAAGGCTGTTTATGGCCTGCCCGAAATCCATTCCGGGAAAATCGTCAAAGCTAATTTGGTTGCTAATCCTGGTTGTTACCCCACAAGCGTTATATTAGGATTAGCGCCCTTGTTTAAAGAAAAATTGATCCTGGACGATTTCGTTATCGCTGACTCGTATTCCGGAGTAAGCGGGGCTGGTAAGAGCCGTAAAGATGAAACACAGTTTATTGACCTCAACGAAAACATTCGGCCATATAAGATCGGCGCCCACAATCATACGCCGGAAATGGAGCAGGAACTTTCAGAACTGGGCGGAGTGAGTTGCAAGGTGTTGTTCGCACCCCATATCATGCCGATAGACGTGGGCATTATAAGTACTATTTACGTAAAATACTCAAGAAAACTGGACAGCAAGGAATTGTCGGATTTGTATAATACGTTCTATGAGAACAAGCAATTTGTGAGGATTTATGAAAACGGCGCCTTGCCGCAGGTAAAAGATGTTGCGAATACCAATTTCTGCGACATTGGTATTACGATTGATGACAGAACTGACCGCTATGTCATTACATCTGTTATCGATAATACTATTAAGGGTGCAGCCGGCCAGGCCATTCAGAACATGAACTTAATGTTTGGACTTGACGAAGCAGCCGGGTTGCCGTTTAGTCGCCAGTTGCAGAAGATGCGGGGCTCTCTCAAAGGGCTTGGTACAACTCGCTGACCGTATTATTCCGGCAACTGTTCGCGGCCCTGTAAGCCAACTGCCGGGAGATACTAATAAGACCATGACAGCTCTCACTCATTCAGTCTACACACTCATACTTGCCCTCTGGGTTGGAGGGATAAGCCTCTTTACTTTTATCGTGACGCCGGAAATCTTCAAGTCATATAGCAGAGACGAGGCTGGAAAGATCGTGGGGAAGCTCTTCCCGGGCTATTTCCTTTTCACTCTGGTACTTTCGGTGCTCGTACTTTTAGTCCTCCCGCTTTGCAAGTCTGTTTTTGGCGAGGCAGGATTCCGATGGTCTCTAATTCTGTCTGTTATTGCTGTCGTTATTAATATTTTTGTATTTTTCAGACTCCATCCTGAAATCCGCCGCGTCAAGCAGGAGGTCCACTCTTTTCAATCGCTCCAGGACGACGCGCCAGCCAGGAAAAAATTCCGAAAACTCCATGCCGTTAGCATGACGCTTAACCTGATACTCCTGGTCGACGGCGTGACACTACTCCTCATAGTCTCATCCATAAAAAAATAGACCGTTGGAGGTTTTACTGATATGAAGAGAAAAAAAATATTTTAAGAGTTGGTAATTTTCGTGGAGCTTGCTGATATTCTTATTAAAGGATCTCTTCGATAATTTCTCAGCGAACAAGGTGTGCCTATCCTTTTTTTACCTGTCCAGCACATCCCTGACTTTTCTCAGTAAATCGGAAGAACTGAAGGGTTTGCTGATAAAATTCACTCCTTCTTCCAGTATCCCATGATGTGATATGACATCGTTTGTATAGCCGGACATATAGAGCACCTTGAAGCCATCCCTCAAAACTTTCAGCCGGCCAACGAATTCCCGCCCGCTGACATGCGGCATGACCACATCAGTCAGTACTAAATCTACCGGCGCAGTCCTTTTTTCACAGATATCCAGGGCTTCTCCTCCATGACTGGCTCCAATTACTGAATAACCGTGCTTTTTTAAAATATTAATAGTCGCGTTGCGGACCTTGTCCTCATCCTCGATGACAAGTATAGTTTCAGTTCCGCCTGCCGGATAGGCTTCCATAGTTTTCTTCTGTAAAACTTCTGCTTTCCCATAAACTCTCGGCAGATAGATTTTAAAGGTTGTGCCCTTGCTTTCTTCACTGTAAAACCAGATATTCCCCCGGTTCTGTTTTACAATCCCGTAGACTGTCGCAAGGCCAAGGCCTGTACCCTTGTCTTTTTCCTTTGTTGTAAAAAAAGGTTCGAAGATATGCGCCTTTATTTCTTCTGTCATGCCTGCTCCCGAATCTTCAACCGCTATCATTATATATTCCCCCGGGATTACCGCATTATGTTTCATTGCATACTGTTCATCCAGTTCAACGTTAGCCGTTCCTATTAGCAATTGACCTCCATCAGGCATGGCATCTTTCGCATTGACCGCCAGGTTGATGATAATCTGTTCGATCTGCGACAGGTCAGCTTTTACATTGCCAAGGTCAGGGGCTCTGGCCGTTTTTAGTTTGATGTCTTCACCTATGAGGCGCTTCAGCATTTTATTCAGATTGGTAATAATGTCATTGATGTTCAAAACCATCGGTTCTATAATCTGTTTGCGCGAAAATGCAAGAAGTTGACGACATATACCGGAAGCCTGCCATCCTGAATCACGTATTGTCTGCAGGTTTTCATAAATTTCACTCATCGGTTCAACCTCTGTCATACATAGTTCTGAAAAGCCGACAATTGCGTTCAAACAATTATTGAAATCATGCGCCACGCCACCGGCCAGCCTTCCTATGGATTCCAGCTTTTGCGACTGGTAAAACTGCTCTTCAATGTTCTTGCGCTCTGTAATATCAGCAATCAGGCCATCATAACTCGCAAGCACCTGACCCTCATAGTGCGGCACGGGAGTGTTTTTTACCCATCGGAGCGACCCGTCCTTGTGTATGATCCGATGTTCAAGCGGCTGCGGCGGTTCTCCGGCTAACACTTTTTCAGACTGGTTGATAACAGCATCACGGTCTTCTTCATAAACCATTTGATACCAGAGGTACGGATCAGCCTCGAATTCATTAGACTCGTAACCTGTTACACTTTCACATCCGAGGCCGTGGACTGTACCGATTGCCCTGCCTTCTTTAATCTTAACGCTGTATATATAATCAATTGAAGCCTCCACTAGTCGTCTGTATCGTTTCTCGCTCTCTTGTATCATCCCTTCCATTCGTTCTTTTTCTGAGATTTCAGCCATAAGATCT
>Ga0074045_10001449_pt1 | contig 22857 bp, 16 predicted proteins | sample BogForMeECP23OM2_FD_94442 | JGI IMG/M metagenome (GOLD analysis project Ga0074045, IMG submission 94442) | Bog forest soil microbial communities from Calvert Island, British Columbia, Canada - Bog Forest MetaG ECP23OM2 | ecosystem: Environmental > Terrestrial > Soil > Wetlands ... | reverse complement strand
CCAGCCAGCCCGTTGGCCGTTCGCCGCTCTCCCTATGAAGCCTGGACACTCGTCCTCGGATCTCTAGCCATTCTCGCCGCCATCGCCGTCAGCTTTCTCATCGGCTCCCGCATCGGATGGTTGCGCTCGGCCCCTTCGCGCCCAGCGATTGCCCAAGCCGTTCCGCCACAAGCCATTTCGCCACAAGCCATATCGCCACAAGCAAGCGCGCCAGCTCATCCAATCTCCGCGGCCGTGACACGCCCGCCTAATCTCAAGTCATCAGGAGCGCCGCCGCAAAAAGCCTCTCGCTCATCAACTCCGCCTCCTGCCGCCGACGAGTTAGTCGTCTCTGAAAAAGGTAAAGTCATTTTCCGTATGAAGCCCGCTCCCCCCAAGTCCAACGGCGATTCCATCGTAGAAGCATCCTCGACCACCAGAATCGCCAAAGCCCAAAGCGTCTGGCTCGCGCCCGAGCAGGCCGAAGCCCGCATCCTCAGCCGCACCGAGCCTCAATATCCCCCAGAGGCCCTGGCCGCTCACCGCTCCGGCAGCGTTGTCCTCGAAGTTCAGGTAGCCGAAGACGGTTCCGTCTCCAGCATCCGCACTCTCAGCGGAGACCCCACGCTGGCCGCTGCCGCGAGCGATGCTGTCCGCAACTGGCGCTACCAGCCTTACCGCCAAAACGACCGCCCAACGCAGTTCCAGACCGATGTAACCCTCAGCTTCACTCTCCCAAACTAATCGCTGTCGTCGCACGCTTCCCACATCCCGTGATCCCAGTCACAGACATCTCCTATCCAATAGGTGTGTGGTTAACCAGAGAACTCACCATGCCTCGCACCATCATCGAACCCTTCCGCATCAAGAGCGTCGAACCCATTCACTGGACCACCCGCGCGCAGCGCGAGCAGCTCCTCCGCGCGGCGTTCTACAATCTTTTTCTTTTGCCTGCGGACGACGTGCTCATCGATCTCCTTACTGATTCCGGCACCGGAGCTATGTCCACGCATCAGTGGGCGGCCATGATGGAAGGCGATGAGAGTTATGCCGGCAGCCGCAGCTTCGAGCAGTTCCGCGGCTCGGTGCAGGATATCTTCGGCTATAAGCACGTCATCCCTACGCACCAGGGGCGAGCGGCCGAGCGCATCCTCTTCAGTGTGATGTGCAAGAAGGGAGACGTGGTCCCCAATAACACGCACTTCGATACCACGCGCGCGAACGTGGAGTTCGTTGGCGCGGAGGCAGTCGATCTGGTGATCGCCGAAGGCCGTCAGCCCAGCCTGAAGCATCCGTTCAAAGGCAACATGGACGTCGCCGCGCTGGAACGTCTGATCGAGAAAGTCGGCCGCGAGCGCGTGCCTCTGGTCATGCTCACCGTCACCAACAACTCCGGCGGCGGGCAGCCTGTCTCGATGGAGAACGTCAAAGCCGTCAGCGCCGTCTGCCGCGCGCACGGCATCCCGCTTTACTTCGACGCCTGCCGTTTTGCCGAGAATTCCTACTTCATCAAAATCCGCGAAAAAGCCTATGCCGACAAATCGCCAAAAGAAATCGCGCAGGAAATGTTCAGCTACGGCGACGGTTGCACCATGTCCGCCAAAAAAGACGGCATGGCCAACATCGGAGGATTCCTTTGCACCAACAACGACTCGTTAGCCGAGCAGGAAAAGAATCTGCTGATTCTCACCGAGGGTTACACCACTTATGGCGGTCTTGCCGGCCGCGATCTCGAAGCCATTGCTGTAGGCGTGCAAGAGGCGTTGCATCAGGATTACCTCGAATACCGCATCGCCTCGACCGCGTATCTCGGCAACCACATCGCGGAGCAGGGAGTGCCCATCGTGCAACCGCCGGGCGGACACGCGGTCTACATCGATGCGCGAGCCTTTCTGCCGCACATTCCATCCGCTCATTTTCCCGCGGTCGCGCTCGCGAATGAGATCTATCTGGAAGGCGGAATCCGCTCGGTCGAGATCGGGACTTTGATGTTTGGAGCTGCGGCGAAAATGGATTTGGTCCGGCTGGCGATTCCTCGCCGCGTCTACACTCAAAGCCACATCGACTATGCCGTTGAAATCATCCTCGAAGTCTGGAAGAAGCGCGAGCAGATTCGCGGCATGAACTTAACCTACGAAGCTCCATTCCTGCGCCACTTCACGGCTAAGCTGGAACCGGAACCGGTGCAAGTAGGAGCTGCTACGCGGTAATATGCCCGGCGGCAGCAGCCGTTCTGGTTTTGCTCCCTCCCCATGACCCAAGTGGACGAAAACGCGCCGTGATCCTGGACGCACATACTGCGACCCCGAGGAAGCAGCAAAACTTCGCCGCGATGTACAGCGCGTTCGAGAACTGGTAAAGAAGGGACTTGACGCTGAACCTGAATACGTGGAGCTTATCAACAAGCTTGAGCCGGATATGACGGCAGAGAGGCGGAAGGAACTGATCAGGCAGTTTCGCGACGCGGTTTACGAACAACGGCCCGATCTACCAGGTCGTTGATCTCTTTCCGTGTTGCGCGCACTTCATCCGTCATCTTCTTGGAAGCAGCGACCGCAAGCTCGTCCATGCTCTCCAGCAACGAGTCCGTGGCGGTTTTTTGATTGGGTCGTGACGTGGCCACGCGGTATCCCTTCTTTTTCTTACTAGTATTAAGCATCTCAGTTTACCCTACCTGTCAAAGTCTGACATGAATACATCACGAATGTACCCACGCTGATTAAGACGAATTACGGCGGTAACAAGTTGCGACCAGATTCACGGCATGAAGCTCACCTATGAAGCTCCGTTTTTGCGGCACTTCACTGCGAGGCTGGAGCCAGAGGAAGCGCCAATCGCGGCGACAGCGCATTAGGACTGATTGTTTACCAGTTGGTATCGGAGAGCCTCCCTTGGTGATCTTTTGGAATCAATAACTTGCGGGAAGTTTTTTGCCAAGCCTTTGATAAATAAGGGGTTAGATGGCGACTGGTGGGACTGAATCTTGTCAATAGGGAGAAACTACACGAATTGGGCTAAGTGATTGCAAGCGTGGGCATTATTTTGTCGGGGAAAATGTCCGGTGCGGCGGTCGAAAATGAGATAATAGAATTAGATAGAGAAAAAAATCAGCGCGGCCATGGGGCCGCGCTTTTTCTTGGTCTGAGGTTTCAGGGTTGGTCTCAGATGTTGGTTTTCGTGGAATTTTGGGCTGTTAAGGCAGGAGTCGGAGGGAGACATGTTGAGAAGGTATCCAGTAGATGTGCGGCGGTGTCAGCATATCAAGACGAATGGGACGCAGTGTGGATCGCCGGCGCTACGGGGGGGAAGATTCTGTTATCACCATCAGGAGTGTCGTGCGGAGCGGGTGACGGTTAAGGGAGCGGATGGGAAGACGAGCGAGATTCTGGTGCCGGTGTTCGAGGATGCGCACTCGCTCCAGACGATGGTGCGGCAGGTGGTGATGCTGATGCTGGAGGACAAGATCGACGACAAAAAAGCGGGGCGGGTGCTGTATGCGTTGCAGATTGTGGGAGCGAATTTGAAGCACATGGCGGCGGAGAAGCCGCGTCCGGTGCAGGTTGTGGTGGATCCGGAGAAAGTGGCGGAGACGCCGCTGGGGATGACGCCGTGGTCGGGAAACGACTTGGGGCACGAACTGGAGGATGAGGCGGTGGGGTTCCAAGGGGAGATGGCGGAGAACCTGAAGCGGAACGCACGCGCGGTTCGGGAGCGGCATGGAATGCATATGTGGGAAGCGCAGCATGTGGCGCGTGACATGAATGCATATCTTGCGAGTGAGCCACCACTGAGTCACGAGGAGCTGCGGAGAAATATGGCGATCATTGCGCTCCGGATAGAGGAGAATCTGGCGGGGTGAGGGATGGGAGGGCGGTCAGGTGTATTGGTTTAGGATTTTGTGTGTGATCCGACGAATTGCCTGCCAACCAGTCCTATTCCGACCGACGCTGCGAATCGGGACATCTTTTGGACGGCATTACGTTGGTCATGTTGCGGTTGGCGTGGCGGTACTCGCACACTTGCAGGCATGAAACGGTACTGGTATGGGGCCAAACCCTTTTTTGGAGCCAGGATGGCGGTGACTTGGGAAGGGTGGTTGGTGGATGGAGTGTGGTGCGCCACTAACGTGGGTATATCTCCGTTGTTGCGGGTGGATAGCCAGCATCCGCTGCTGGGCTTAGGACTTCTTTTTGGGACGATGGTAGTGTTTTTGACCATCCGTTCGTGGAAGGGTGAACCTTAACTTGCGTCGCAACGAGCGCGGAAGAGTGGGGCAGCCCGCCGCTGGTGTTAACATTCTTTGCCGGTTGTTTTCGCGGCGGACTATCCTTTAGAGATCGGGGGAAACAACAATGCGGAAGAAGAGTATCCACACTCTCCTGGTTGCCCTCAGCGTAGTGTTGGCGGGCAACACATCGATGTTCGCGCAGGCGTCTGAACCGGCAGCGCAAGCGGCTTCGGACGCCGATGCACAACCGCATCGCCTTTCCGACCAGGACATCGAGCTGCTGCGGGCGGACATACGGGCACAGCGGAAGCAGATCGTCGCGCAAAACATGAACCTGACCCCGGACGAGGCAACGAAGTTCTGGCCGATCTTTGAGCAGTATAGAAAAGAAGCGATCAAACCGAATGACGAACGCTGGGCGGTGATCAAGGATTATGCCGCGAACCACAGCACCATGACCGATGCGCAGGCCTACAATTACATCAAGAGATGGGCGGCGGTGGACGAGGAACTCATCGGATTGCGGCTGAGGTATGTGGCGGTTTTTGAGAAGGTCCTCTCGCCGAAGAAGACGGCCTTGTGGTACCAGATCGATCGCCGTATCGATCTTCTGATTAATTTGCAGTTGTCGACGCAGATTCCGATGGGCGAAGCCGGTAAGTAAGGCGACGGGAAAGCCTGTTCTTCCTGCCAACGAAGGAAGTTCGGCGGGGTGTAAAATTATGGGTCGCGAAACTCCGCGCTAACATCCAATAATTTCGCCCCGGAAAGGATCTCCCTATGGCAACCATGGAAGCGCCACCCCGTCTGCAAATCCGTCTTCACCAAACTCCGTTCAAGAATGAAGCGTTCGTGGATTTCACCAAAGAAGACAACGTGCGCAAAATGCGCGCCGCCATCGAGAAAGTGCGCGGGCAGTTGGGCCGCGAGTACGACTTGATCATTGGAGGCAAGCGCATCAAGACCTCCGACAAGATTCGCTCTATTAATCCGGCGAAGCCTTCGGAAGTAGTGGGCATTCACCAGAAAGCCGGCAAAGAGCATGTTGAGCCGGCCGTTGAGGCCGCGCTTAAGGCCTTCGGGCATTGGAGCAACACTTCGGTCGAAGAGCGCGCTTCGCTACTGTTTCACGTTGCCGATGTGATGCGCGAGCGCAAGCTGGAATACATGGCATGGCTGGTGTTTGAGGTTTCGAAGAACTGGTTTGAAGCCGATGCCGATATCTCCGAGACCATCGACTTCTGCGAGTTCTATGCGCGCGAGGCTTTGCGCTTCGCCAAAGCCGAGCCGCCGGTGCAACTGCCGGGAGAGCGCGACACGTTGATGTACATTCCGCTGGGCGTCGGCGCGGTGATTCCGCCGTGGAACTTCGCCAGCGCCATTATGGCGGGCATGACTGTGGCTTCGATTGTTAGCGGCAACACGGTTGTGCTCAAGCCCTCGAGCGATTCTCCGACGATTGCGGCAAAGTTCGTCGAACTACTGGAAGAATGCGGCATGCCTGAAGGCGTGGTGAACCTCTGTCCCGGAGGCGGCGCCAGCTTTGGCGATGCGCTGGTGGCACATCCGAAGGTTCGTTATATCGCCTTCACCGGCTCGCGCGAAGTTGGATTGCATATCAACCAGACCGCGGCGCAACAGCAGCCAGGCCAGATCTGGATCAAGCGCACGGTGCTCGAAATGGGCGGCAAAGACGCGATCGTGGTGGATGCCGATGCCGATATCGACTCCGCCGTGGAAGGCGTAGCCAGTGCGGCTTTCGGTTTCCAGGGGCAGAAGTGTTCGGCTTGCTCGCGCGCCATTATCGACGAGCGCATCTACGACAAGTTTCTTGAGAAGCTGAAAGCGCGCGTCGAGCGGATTACCGTAGGCGATCCCACGCTGAACCCCAACATGGCGGCTGTCATCAACGAAGCTTCGATGAACGACATTCTCCGGTACATCGAGATTGGCAAGAAGGATGGACGGCTGATCACCGGGGGCGCGCGCGATACCAGTGCCGGCGAGGGATATTTCATTCAACCCACCGTGATTGCCGACATTCAGGCGAAGTCGACGCTGGAGCAGGAAGAAATTTTCGGCCCGGTGCTGGTTGTGATCAAGTCGCGCAATTTCGACCACGCCCTCGAAATCGCCAACGACACCGAGTTCGGATTGACGGGCGCGGTGTACTCCAGTTCGCGGGAGAAACTCGACCGCGCGGTGCGCGAGTTCCACGTCGGCAATCTCTACCTGAACCGCAAATGCACGGGAGCGATGGTAGGCGCGCATCCGTTTGGCGGTTTCAATATGTCGGGTACCGATTCGAAAGCGGGCGGACCCGATTATCTTGCGCTGTTCACGCAAGCGAAAAGCGTGGGCGAGAAGGTCTCATAGGGAAAACAAAACTGGGATGGGCACGCTCCGCAGGCTGCGGAAAAACTAGCTGCCAAGCAGAACGCGTTACCTCAGCGGCTGAAGCCGTACTCAAAAAAGTGCAGTTACCGCAGCGCTGAAGCGCTGCGCCACCCAAAAAGGAAGCGCAGCGCTGAAGTGTTGCGCCACCCAAGAAGGAAGCGCAGCGCTGAAGTGTTGCGCCACCCAAAAGCAAGCGCAAGATCGAGTTTTTCCGCAGCCGTTCGGCCGTGTCCCCGAAAAGCGCAAACCCTGTCGGCGAGCCGCTCGACCCACCAAAAGGACGCGACAATAAGTAAGCGTCTTCCGGCTCCATTCTCTTTCATCCAACAGGTTCCTCAAGTCACCCTGTTTCTCGCCGAAAGTATCAATAGAATCGCCATGCCCTACAGGAAACGAGCATGAAGCTCAAAACCAAGTTGCAGATGATGACCGCGGTCTCCGCTGCCGGACTGCTTGCGGTCGCCGGCTTTTGGATTCAAAGCCAACATGCGGCCCTGCTCTCCTCCAAGATGGAAAAGATACAGAATCTGGTGGAGGTGCCCTACGCCATCATCGAGCGCCAATACAGGCTGGAGGCCGAAGGCAAGATCAGCCGCATGGAGGCTCAGCGACAGGCGATAGAAATCATTCGGGCCATGCGCTACGACGGCAGCAACTATTTCTGGATTAATGACGATCATCCGACGATGATCATGCATCCGATGAAACCCGCGATGGACGGCACCGATCTCACCCCCTTCAAGGACCCTACGGGAAAAGCCGTCTTTGTCGAATTTGTCCAGGCGGCGCAGACTCCATCCGGTGGCTTTGTGCACTACCTGTGGCCGAAGCCGGGTAAAGAGAAGCCCGTTGCCAAACTTTCCTTCGTCAAGCGTTTTGCGCCGTGGGGCTGGATCATCGGAACCGGTGTCTACATTGACGATGTTGATGGCGCCTGGCGGGAAAGCGCCCTGAAGGCTGGAAGTTTGGCCCTGGCTTGCCTGATTCCTCTAATTGCCGTGAGCATTGCGCTTTGGCGATCCATGATTCAGCGGTTGCGTTACATTGTCGAGTGCTTCAAGGACGCGACCGAGGGGGAGTGGGACCTGACCAGGAGGATCGAGGTGACGTCCGCCGACGAAATTGGCGAACTGATGAAGTGGTTCAATGCTTTCATGGCCCAATTGGACGAAATGATCCGGGCTATTTCGCAGAACGCGCTGCAGGTAGCCAGCGCCAGTGAGGCGCTGAATGTCACCAGCCAGCAGATCACGCTTAACTCCGAGCAGACGTCGGCGCAGGCGAGCCTGGCTGCGAATGCGGCGCAACAAGTCAGCCATAACCTGCAGACGGTGGCGACGGGCGCCGAAGAGATGGGAGCCAGTATCCGCGAGATCGCCAAAAGCGCGACCGAGGCAGCGAACTTCGCAACCTCGGCAGTCGATGTCGCTGCTACCACCACGACAGCGGTTTCTAAACTCGGTGAATCCTCGACCGAGATTGGCGAGGTGGTAAAAGTCATCACCTCGATTGCACAGCAGACTAATCTGCTGGCTTTGAACGCGACGATTGAAGCGGCGCGCGCCGGAGAAGCCGGCAAGGGCTTCGCCGTGGTGGCCAACGAAGTGAAGGCGCTGGCCAGCGAGACCTCCAAAGCCACCGAGGAAATCGGCCGGAGAATCGGAGCGATTCAGGCGGACAGCAAGCAGGCGGTGGACGCGATTAGCACGATCACCGACGTTATTCACCAGATCAGCAGCATCTCCAGCACGATCGCGACCGCGGTGGAAGAACAGAACGCCACGACCAACGAGATGTCGCGCAACGTGAGCGAAGCAGCAACCAGCAGCGGCGAAGTCAACAGCAATATTGCGGGCGTGGCGCAAGCGGCCCAAGGTACGGCGCAGGGCGCCTCCGATGCGCAAAAAGCATCGCAGCATATGGTGGCGACGTTTGCTCAACTGCGGCGACTCATCGAGCAATTCAAAATCGGGCGCAGAGACCCCCGGGTCGCGGTGGCGCTGCCGGTGCAACTCACTGCGACCGACGCCAGCGGGCATGCTCGCGAGCAAAAGGTGATGACCGTCAATATCAGTCTTCGCGGAGCCATGCTAAGTGGCGTCCAGGGGACATTACGGCCGGGCGATACTATTTCTCTCTCACGCATGAATAAGACGGAGCGGTTTCGAGTGGCCTGGGCAGGGGAAGCGAATACTGCGGAGTCAGGTCAGATCGGGGTTGCTCCGGTCGATGCGAATACATCGTTTTGGGATGACGTTCCCGAAGTCATCGCGTCAGGGCGGGAGACAACCAGCGCGTCCGCGGGGAGTGAGGGAAAAAGCAAGGCGGCGCGGGCGGGTTCGTGATTGGACGGCGGCTTCGGCGGCGCCCACTGCCAGGTGCAAGCTGCGGACGGTTGCCAAGGGCCCTTATTTTTCCGCTAGAGATGCAACAGGCCGCCCTGTCGGGCGGCCTGATATGGTTCCAGCGAAAGCGGTTTAGTTAACTGGTGATGCCGGTGTCTGCGGCGCTTGCGGTGGCACAGCGGCGGCTGCGGTAGCGGCCGCGGCTTCGTTCAAGATCCGGTGGTGAATGGTGAACAGCGCCAGTTCGAGACGGTCCGAAACGCCGATCTTGTCGTAGACGTTGCGCAGATAATTCTTGATCACCTGCTCGGTGGTTCCTAATTGCGTGGCGATTTCTTTGTTCTTGTATCCCTGCACAATCAGCGCCACGATGCGCAGTTCCTTGGCGGTCAAACGGTCACGGACTCGCAGCCCGACCATATCGTTTTCGGTCAACTCGCTCGGCACCGCCATATCCTGTACCCAGTTTTCGCCACGCGCGATTTTGCGCACACAGTCGACCAGCGCCGGGCTGGTGACGTTGCGATAGACCACGCCATGGGCGCCCGCGGCCATGTAGCGCTGCGCGCTTTCGCCGGTGTCGGCGAGGACGACCACGCGAGTCTTATTCTTATTGGCGGCGGAGAGGACGGAGTTGAAGTCGGAGTGAAAGCCGCCAGCGATGATCAAGACGGCGGCGCGAAATTTATCCAGCGCCATGAACATCTGCTCGGCGGTTTGGGCTTGCGCCACGATGCGCATTTCATCTTCTACGGCAAGAACTTTGGCGATGCCCGCTCGGAAAATCGCCTGATTGTCGGCCAGAATAAGTTTCAGCATAGAATCGCTCCCAGTTCGATCGCTACCAGTTAACTGTTGCGCACGAATTCGTAAGAATCGATTACGCAAGCGACGCCCCGGTTGTCTCCGGAGCCGGCGCCGTCATGGGGCTCGTCGGTCCGCACGACGCGGCCGCGGCACTGGATTACAACATTGTCTTTACCGCCCGTGACCTCGGGCGGCAGGGTGATCTCAAACTCTACCGGCGAGCCGACCTCGAGCGATGCATCGGCGCGAATGTAAACGCCGGCGGCGCTGAGATCTCCGGTCATGCCGGTGGTCTCAACCCCGGTATCTTCCTTATGAATCTTAATCGGCAAATGCAGCGGAAACCTTTTTCCGGTACGCGCTTCGCTCACGATTCCTCCTAGCGGCTGTAGCTGTGTGGCTTGGTCCGATTCCGGATGTCCAACTCCGGAAACCAATTCCCGGACAACCAGGCAGATAACCGAGCCGGACAACCACAAAATCCCAACTCACCCCAAACGAACAGCTAACGGCGTTATATCACACGGAATACTCCAGAAAAAGAATAGAACACTCGCGGGGTTACTGAGGTAATACCGGGTGGAACCGGGATCTGCCCATGTCACTGCCCGCGATTTAGGGCAGAACGGGCAATTTGCCAGTAAAAAGCCACCCGATAGCAGGTGTATTGCTCCAATTGTCAAAGCTTATTTTCATCGCAGGCAGAGGTCGGATGAGACAAGAATGCGGGTAGTGGGTCAGTTTGGACGGCGCATTTCCCCGGCGGCTAAACAGGCTGCGGAAAGACTGGCTCCCAGGCAGGAAGCGGTACCTCGGCGGCTAAAGCCGCACTCAAAACGGTGCACTAACCGCAGCGCTGAAGCGCTGCGCCACCCAAAAGCAAGGCCAAAATCGAGGTTTTCAGCAAACTGTAAAGCCGTGCCCTTTTCAAAACAAAATCAAAACCTGAGTTTTCAGCAAACTGTAAAGCCGTGCCCTTTCAAAACGAAATCAAACTGACCCACTACCAGGAATGCGGTGAGATTTTGACGGCAAGAAAAAGGGCGGGGCCGAAGCCCCGCCCGCTGGTTCAGTTTCTGCGTACTATTTGCCAGTCCCGGTCAGCGATACCTGCTGCGTATTGGGGCTCGCGTTGTCGGTGAAGGTTACGTCACCGTTGTACACTTGCGCTTCGGTTGGAGTGAAGTCGACTTCAATCTCGCAAGTGGCGCCGGCGGCCACGGTGCCACCGTTGACGCAAGGGGTTACCTTCTTGGTCTGTTTGACCGTCTTGAGCGCGAAGGGCGCGCTGGTTGCGATCGAGGTGATGTTGAGCGTTGCGGTTCCGGTATTGGTGAGAATGACCTTCTTCGCTGCGCTGGTTTTGTTGAGGGGTTTGGTGCCGAAGTTGAGCGACGTCGGGTTCAGGCTGACGACCGGTCCGCTGCCACCGCTACCGACCAGTGCGTTGATCAAGCCGTCTCCGTTCGGGCTGCCCCAACCGCTATCCAAATCGTAGCCGGGTTCTGCCGGAAAGCCGTTATTGCCGCTGGTGATGTCGTGGAAAGCGGCGGCATAGCCTGACGAGAGACCCAACGGATAGATGGCGGGATTAATGTCGCCGACTGGCTGCGCGCCATTGGAAGCCGCCTGTTGATTGGCGAGAGCGATGTAACCGGCCCACATAGGCGCGGCGAAACTAGTCCCGCCGTATTCGTTGGCACTGCACCCGCTTAGGCCAGTTTGATCGGCGCAGACGTAAAAGGTGTAATTCGCGTTTGCCGTCACGTCTGGGCCGTTCCGATACTTCGTGGAGCCCTCGTTTGTCTTGGTGATAACGCCTGACAGTTGCTGCCAGCTGGGAATCGGAATTTCATCCGGGGAAATTCCGCCGCCGGTTTCTCCCCAACCAGTTTCCGAAGCCCAGCCTTCGCCAGCACCCTTGGTGGTCAAGTCCGTGCCGCCGACCGTAATAACATACGCATCCTCCGATGGGTAGGGGAAGTTATTCTCGTTCCAGGCTCTGCTGTCGCCGGCCGCTACAAAGATGCTCTGGCCTTGTGACGCCATCTGCTCGTAGTACGGGTCGTCGGTGGAAGGATCCGCCGGATCCCAGCCCCACGAAACGCTAATTTGATCGCTCAAGGGAGCATCCTTGTCGGTAACCATCGCGGCGTAGCAGTCGGTTTCGCTGAACTCTCCAGTGCCGTAGGCGTTGCCGCATACGTACATATAGAGCATCTTCGCGCCCGGAGCCATGCCCATCTGCTGAGTCATGTCGATGGTCTGTTCGGTATCGTCGCAGCCACCTGAAGCGAGGCAGGTCGTGGTGTACCCGCCCGTGGAAATGAGCGTGGGAGTGAAAGGTTCGGTCTGCTTCGCGCCCTGGTAGTAGGTGGTCAGATCGGTCAAATCTGTGCCCGCAAGCTCGAGCAGGGCGAGGTTCTGGCCGGAGCCAGTGAGGGAAGTTCCCTCGTAATAAGCAGCCCGCATGTCGCTGCCGCAGAACGATGCTTCAGGACAGGAGCCAGTCGTGGCTTGGGATACTTCGGACTTCGGTCGACGCTGGAGCAAGGGATGCGGTATGGAATAGTTGTCGAGGCCGGTAATGTGCCAGAGCTGCATCGGCAGGTCGGCGCTGGGCTCGCGGTCAGGAGAATAGAAGGTGCGGTTTTCCGTGGGGTGCTGATAAAGCCCCATGGTGATGTGGAAAGCTTTGTTGACGTTCGCCACGGGGGCCGAGAACTGGACGTCCCGGGACTCGAGCGAGCCGCCAATGATCTTGAAGCCGTTTGCCTTGGCAAAAGCGATCAGGGCGTCGTAGTCTTCCTGGCTGGCTCCAAATCTCTCGGCAAACTGTTGGGGCGTAACGTAATGCTTGTAGGACGGGCTGGAAGGATCGTAGAGCTCTTGCAGGAAGTTTTCCAGCTCTGGCTGGTGTCGCACGGCCAGAACTACGTCGAAGTGCATGGTTTTGTTGGCGGGAAGTTCTCCGACAAGTTTTGCCGCGCCATTAACAACCACTTCGCGGACGTGACGCGTCATCAGGGTCTGCGGTTCCGCTTGGCACATAACATTCACGGCCGTTATGGTCGCGGCGAGCACGAGTAGGTAAACACTTAATTTTCGAATCACGATTTCTCCTTGTGAGTACATCCTGGAAGATCCTTATGGGTCGTAGCATCCCGACAGATTCTCCACACTGGAATCTGCGACATGCCTGATTGAAAACCGGAGACCCTCGCCCGGGGCGGTGAGGGAACTGATCGGCAGGAGTATAACCCGTTTTCCGAAACAGCGAACGTATAAAATTTGTAAATTATGCGTCGGAAGTGCAAGAGTGCATCTTCGTGCACATTTGTGGGATAAATATGCTCTCGCCATTATGCGGAGCGCGTGGTGCGCCGTTGCTGGTGAGGGCGGGTCCGCGCGAGACGAGGACCACGCCTGCCGTTAACAACTCACGACGTTGGCTTCTGCGGACTGGGTTGCACAATCAAATTGTGCCGCCGCCGCACCCGCTGCCGCTGCGATTCCTGGAGCGGTGCACTGGCGGCCAGCGCGCAAAGCACGAAAAACAAAGCGGCGTTTGCCGGAATCTGCAGGTTGAAATCTAGCACGCTATGCACCAGGATTCCGACGCAACCGAGCAAGGCCGCCGCGGTCAGCGCGCCGCTCGCCGTCTCGGTCCAATTCTTAAGCTTGGCCGCCCCACGCCGGAAGACCAGCACCAGAAACCAGGCCGCGATCGAGAATCCCGCCACTCCCGTCTCGACCAGCAATTGCAGATAATCATTGTGCGCCTGGTTGACAAAGAACAGACTGTAGAAACTGCGAAATTCCGGGTAGACGATGGGGAACGTGCCGAGTCCCCAACCCAGCAGTGGCCGCTTCGCAAACATGCGCAAGCAGTCGCGATCGATGCTGAGGCGAACCCCGCCATTGATTTCTTCACGAGCTTCGGAGTGAATGCTGGCTAGGCGCTGGGTGAGTTGGTTGCCGCCGATCCACACCAGGAAAACTATGACCGTTGCCAGAAACGCGCCCAGCATCAGGGGTTGCTTCCAACTGCCCTCGCGGCGACGAAGCATGAGCACAGCCAAGACCACCATCTCGGCGACGAAAGCTGCCATGCCTCCGCGGGACCCAGAAAGAAAAATGCTTCCTGCCATCAGCGCGGCGATTCCCGCCACGGCAAGTTTGCGGTTCCCGCTGGTGAAATGAGTTGCCGCCAGCACCAAAGGGAAGGGCAAGAGCATCTCCATCAGGCCGGCGTAATGATTGTGATTGACGTACGGTCCATAAATCGAGCCACCCTGTTCCAAAGCCCAGATCCAATAGAGCTTTCCATTCGGCGTCAAACCCTGAAGCACGGCAAACGATGCCACCACTGCGCCGTAACCGGTGAGCAGTTTGGCCATCCACTCAAACTGAGAGTAGCGACGCAGAGTCTGCGTCACGACGAACACCAACATGCCGTACGCGCCGTAGAGCAGCAAGTGAGAGTAGGTTACCTGGCGGTAGGCGGTGGTTCCGACTGCCCACTGGACCAGCGCGAGCGCAAAAAAGGCTGCCATTGGGCGGTAAAGAGGATGGTCGGAGATGTTGAGTTCGCGTCGGATCCACTGGCGCACCGCCCAAACCGCCAGCAGCACCGCAGAGCACGCTTCGAGGGCAAAGATAGACCAGGGCTCAACCGCTCCAAAGGCCAGTGGGCCCAGCAGCAGCACGGCCCAGGCGCCCGCCAGCAGCGCATTGTTGGTCAACATTGGTTGCGAGACTTTCGCGACCGGCGCGGGTTCGGGCTGCGTGGCGAGGGCGGAACTCACAGCTTGTCCTTGGAGTGATTTTGGGAATGATCTGGGGAATTGCCGGGTGCGTTGTCGGATGCGTCGTCCGAGGCAACATCGGAGGCAAGCGTGGGAGAAAGTTCAAAATCGTCAAGCCAAAGCTTGCCCCGAATCGGCGAACCAGCGGGGAAGCGTTCGATCGCGAGCCGCAGCAGAGTGGTGGAACCGGGGATTGTAATTTGCGAATGAAGTTCCTTCCAGAAGTCGGCATCGTTGAGGGGATCGCTGGCAAAGATCGGATCGCCGGTGTAGGCGTCGCGCAGAACGATCTCGGGGCCTCCCGCTCCTTCAAATTCGGCTGACTTGTAGTACGCGGAAAAGTCGTAAGAGGTTGCGCCGTGCACGGGAATCAGTTCTGAAATGCCGGCGTCATTGATTCCCGGACCTTCGAAGGTGAGAAACAGAGAGCGATGACCCTGGTGGAAGGCGCTCGGATCAAGAATTGGTTTGACTCCGGTGCGATCGACGTAGGTCCAGTCAAAGCCTCCATTCAAAATATCGAGGCTGAAATCGCCGTTTACCACCAGGTTGTCGTCCGTCGGCAAGTAGGCGGACAGGCCAAGAACGTCGGCGCTTTGCTCCCATGCCGTCATTGCGGCTTCGGGTCGATGCGCCGCAATCAGAAAATTCACGTACTCGTACAAATAGCGGTTCGCGAATTTCTCGTGCAGATGAGTGAGGCGTTCCCAGGTTTTGGTGGTGCCGTCGATTTCCTTGTTATTCATCAGGAAATGGAGAAAGGCAATCAGGGAATCGCCACGAGCCGGGATCACGTCGCGGAGCAGCGCGTCGGTATCGGGACGCACGCGCCAGCAGGCACGCAGCGAGGCGTCCACCAGGGAAAGGTCGTTCTCGATGACGACGCGGAACTCACGCAGGGCGCGGTCGATCTCGCCGTCAATCAGAAAAAAATTCGCCGCTTCCCACGCCACATCGGGCGCGGTTGGTTCGGCTTGGAGCGCGCGGTCGAGCGCCGATCGCTGATCGTTGGTATTGCCGGTTACCTGATAAGCGGCGGCCAGATCGAACCAATAGCGGGCATCGTGGGGATTGAGCGCGACCGCCGCTCGGAAGCAAGCGATCGCGGCCTGCGGGTCGCCGCTCACAAAAGCAAAGTAACGTCCCAGGCGATGGCGATAGTCGGCATTGCCCGGCGAGAGCCACACCGCCCGTTTGAGTTGAGCCAACTCCGGATGCGCCGCGAAGACGCTGGCGGCGAACTCTTTGCCCGCCAGAACAAGATAGACAGAGACCAGCAACCCCACGCCGGCGGCAAACTGCCAACGCTGCCTGGTTGAAAGCGAAGTGGCCATGATCCGTTACCTGTCAGGCTGGTGCGCCGACAGGTAACTTATTCTCCTGAATTCTTTCAATGCTCGACGAGTGTACAGTAATTGCTTGCGCGGCGAAACACACCGCTCCAAACGGTAGTGGGTCGGGTTGGACGACACATTCCCCCGGCGGCTAAAGCCGCATTAATTTGTGGCAGTTACGGCACGGCTGAAGCCGTGCCCTTTCAAAACAAGCCAGATATCGCAGCGGTAAACCGCTGCGCCACCCAAAAACAACCCCCAAGACTAACTTTCTCCGCAAGCTCTGAAGCCGTGCCCTTTCAAAAAAATCAAACTGACCCACAGCGCTTCAAACCGCCTTTGGTTCCGCATCGTCGCGGTCGGGGGGAAGATCTTCGTGATAGTACTGACCATACTTTCCCTGATACTCGTAGTAATAGTAATAATCGGGGGAAGTGAGATCGACGGCGTTCAAGAGCACACCGGCAACGTGAGCATTCACTTGCATCAGAATGTCGCGGGCCCGGCGCAGTGCCTGTTTTGTGGTCTGGCTGGAGCGAATCACCAGGACAGTGGCGTCGGCGCGCGGTGACAACACCACTGCATCCGTGACCGAGAGCGTGGGAGGAGTGTCGATCACGATGTGGTCGTACATGCCGCGCAACTCGGCGATCAGGTCCCTCATATTGGAGGAGGCGAGCAATTCGGCGGGATTGGGCGGCGGAGTACCCGCGGGCATGATGAAAAGATTCGGCAGCATGGGAGAGGTGGTGATAGTTTGTTGCAGCGTAGCGCTTCCGGTGAGCACATTGCTGAGACCGCTGCGCGGGCCCATGCCGAGCGTTTTGTGAACACTGGGGCGGCGCAAGTCGGCATCTATCAGCAAAACGCGGACACCCTTTTGTGCCAGCACGATGGCGGTGTTGATGCTGGTCGTGGTTTTGCCTTCCTGGGGACGCGCGCTGGTTACCATGATCACCTTGGGCGGCGCTCCAAGATTTGAGAGCAAGAGCGAAGTGCGCAGCGCGCGATACGATTCCGCCATCTGCGACTGGGGGCGAACCTGAGTCACGGTCTCGACCGCTTCCTTCGAGGATGTCAATGCCAGTCGCTTCCCGGTGGGGCCGTGGTTGCCTGATTTGGAGCCGAGTGGAATCATTCCGAGTGAAGGGAGACCCGAGAGCGCCGTCGCCTGTTCGGGAGTGCGGACGGTGTTGTCCATATTCTCGAGCAGGAAGGCGAGGCCGAGGCCGGAGATGATGCCCAGCACCAGCGCAAAAGACAGGTTGCGGGGGATGTTGGGTTCGCTTGGACCGGTGGGCACGCGGGCCGCATCGATGATGCGGAAATTATTGGAGCGCAATCCCGCCGTGACGCCGGCTTCTTTCAGTTTTTCCAGCAATCCTTCGTAGAGGGTGCGGTTGCTGTCCAAATCGCGTTTCAGGATGCTGTATTCGATCGCACTTTCGTTCAGTTTATTCGCTTCCTGTTTTTGCTTCTCAAAGGCGCCGCGCAACATATTCTCGCGTTGCAAGGCGGCCAGATATCTTCCCTTGAGGTGGTCGACAGCTTTGTCGGTTTCCACTTGATACTGGTGGTCAATTTCCTTCAGTTGGTTATTGAGTTTGACCACTTCCGGATGGTTGGGGCCTAGCTGAGCGCTGTCTTTCGCAACTTCGATCCCGAGATTGATTTGTTGCTCGCGCAGCTTGTCCAGCAGCACGGAACCTGCTGTGCTACTTCCCCCGTTGTCGGCCACGATAGCGGCCTGAACCGCCACCGGATCATTGGACTCGGTCTGGCGATAGACGGCCTCTTTTTGCATCCGATCCGATTCCGCCATCGTCATTTCTTTATTCAGTTCGTCGAGTTTTTCGGTGGTGATGTTTGTTTTTTCGTCGGTCCCGAGAATCTCGTGTTCCTTCTGGTAACGGACGAGCTTTTCCTGCGAGGTCTCCACTTTCATCTGCAAGTCGATGAGCTGTTTCGAAAGCCAGTCGGAAGCTTGCATGGTGGATTCGAACTTGGTTTTGAAATTCTGCTCGACATAGGTGGCGGCGAGTGTGTTGACGGCGCTGGCGGCGAGTTGCGGGTCGGTGCTGGTGAAATGAATCTCCATGATTCGAGTGTTGGGAATCAGCGAAACGTGGAGCCGGCTGTGAAACATGGCGAGTAGAGCCGAGGTACGGGCGGAATCGGTCTGCAGCGGATCGGCGACCAGGTTGGCTTGCTTTTGATCGCCATGGCCGCCGAACTCGGGACGCTTATCCAGATTCAGCTGCCGGATTACCTGCAGGGCCATCAGGTCGCTTTGCAGGATGCGGACTTCGGTATCGAGATCGCTCTGCTCATAAACGTAGTCGGTGTCGGGCGCCGAGTCTTTGAAGGCAACCAGGTTCGAATCCGCTTTGTTGACGGCGATGCGTCCTACGGCATCGTAGATGGGAGTCTGGCGCAGGCTGGCAACCGCGACCGCCATGAAGATGCCCACGATCACCGAGATCACCAGCCACTTGCGCTTGATGAGAACGCGCATGTACTCGCGCAGCATGGATTCCTGCGGCGGGAGGACGTTATAGAGCGACGATCCGATGGGGCGCAGAAATTCCACCGGTTCGCCGGGCGCCTGCCCACGCGATGCTTCGCTACTGAGCGATACATCCCCTCGCGGGTCGTTATCTCGTGGATCGTTATTTCGTGGAACCAAGGGTCCCAATGACATCATTACTCCTTGTCCTCACCAGTCCGACTGCAACCGCGTCGCCCGTTTGCTGAAAAACTCAGTTGCGCGCCGCTTCACTCCCTCAGCGGCTAAAGCCGGCACTGACAGATCAGGCATTTATCGCAGCGGTAAACCGCTGCGCTACCCAAAAGCAAGAACAAAACCGAGTTTTTCAGCAAACTGCCAGGCACATAACCCCTGTTCAGCCTTACGAGAAGGCAGAGAGCAGCGAGCGGTTGTGAAGAATTTGCCTGATTCTAGCATCTTGCAAGAAAGACGCATCCACAATTTAGAGGGTTGCTAGTGTTTTGGGAAATACCGCCTCGGCGTTATTGAGACGCGCCCAATGAATCGTCGGCTATACTATCGAGCACAAGAACTTGCCCGGAAACCGAACTCTCGTCTGACACTTTGCGAAAAGAGTCGATTTTCGTTACTCATCTCCTGACGCGGCCCTGATCTCGGAGATATTGCCCCGAGAAGAGGCCTGCGTTTTTGCGTTTTTCGTTTTTCCTGGGCGACGAGGGGGCACAAGAGGTTGCAAAGGAACAAGAATGTTGAATTGGTCGCAGGAATCGATACTGGTCACGGGTGGAACGGGATCGTTTGGGAAAAAATTTGTCGAGATCATGCTGCGCGACTACCAGCCACAGAGGCTGGTGGTTTTCAGTCGCGACGAGTTGAAGCAGCACGAGATGCGAACGTCGGGTTTTGATCATCCCAGCCTGCGGTATTTTATTGGAGACGTTCGTGACGTGGAGCGGTTGAAGCGCGCGCTCGAAGGCGTGACCGTGGTGGTGCACGCGGCCGCGCTCAAGCAGGTGCCGGCTTGCGAATACAATCCGTTTGAGGCGATCCAGACCAATATCATCGGCGGCCGCAATGTGATTGATGCCGCGCTCGATCAGGGCGTGCGCCGCATTCTCGCGCTCTCCACCGACAAGGCAGTGAATCCCATCAATCTGTATGGCGCGACCAAGTTGTGCGCCGAAAAAGTATTTGTGCAGGCCAACGCTTATGCGGGCGCTAGAAACACTCGCTTTAGCTGCGCGCGCTACGGGAACGTGGTGGGCAGCCGCGGCAGCGTCATTCCAATTTTTCTGGAGCAGCGACGTCGCGGCAAGATTACGATTACCGATCCCCGCATGACCCGATTCTGGCTGACCCTGGAGCAGGGAGTGAAGTTAGTCATCCGCTGTCTGGAGCAGATGCACGGCGGCGAGATTTTTGTTCCCAAGATTCCGAGCATGCGGTTGCTGGATCTGGCGGAGACGGTTGCTCCCGGATGCCAGGTGGAGTACATCGGCATTCGCCCGGGCGAGAAGTTGCATGAGGTTCTGGTTTCGGAAGACGAATCTCGGCAGACACTGGAAGCGGACGATATGTACGTGATTCAGCCGTCTCATCCGTGGTGGAGTTCGGAAAACTGGGTCAATGGGAAGCCGCTGCCGGAAGGCTTCCGTTATTCGAGCGATACAAATGACCGCTGGCTAACCCGGCGTGAATTGGAAGAACTCGTCGCGCCCGAAACCAGAGCTACGGAGACGGTTCCGACGTCCGCCTAGTTATGGAAACGCTGGCCATCCATGGCGGTTCGCCGGTGCGAGAGAAGTTGCTGCCGTATGGGCGGCAAAGTTTGGATGACGCAGACATTCAAGCCGTAGTTGAGGTTCTAAAGTCCGACTGGCTCACTACCGGACCTAAGGTTGGCGAGTTCGAAGAGCGATTTGCGGCTTGGGTTGGGGCGCGGCATGCGGTTAGTTTCAGTTCGGGGACAGCCGCGTTGCACGGCGCGGCGTTTGCCGCCGGATTAGGCCCTGGAGATGCGGCGATCACCACCCCCATGACTTTCTGTGCGACCGCCAACTGCATTTTGTACCAGGGCGCGATGCCAGTGTTCGCCGATGTCTCGGCGGACACGCTGAATCTTGATCCCGAACTGGTCGCCAGGAAACTTTCGGCGCGCACGTCTTCTCGCGTGAAGGCTATAGTCGCGGTCGATTATGCGGGGCATCCCGCGGCTCTCGATGAATTGGGGGAACTGGCGACGGCTCACGGTGCGCTCCTGATTGAAGACGCCTGCCATGCACTGGGCGCGGAGTACCACGGCAAGCGCGTCGGTGGCGTTGCCGACATGACCGTCTTCAGCTTTCATCCGGTGAAACACCTGACGACGGGAGAAGGGGGCATGGTTGTGACCAGCGATGCGCGGCTGGCCGAGACACTGCGACGTTTTCGCAATCACGGCATCAGCAGCGAAGCGCGCCAGCGGCAGGAATCGGGGCAGTGGTTCTACGAGATGGTGCTGCTCGGTTTTAATTACAGGCTGACCGATATTGGTTGCGCGCTCGGCCTTTCGCAATTGGAAAAGCTGGCGCCGAACCTGGCGCGACGGCGGGAAATTGCGGCGCAGTACACGGCGGCATTCCGCGAATTGGCAGCAATTGTTTCTCCTACGGTTCGTGAGGGCGTCGATCCCGCGTGGCACTTGTATCCCGTCCGGCTGAACCTCGAAAGGCTTACAGCGGGACGCGGGGAAATCTTTCGGGCGCTGCGGGCGGAGAATATCGGCGTCAATGTTCACTACATTCCGGTTCATCGTCATCCGTACTACCGCGAGCGCTTCCCCAATGAGAATTACCCGGTGGCCGAAGACGCCTATGAACGGCTGATCAGCCTGCCCATGTTCCATTCCATGACGGCGCAGGACGTCGAAGACGTGATCCACGTTGTGACTAAGGTTGTTGATTATTACGGAAAAGCATCTGCCGCAAAAGCAGGTAATGCAGGTATGCCCGTTGGCCAATTCAGGCAGGAAGAGGCATGAGGGTCGTTGCCATTATCCAGGCGCGCATGGGCAGCACGCGTCTGCCCGGCAAGGTGCTCAAAGACCTGGGTGGCGAAACGGTTCTGGCCAGGGTTGTCAAGCGCACCCGGCGCGCGACCCTGCTCGACGAGGTCGTCGTTGCCACCTCCATCCTTCCGGCGGATGATGCGATCGCACGCGAGTGTGAAGCTCTGCTAGTCGCCTGTTTCCGCGGTAAGGAACTGGACGTGCTCGATCGTTACTATCGCGCAGCGCAGAAATTCGCAGGGGACGTAATTGTACGGATTACGTCAGATTGTCCCCTGATCGATCCGGAACTGATTGACGCCGCAATTCGCTCTAGTCTCGACCAGAAAGCCGACTATGCTTCCAATTCACTGGTCTGTAGTTATCCACGGGGCTTGGATGTGGAAGTGTTTACCGCAGATGCCTTGGGACGCGCATGGGCCGCTGCTAAAGGAGAGTATCAGCGGAGTCACGTCACGCCTTACTTTTATGAGAACCCTGAATTGTTCAATGTAATCTCGATCACGGGTAAAGCGGACCACAGTAACTATCGTTATCGTTGGACTGTGGACACGCCGGAGGATTTGGAACTGATACGCGCGGTTTATAAGCACTTCGGGAATCGTGATAGCGTCCGCTGGATCGAGGTGCTGGAGCTTATGGAAGCGCAACCCGAACTCGCCGCTCTGAATTCCCATGTACGTCAGAAAACTCTGCGCGAAGGTTAGAGAGCAGACAGTGGTGGCTCATTTTGCCAGAACGTCCACCACAAAGGGCACGGAGGTACACGAAGGAAAGCAGTAAAGTTCACGGGTGACAACGGTGGAGAATTCAGATTGAAAAAGCCCGAGCGCCTGATGGTTTGCGCCGAGTGCGGAGTACAGGTCGGAACCGGGCACGTCATGCGGTGTCTGGCAGTGGGCCAGGCCTGGAAACGGGCGGGCGGCGACGTTATTTTTCTGCTGCCGGAAGGATTGGCCGGAATCGAAGAACGGGTCCGCGCAGAAGGGCTTTTGCTGGAGACGCTGCCTGAGGAGAGCGGAACGTCTCCCGATGGTTTTGTCCGGGCGGCGCTCCGTGGCAGTCCGGGTATCGTCGTTCTCGATGGTTACAGCTTTGGCGCGCCCGAGCAGGCCCGGCTGAGCGCTGCCGGGGTTCGCGTTCTCACGGTCGACGACTACGGTCACGCCTCCGATTATCCTGTGCGCTGGGTTTTGAATCAGAACCCGTACGCCGCTCCGGAAATGTATCCGCGTACGGATCGCGATACCCGGCTGCTTCTGGGTGCGGAGTACGCGCTTTTGCGTGACGAGTTCCTGCCTTGGGCCGGGTGGAAGCGGACGATCCCGGAGCGCGCGCGCAACGTCCTGATCACGATTGGCGGCAGCGATCCTGAAAACCTGAGTGCGCGAATTCTGCAGAGCT
>Ga0074045_10001448_pt1 | contig 22870 bp, 25 predicted proteins | sample BogForMeECP23OM2_FD_94442 | JGI IMG/M metagenome (GOLD analysis project Ga0074045, IMG submission 94442) | Bog forest soil microbial communities from Calvert Island, British Columbia, Canada - Bog Forest MetaG ECP23OM2 | ecosystem: Environmental > Terrestrial > Soil > Wetlands ... | reverse complement strand
CGCCGACGGTACCTCGGGAATGTTCCACTCCGACGAATCCAACGACCGTATCGTGGTTGCTTCCACCAGCGGGGGCGCGTTGGCGCACGGCACCACGGCGACGGTCACGGCAACGGTCTGGGCCTCCACAGAGTTCTCTCGCGACGCTCTTGACCTCTACTACACGGCCAACGCCGACAGCCCCACCTGGGTGTTGATCAAGACGATTGTGCCCACGAAAGCCAAAGCGCAGAGCTTGTCCGCCACGTTCACTCTTCCCACGGGCAGCCTTCAGGCTGTTCGCGCGCAATTCCGCAACCAAGAATCCGCCGTGCCGTCCGCGTGCACCCCAGGCCCATATAACGATCACGACGACCTGATCTTTGCAGTGCAGTAAGCATTGACTTGATCGTGATCTGGTCGTTTAACCATTCGAGCCGGCCGGAGGGCCGGCTCGACGGTTTTTTGTCGTAAACGCCCGCCCAGCTCCGGTTCTGTTGCTCTACATCCAGTTGGCCTGATACTCAACGCGGGGCGTCTCAGGTCGAGATGCGCCGCGGAATTTTTGGCTTACAGTTGTGTACGTCAAGTTCAGCAAATTGGTTTTGGGTCACCGGACCGTGAGCCGGGTTGGGGTGCGGAGGCATGGGTCGCAACTGTGGAGTGCACCCTTCGGCTGAGACACGAAGTTAAGGAGGTTATTGCCGTTCGCTGAAGAATCATTGTACGGCAGTCTTGGTTGTTGAGAATCGTTTCCAGTTAGATTCAGGATATTCATTCCGAATGGGGGTTCGACCTCGACGTCCCGTGTCATCATCAAGCCGCAGATCATGTGGAAGTAGCCGATCAATAACAGCCTGCAACGCAGCTATTAGCAAAGATCGCTGGTGTCCGCGACGCCGGATGATTAGGGATTTTCAGGCAGCCTCCGCTCAGTCGCTTGAGTCCAGACCGCCAGGCGTGCATCTACGTTGGCATGGCAAGCTTAAAGAAATTCAGCCTGGCCGAGACCATCGCGGTTCTCACCCGCACCCCCACGACCCTAAACGCGCTGTTGCGCGACCTGCCCAACATCTGGGTGCGTTACAACGAAGGAAAAGGTACCTGGAGCGCGTTTGACGTCGTGGGCCACCTGATCTTCGGGGAGCGCACCGACTGGATGCCGCGGGTGCGGATCATGCTGGAGAACGCCGAAACGCGGCCATTTGATCCCTTTGACCGCTTTGCGCAGTTGCAAGAGAATCAAGACAAGTCGCTGGAGCAGCTCTTGGACGAATTCGCCCGCCTGCGACGGGAGAATCTAGCTGCGCTGCAGGCGCTGAATTTACAGCAGGAAGACTTGACCCGGCGAGGAAGGCATCCAGCGCTGGGAGTGGTGACGCTATCGCAACTTCTAGCGACTTGGGCCGTTCACGACCTCACTCATGTGCATCAACTGTCCCGCGTAATGGCCCACCAGTATCGTGACGCAGTCGGTCCGTGGAGCGCCTATCTGGGCGTGCTGCAGTGTACTGGCCATAGCGCCCCGTAGGCAACCGAGTTCAGTTCGCGCTTCCGCCGCGACAGGTACGACTTTACCTTGCATGCCCGGCCGTCGGGTTGGGGCTGGTTCCCGGTTTGTCGCCATCCGGAACTTATTCTTTTGCTTCGCGGCCCCTCCTCTGAAGTCGTAATCGGAAGGAAGTCCAAACGCTTAGCAGCCATCAACCGTGAGTGGCACGATTTAATTTGCGACACGCTTTTTTCTTGCCGGAAACAGGACTAACATTTGGCTTGCAGCAATTTATGCAGGAGGTGATTATGCCCGTTTACGATTACATCTGCGAGGACTGCCAGAAATCCTTTGAGCTAGTTCTTACTCTGGGCGAACACGACAAAAACAACATCACTTGCCCGAAGTGCGGAAGCAAGAACGTGGAGCAGGACGCCGCCGCCTTTTTCGCGGTGACGTCGAAGAAGAGCTAAAACAACTTCATCTAGTCGACGCGAGTTCTCGCACGCAGTCCAACAGACCAGGCATTTCGTGTACGATCTCGCGTCGAATGGGTTGTCAGTGCGGCAAGGTTGATCTGCCCGGCAGGTCTCAGAGGGTCTCGTCGCGGCATGGCGCAAACGGGTTCGGCTGCGTGGCGGCAAGGATACTATAGGGGTGGAACTTGACGGCTCGTTTGCGTTGCTTTTCTCAGCATCCGTTTTGGGCCTTTTAGGTCCAGTGGTCCAGTATGATGCCGGTGGCTTTGCGTCCAACGCTTCCCCGGCAACGCTTCTTCGCCTCTCCAACCGCCCGTTGCACGTCTTGGCCCCCTGGTCGGCGGCCTCCCTCCGTCCCCAGTTCGAGTAATACCTGGTGCATCCCTCCCAGGGAGGCCGCTAGGTGCTCGCGCAGGAATTGAGCCGTCAAGATGTCTTGCGTAGGCGTGAGTCCACCGTTGCGGACTCTCCCCCTTCGCCGATGATACTGCGACTTCGCGGGATATCGCGTTCGCCGAGATGCGTGCCGCCCGCCTCTGGTCTCGGAGCCATCACCGCGCTGACATGGGCTCATAAAATCTTTTTATGCCTGAAAGCCCCTCCCACAGCGCTTTGTGAATGGTCTAATTAACCTTAGGATTACTCGGTTATAGCGCTCAAGGAATCCTTAGCATGGAAGCCGCATCTCAGCCTCGCGAGTGGAGAGTGCTGCTTGCCTTCGCCATCATCTATTTCGTTTGGGGATCGACGTTCCTCGCGATCCGCGTGGGCGTGCGCGACGTTCCGCCGTTTCTTCTCGCTGGAATGCGGTTCTTCGTCGCTGGAGTCGTTCTATACGGATGGATGCGAGTCAAGGGCACGCCGCCACCAACTTTTCGTGAGTGGCGTGCAGCTTCGATCCTCGCTGTCTTGATCTTCGTGCTCGATTACGGCCTACTCTTCTGGGCTGAGAAGCGCGTCCCCTCAGGAGTTGCGGCGGTAATGATGGCCACGATCCCGGCCTTCATGACAATATCCGAAATCCTAATCCTGCGCACGCAACGTCTAACTCCTCGGCTGGCGGTCGCGCTTCTGGTAGGGATTGGAGGTGTAGCCGTTCTCGTAAGTCGTAATGTGAGCTTTGGAGAGGTCCCCGTTGACACCGCCGGCGCCTGCGCCTTGGTCGTGGCCGCAATCAGTTGGTCGGTGGCTGCAGCTCTGGCTCGCAAGTTGCAGTTGCCCGCGGCGAAGGTCATGAGCTCCGGCTCACAAATGCTGGCCGGAGGCTTGCTGCTCACGGTGACCGCCGCGTTTCTAGGAGAGTTCGGGGACTTCGACGTGCGGGCGGTTTCCCGCGGTGCCTGGCTCGCGCTGCTGTACCTGATCGTCGCCGGATCGATCGTAGCTTTCACTGCCTACGTCTGGCTGATTCATCACGAATCTCCGACCAGAGTAGGCACGTACGCGTATGTGAATCCTGTAGTGGCCGTGCTGGTGGGTTACCTCCTCGGCGGTGAGACTATTGGCTCACGCACCATCTTCGGAACCATACTAGTGCTTGTCAGCGTGGTCGTGATTACCACTACCCCGGCAACAAAGACAAAGGAGGTCTGTTCAGCCGATTGAAAAAGTGGCCCGTGCGCAAGACTTGGAAGATCAGGAAGGAGGATGGTTGGTAAAGAATTAAAGGTTGGCCCACGCCTTAGTGCGCCCGCTGCTCCTCAGCGAGGCAGGCTCATCCGTCCGGAATTGTAGGCAAGCATTCGTGGAACTTTCCTATGCCAATAATCGGTGAACCAGTGAGCAACGTAGCAGGGCTGTCTCCGGTCACCGACACTATTGCAGCCTCGCGTACTCCGTCTTCGCTTCCTTCGGGATGCGATCATCGGAGTCCAGAGGGTAAGGAAATCTTGGTAGGCAACGAGCACATGCGGTCAGAACCCAAACGTCATTCGCGCACGCCTACGACTGTCGCTCGGGCACCGTCCCAACGACCATTCGGTTGCTTCCGGGGTCATCGTCGCGGAATGGCCCATGGCTGCGAGGTGACGTTCCCTTACTACCCTCCGGTGAAAATTGCATGATGTTGGCGTAAGCGACTGACCAGCGGCGGGGTAAGCGGCTTTGTCGCCGGGAACGATTTGAATGACATTCCCCTTTATAGAACCGGCATTTATTGGCCATCCCGCCGTATGCGCCGGGTTCTTGCAAGTGGAACTCAGAGAGGAGTATCTGTGTTACTGGGAATCGGTGGCCGGCTTGCGCTTGTGCCATTGGGTGGCTTGTTCATAAGCATGCGCAAGGCGAAGAACAGTGGCTTCAGCTCCCGGTGGACCGCTGATCTGCATCCCGATCGGCAAGCCTTCCGTGGTGAAACCACAAGGAACGGAGATTGTCGGCAACGCCAGCATATTAATTGGCCGGGTGTTGTGCAGCATCTGGAGTTCCTTAGGCCGCGCAGTATTCGGGTCCGTTAGATCGGCGATCGCGAACGGAGGAACGGGTGCAGTTGGAGTGATCACGAGATCCACGGTATCGAAGACGCGCGAAACGGAGTGCCGAATCTGGTCGAGTTGGCGTCGGCTCTGCATGTACGCCGATATTGTGACATCCGCCCCGGTGCGGATTCTCTTGATCGTGGCCGCTTGGTAAAGCTCGGGACTCTTGGAAACGTAGTCCTTGTGGTACTCGTAAGCTTCCGCCGTGAGAATTGTAACGACAGGATTCATGACCGAGGAGTAGGTACCATCGCTCGCGAGGGGAGCGATTTCGCGCTGGGTGCTCGTCAATCTCTTCAGAACAGAGAGTGCGCTCTCCATAGCCGCCTGAACGTCGGGATGAAGTCCCTCGTAGAAGTAGGCGCGCGGAATGCCGAGTCGCAACGAGGATGTCGAGGCCGCGATGTTGGCCACGTAGTCTGGAACAGGGAGATCGATGCTGCCCGGGTCCCGTGGGTCGTAGCCAGCCATGACCTGGAGCATCAGAGCGGCGTCCATCACCGTGCTCGTCATCGGCCCTATGTGGTCCAGGGACCACGATAGGGGTATGACGCCCGAAGCGCTTACGCGACCGTACGTGGGTTTGAGTCCTACGATGCCGCAGTAGCCCGCCGGTTCGCGGACGGAACCTCCAGTATCAGATCCGATCGCAGCGTAACAGAGTTGCGCCGCGACCGCGGCCGCAGACCCGCCGGAAGATCCGCCTGGACTGTAAGCGACATTCCAAGGATTGCGAACCGGACCGAAGTAGCTGATGGCCGAACTGCCGCCGTAGGCGAACTCGTGCAGGTTGAGCTTGCCCAAAAGCACAGCGCCAGCGGCTCTGAGACGGCGGACAACCTCCGCATCCTGTGTGGGGACGCGATCCTTGAATAGACCACTGGCTGCGGTGGTGCGCACGCCGGCCGTGTCCACCAGGTCTTTGAGGGCGATCGGGATGCCGTGGAGCGGCCCTTTCCAACGGCCCCGCTGGATCTCTGCTTCCGCTGCACGAGCCTCGACCAGCGCGGAGTCGGCCGTGACGGTGATGAAGGCGTTCAGCTTGGGATTGAGCTGTTCAATGCGGCCGAGACACGCTTCCGTCAACTCCACGGGAGAAATCTCTCTGCTGTGCACCAGTTGAGATGCTTCGGAGAGAGTGCGCGACGAGAGGCTTGCATTGTTGGCAGCCGGTTGAGCTTCGCCTCCGGCTGGACCGGTGCCGATTGCGATTCGCGGAATCAGAGTTCCCGCCGCTCCGGCCAAAGCTGTTTTCACAAACAACCTGCGAGACAAATGCGCAGTTCTCATGCGGCCCTCCTCTGCGCGAAACCTGAACGCCATGAAAACGAGTATTGCGAGCCGCAGCGTGCCAAACTGCTTGCTTACGACACTGTCGTGCAACTCTACACGATAATGCCGCAGGTGTCTTCGTACTCCTGAATTGAATTCGTTCAGTCTGGAAACGGAGCTTGGAGGCGGCCGGAGCGGCAACAATGAGGGATGAACTCTGGCCGCACCGTGTCTGCCCAACTGATCGAGCACCTGCCCCACAAAATTTCAAATATGCGTTGCTCGTTATCGCGGGGACCACTGCGCAAAAGAACTTCTCCTGCTGCAGCAGTGACATTCCCTCTATGGACAATCCAATAATGTAAGAGTGGCAATTACTCGGGGACAATCGCGGGTCGGGCTCGAAGGGCTGTGCATTGGATTCTGAAGATGTGCTCGAATCCGGATTCTCCAGTTCGCGTCAGGCGCACGGCACGGGTCTCGCGCATCCGAGCTAGCCACTTCATCTCAATAAAGCGGGAAAGCAACGCAGCTCCTACCGCGCCTCCAATGTGGTGGTGGCGCTCCGTCCAGTCCAGACACTTGTGAGCGAAGGACCGCCTCAGCACGCGCAGCGAGTCGGTATCGATGTCCAGAGTACCTAGAAGCTTCTTGCCCGCCGGCGTCACGATGAAGGTGTCTTTCCAATAACGTAGCGCACCTCTCCTCACCAGATCGTTTCGCAGAGCAATCGCTAGCACGCCCGCGAGGTGGTCATAGCACGTCCGGGCAAAACGGATTTCGGGCATTGCGGAGGTCCCAGAGTTTTGAGCGAGCGCACCCAGTGCTTCGATGGCTGCGGCAACATCGGCGTTCTTAAGTCGGAAAAGCCGCTGCCGCCCGCTGCGTTCAGAAACAACTAGACCACCAGAAAGAAGTTTGGAAAGATGTGAGCTTGCGGTTTGCGGAGACACCGTCGCCGCCATAGCCAGTTCCGATGCGGAATGGCCGTTGCCGTCCAGCAGAGCAGTGAGCATTTGAATACGCCCCGCCTCGCCGATCAGGCCGGCAATGCGCGTGATCGATATGACATCCATACTTCAATATGCATTTAAACATAGGCGAACCCCTGGGCGCTAGTCTTATCAGTGGCTTGGTGATCCATCGCCATGCTGTCCAATAACAAGCTATGAATGCCCTAGCAAGAATTACCGTAGCCCTTTTCGCCGCCGCGGCGACATTCGCCCAGAGGCCAACGCACAAAGAGGCTCCTGTTAGCAGCCTCGTCGGTAACGTGCGAGACAAAGGCCGCTTGCATCACTTTCGTGAGGTTATAAAACCTTGCCTAACGGATGCGTCGAGGCGCGCGTGCGCGGGGGCTCCTCAATGGTGGTCTCGACAAGAACGAGCAGGTCGCCCTGCCAATCTCGGCCCCAAATGCCCGATGTGGATGTGCGCCAAAAGCTGTTGCCATTCGTGGGCAAGCTTTGGGTAGGTCACAGGGCACCTACCATAGCTGCGGAGGTTCGAACGCCATCCCCTTGGAGCAGCTCGAAGAGGTCAGGGCGCCAGTGGGAGACGCAAGTTTCTGCAATCCAACTGGAGGAGACGCATGAAGGACCTAACGATCGCGCTGGAGAACCGGCCCGGTGCTTTAGCCGAGGTGGGTGATGCCCTGGGCCGTGCCGGGTTGAGCATCGAGGGCGGGGGCGCATGGGTTGTCCAAGGCGAGGGTGTGGCACACTTTCTCTTCGAGGATGGAGCCGCTGCTCGGAGCGCGCTGGACGCCGGAGGCATCCGGGTTCTGGCAGAGCGAGAGGTGCTCATCCAACGACTGAACCAGGCGGAACCAGGCCAGCTCGGCAAGATCTCGCGCCGGATGGCCGAGGCAGGTGTCAATATTGAAGTACTCTACAGCGACCACGACCACCAGTTGATCCTTGTAGTGGACGACATTGCCAGAGGGCGGGCTGTTTCCGAAACATGGACGCGCGAACAAGCAACCGCCCGATCCTAGGACGCATCCTGAGAGAGACGCCAAGTCCGAGGAGAAAACATGAAACAAGATACCTATGAGGTCCGAAATTCGTCGGAACGGCACCCAGGGTGACGGCACGAAGAGACTTACATTAAGATTATCGCGACCCGCACCAAGGAATCCCACCCAAGATCGGCGTGTCTCCTAGCCAGCTTCGAGGTACGCACGCAACCAATAGGTACCTGTTAAGTTGCTAAGAATAAAGCTCATTCCGGCCCTGAAAAGGCTGGGTCGTCATCTCACTTTCGTTCTCTGACCACCTGATTCCAAAGCACTTACCTCGAAACCATGGACTTGCGACCCAGGCGGCGATCTGCAGATTAACGCGGAAGTGATCAAACATCTTAAGTTTAGAGACGAAAATGGACAGGCAACTTGGGTTCGGACCAGTCTGAACACGGAAATGCCGCGAGAAGCGGCAATTCCCGTTTTCTGTGTCTGGCGGCGCGTTACTGAGTGCGTTCCGGTGCGTCAAAGAAGCATACGGAGAAAAGGGGCTGTAGGAACTCGTCGTGTTTTTTGGCGACAGGATGTCCGAGGAGGCTCGCTTTTTCAATCTGCAGTCGGTACATATCTGGGTGGCGCCGTAGTCCAGGTGGTGGAGCATGGATCCGACGGATGTGCTGGAAAAAATCAGGTTACTGGTCGAGCAGCACCACGACCGAGCGCTCGATCGTATTTCGATCAAGTGCAGCGGCCGAACCATTTTCTTGGACCGCAACGAAATCCGCTGGGTCGAGGCGGCGAAGAATTATCTTAAGGTCCACGCCCAGCGCGAGACCTACATCACACGTGGCACACTTGCCGACTTTGACAAAAGGCTCGATCCCCGCCGTTTTGTCAGAATCCACCGCTCGGTCATCGTGAACACCGAGCATATCCGCGAGATCAAGCCTTGGTACACAGGAGAGTACGTGTTAATCCTGATCGATGGTAAAGAGCTGACGATCAGTCGTGGCTACCGCCCAGCGATAGAGCAAATCACAGCGGCGTTGGATATCTCCGAAGGAGGAGAATGCCAGTCCCTGGTCATTGAACGCGCCATGAAGCACAAGTGCGAGAAGTGCGGCACGCATCTGCCGGGCCAAGCAGCGGCGTTTATCTGCTCCTACGTATGTACCTTTTGCCCGAACTGTGCCGAGGTGAATCAGTACCTATGTCCTAACTGCAACGGAGAACTGGTCCGTCGTCCACGACGAAAGGCGGAGTGACGGCAAAGCCACTCGGCTAACCCAAAGCGCTCTATGACCGGCGGCTCCGATGAGCGCCTCGGCGTGAGAAAGCTGGCACTATTCTGTAGCTATCCGACCTGCGCACGACCGCTCGGAACCGAATTCAATGTTGCGGTTAGCCTAGAGACTATTGAGACGACAGCGACCATTCCTGAGGCGGCCCAACGATTACAGCATACCAACCAGCTGACCCGCCCTTCGTCAACCGTGATGTGCTTCAGCAACAGAAAGAGCTTTCTACCCCTGGTTGCGGGCAACACGCCCGTGGATGGTTACCAGGTGTTCGGAGGATGGTGCATGTAGTAGGCAAACCCATTAATGTCTACGCATTCACTGAGGCAATCTACTCGATGAATACATCTCCACCTGGGTTGCTTCCTGGATTGTCAAGCTGGGATACACGCTGCTGGGTCGTTGTAGTCGAGAAGGGAAGACTGGAGCAAGCCAGCGGCAGGCGGCGTGCAAACCAGAGATGCGATATACCTATGAGAGAAGCCGAAGTGTAAGGAGCAAAACACCTTCCCCACTAGGTTCCTGGATTCTCAACTTGGCTAGGTCTTATGGGAGGAGAGTGGTGATCGTCGCTTGAGCAAGCCACGACAGGGCCTGTGGCTGGAGTCTTGTGGCAACAAGGCTTTCTCAGTCGGCGGTAGGTCTTGTCGCCGCGATTAGGCGAGTCTATTAGCAATGGCAGCGATAGTCATCGTCGTATTCAGTCGATGGTCCGACGTTCGGACATCAATCAAAATAGGCGGTGCAGGGAAAGCCGCCCTTGGTTAAGTGGAGGTCGCTATCGTCCGCCCGTTGAGAATGCAAGGACAGCGAACTTATTTCTTCGCAGTAGGGCCGACCACGGCGTTCGGGCGTACTTTTCTCGCCGTCGGGCCTAGGTCGTCGCTCGACGAGGGTTTCGCTGCTGCATCTGCAGACTGAGCGGCCGCAGCAGGGTGAATCGTGGTAACGCCCTCCGCATTTGCGCTTGCACGGTGTGCGTTAGGGCCAATTGCGTTCGGCCGAATCGCGTTAGGGCTAATGGGGCGATGGTTTTGCGCGCTGGCGCCAAGCGCCAGGGCCAGAAGACCCGCGAGCAATTCTACTTTCTTCATTGGAGTTTCCTCTCTTCCTCTAAGAATTGTGAAATTGCTTCCGGCAACACTGAGTATTGTGAATGGCCGCTGCCGCAAGCTTCCTGGAGTCTACCGAGGACGATCCCACGGCTTGTCAAACTGAGGTCAAGGTGTTGTCAAACCTTGTTGACCAATCTACGTGCGCTGATGCGCAAGGGGCTATGCTTGGGGCATTGCCATCAACAACCACCGCTCCGAGGAGCGCCTCCTAATGCTCAAGCTATGCCAAGCTACTCGGTCATCTTGCGATGTGTTACGGAAAGCAGAGGTCATTTGTGAAGCTGTGAGCCTTAACAATTTACATTCCGTCTACACCTTGAAATCCTGTCGTCGCGTACACTATGGGAGGGACTTGATTCGGAGCGCAACAAGACCAAAGGGTAAACTATCGGCGAGTCGACGACGCACGAAAGGAGAAGGAGCGGAATAGCCTCGACAAACAAACCGCTAGGCGTGACACCTCGGACACTCCGCGACCACCTTATGTCGCTAAGGGCCGGCCCTAATTCCGTGTGTATTTTGGCAGGTTCGCTAGAGTACCGGCGACTCGGAAAGAATCTGTGTTGCAGCACGAACAGGCATCGCGGAATGTCGGTTCGCCGGCGTGCCCATCTCTGTAGTTGGCTCCGCCAGGCCCAAACCAAGCTGGAACAAATTAAGGAGCGGTGGAGACCAATCGATCTTATTCATGACTTTCCCGCCCGCTAAACCCGCAGCGGGAAGCGAAAGATTCTGTCCTCGCGGCCCGCTTTGGAATCAACGAAACCTTCCCCCGTCTTCAGATGTCAGCTAACAGCGCGAGTGTCCAAAAGTTAACTTGATTCTTTCAAAATGTTAACCCCTGATGAACCCCCCCTTCAGTATCCTGTCTCATCCATTGCTTAAGACGGAAATAGCGTATTACATCTGCACTGGGATTATCGGGCGCCGCAACCTCGGGAAACCAAAGCAGCGGGCCCTAATTGCATGTCAATCAAAGAACTTGGTCTCTGGTCTGTAGAGACGACATGTAAGTGGTAAGCATTATGAAAACCGGACTGGAAGTAAGCTGGGATCCCACGCGGCCGAGCGACGAGGCGCGGGAACTCGAAACCGCACTGCGTCACCAGATTGTAGGTCAGGATCCGGCAGTGGAGAAGGTTGCCGAAATCCACCAGATGTTTCTGGCTGGCTTGAACCCTGCAGGACGGGCCGGTTGGGAACCTGCTGTTCCCGGGGGCCGACCGGCTCGGACAAGACTCGCATAGTCGAAGCCATGGCCGAGTCGCTGTTCGGCGATCCGCGTGCTTGCATCAAGATAGACTGCGGCGAGCTCCAGCACTCTCACGAAATGGCGTTCACCGCCGGGCTATCTGGGTCACCGCGAGACCCATCCGCTGCTCACGCTGGAGGCGATTAACCAGTGGCACACCGAAAAGCGCAAGCTCGCAATCCTGCTGTTCGACGAGCTTGAGAAGGCATCCGACGCACTATGGCAGATCCAGCAGAACCGGTATGAGCGCCCCCTCGGCGCCGCTTGCAAGAAGTTTGGGTTTACGAAACTTGCTCGTCACAATGGTTTTGACGATTCAGGGTGTGCCGCAATGATTTCTCTTGCCGCGCCGGTGTGAGGTGCTAGGTCGAAGCCGAGGCAGTATGATCATGCTCATGTCGGACCGAACTACTAATGTCGAGCCTCGCTGGCCGGTTCTTCTCGCGCTGGCAAGTGTCGTAGGTGTTCATTTCTCCTTGCCGGAGATGCTCAGCCTCGGACCGAGATGGTGGTTGGTTGGAGCCTTCGTTGTGCTCGCCACTTTCGTCTCGGTTCTTCATTCGAGAGGGGCTGAGAAGAAGGCCTACGTTGTTGGGCTGATTCTGATGATTTCTGTGACAGCTGCTGTTGTCGAATCACTTGTCCTACTCCTACGCTCCCTGTTAGCCCACAGGGTAGTACCCCTCCATCTCCTACAGTCGGCAGCCTCCCTCTGGATTTGCAACGTGTTGGTGTTCGCGGCTTGGTATTGGAAGCTGGACGCTGGAGGTCCATACGTGCGGGAGAAGTTCAGGCGTCATGAAGATGGTGCATTCCTCTTTCCCCAGATGGCGATTCACGAGGAATCCCCCACGAAGCCCAAGAGCTGGCAGCCCCGCTTCATCGACTATCTCTTTCTCTCTTTTAACACGAGCACCGCGTTGTCTCCGACGGATACGCAGGTCCTTTCTCGTTGGGCGAAGGGTCTGATGACGTTGCAATCACTCATATCCTTAACCATCATCGTTTTGCTGGCAGCGAGGGCCGTCAACATTCTCTGAACACCTGGTGCGTTCCTCGAGCGGCAGGTGTTCAGAGATGGCATTAGGAGCTTTTTTCATGGAGCATCTCTTACGTTTTTCAGTAGGCTAGGGCGCGAACACTCTGACAGATTTCACCATCATGTCATGGCCCTCGGGATGGTGAGGTATGCCCGCATAGATAAGTGCGCTGGAGAAGGCAATATCGGTGGGGCCCTTGGCGGCGTTATTGGTGACGACGGCTGCCACAGGCTCTCCGTCGATCTCGAAAATCATCTCGGTGGGAGTCCAAAGTACGCCGTAGTCATGAAGGCGGCCGAGAGGTCATCGACGAACTTGACGCCCCAGCCGATGCCCGTATGCTTGACCTCCTTGTTTCCCTTTGCCGGGTATTGCTGCAGACCGATACGGTCATAGCTTGGAAACTGGACTTCGGACACATCGATCTCGAAATGGTCTCCGGTTTCCAACTGGTCTTCGGTGGTCATCCAAAACGCGTTGTTCATTCCCTTGATGTCAGCGATTCTCATCGTGGCTTCAAAGAAGCCATAGCTATACGGACGGCATCGAGAACGTGAACTTTTCTACCGCACCAAGCCCTTCACGGACTTTACTACCGAGGACTTCAATGCCCTGGTCTCGACCAACCTGCTGGGATTCCTTTACATCACGCAGCTCACCGTGAAACAGATGCTGAAACAGAAATCAGGGAACGTTGTGAGCATCTCTGCGGCGCTTGCGGATCAGCCAATTGCTGGCGTAAATGCCTCGGTTTCGATGATTACGAAGGGAGGCCTGAATACAGTGGCCCGGAGTCTTGCAATCGAGTATGCAAAAGAAGGCATCCGCTTCAACGCCGTAGCGCAGGGCGACCTCAGATATGCGCAAGCTAAGTACCGCTGTGTAAGAGTGAGGTCCCGGTGAAAGCGAGTTTCTCACGCTGCTCTATCGGGACGAGGAAGTTGCTCGCGAGCAGATAAGCGAAAAGGTGTCCGAACGGTGCAGCGGGACGTAACTGGCGCGCGGAAACCGATCCATTCGCTTCGCTCAAGCCCCAGTCGAGAGTAGAGAAGCCCTGAATCGATTCTCGCAGGTTCACCGCGGCCATAGGGTAAGCGTAGATGCGAACGTTTTGGGCGAACAGGCGAGACAGAGCCGCAAGAAAGCTGCCATCAAGTCTGCGGTAGTGATCTTCGAGCGCCCGGATCAAGAGTGATAGACCTACGACGAAGCGTACAGGCTCTTTCGTGTAGCGGTTCACGAAATCAGTCATCGTGTAGAGCTCACGTTCGCGGACCAACAGGACGTCCCCCCCGCGTGCACCAAGGGCGTCGATACGCTGGAGCACTTCGGGGATCTCCGGCATCGCATCTTTGGCATCGACCGGAGCAAGGTTCAAGCAAAAGAATCCCGCTGGTGCGGGCTTCGTTTCCCCTAATTCTGCTTGCAGCTGCTGAATTGCCGAAGCCAGCATTCGTTTGTGGATTTCCGCGTGAGCCTCATCCGCATGTACGAAATATCCTGGCGCGAGTACGACAGCTTTCCTATGGAGAACTTCCGTAGGAGGAAAAGGGGCGCTGCTCGAAGGGAAACAGACTGCCTTAGCGAAGCCTGCGCGCACCAGGTGCACCAGGAGTGCGCGTCGGTCCCACGTCTCGAAGGCGGGCCCTTGCAGGTCCACATAATCAATTTCGAGCCGGCTCTCAACCTCTTTGGCAATATTGGCGAGTAAATATTCTTTCGGTTGCGACTGATAATAGGCAGCGTAGATGAGGTTTACACCCAGGATGCCAATGGCCTCCTGTTGGAGAAGATTGGTCGGATCCAGCAGGTTGATATGCAACAGGATGTCGTTGGGCTGGCCCCGAGCTTCCCGCTGAAAGCGCAGACCGACCCAACCGTGAGCTTCGTTTGTTCCGGCGTAATTACGTGCGGAAACGGTATCCACAAAACAGAAGAAGCGGGTCTGCGATCCGCGAGCTTTGTCCAATTGGTTGAGCACCTGAGTCCATTCGCGATCCAGCATGGCGTCGAGGCGCTGTCTGGATACGTAACGCGAGCCGGAACCGTAGAGATCGTCGCTGACCTCTTTGTCGTAGGCAGAGATGGCTTTGGCAACGGTTCCGGAGGCAGCTCCGACAACTAGAAACCAGCGTGCGACTTCCTGACCGGCGCCGATTTCGGCAAAAGAACCAAAGATCGACGGCTCCAGATTCAGGGTAAGCGCCTTGTGGTGAGTATCGAGGTTTTCAGTGATCGACATAGAAACTGCTCCATCGAGAACTCGCGCGATAGCAGTTTAAACGAGGTTCTAGAGGTTGGCGCGAGTCAGCTGTAGATCAACGACGATTGTAGTCTGTAATCCCATGTGCGCGATGCGCTTGGACCATGATTCACCGCGCGGAGCGGAATGTATTGAATTGGCTCTCGAGAAAGCGAAAGAAAAGCAAATTAAACATCGTCCCTACTGAGCGGAAAAATGATTGCCGCTGACCGGAAAGAATAGTTGACGCCGAACAATCCCGCTGCGCATCTGACTCGTAGTCAAATCACGCCGATCCTTCCCGCGAACTCTTTCGAACAGACTCTGGAGGCGAATCGATGACCCGCGTTGCTCAATTCGTGCTGACTCGGTTTCACTCGAAGGCTGCTGTGCTGGCCATTGCATTGATTCTCTGCTGGGCAAGTCCGGCAGCGGCGCAATATAGCGCCGGCGCTGGCGGGGCAGTGACAACGGCAACCTCTGCTGCGGGGCAGACGACGCAACTTATAGGAAGTGTTCCCAGCGGCCCAGCAACCAATGAAGTTTTGCGTTTAACTCTGCGCGACGCGGTTACGCAAGCCCTGAAGTACAACCTGGGGTCGATTGAGAGCGGAGAGAACACTCAGATAGCACGTGGTGAGCGACTGCTTGCCCTTAGTCAGCTGTTGCCGCAGATCAGCGCCGGACTTTCAGAGACCGCCCAGCAACTGAGCCTTGCAACTTTAGGTATCAAGAACATCCCAGGCGTTCCGCCCGTGATTGGGCCCTTCGCCTACAGCTTGGTGCAGGCCAACGTAAGCGCAACGCTGTTCAGCTATGAATCCATCCAGCGCTTCCGTTCAGCACAAACGGCCGAACAAGCGGCAAAGCTCAGCTATCAAGATATTCTTGATGCGGTCACGCTGATCGTCGGAAGCGCCTATCTGCAGGTTATCGCCGACAGTTCCCACGTCGAAGCGCAAGAGGCCCAGGTCCGAATTGCGAAGGCGCTTTACGACCAGGCGGTGGATCAACTCCAGGCGGGGACGGCTCCCAAGATCGATGTCACGCGGACGGAAGTTCAACTGCACACTGAGCAGTACAACCTCAGCGTCGCGCGTAACAATTTCGCCATTGCCAGGCTGGCTCTCGGCCGTGCCATAGGGCTGCCGCTAGGGCAGCAATTTGAAATAGCTGACGAGCTTCCGTATTTCGAGATCAACCCGCCCAGTGTCGATGATGCGCTGAGAATGGCGTACCAGTCGCGCAGCGACTTCCGTGCGGCCCTGGACTCACAGAAAGCTGCGGCGCAGGCGCTGGCGGCGGCCAAGGGCGAACGCTATCCCGTGGTGGCGGTCAATGGCAACTACGGCGATGTGGGCGAGACCTTCGGCCACTCGCATGGAGTTTTCCTGTTCCAGGGCGGGGTCAGCGTTCCCGTTTTCACCGGCGGCCACATCAAAGGCGAAATCACGCAGGCCGAAGCCAGGCTGCGGCAGCGCAAAGCTGAAAGCGAAAACCTTCGCGGGCAGGTTGACTACGACGTTCGCAGCGCCTACCTCAATCTCATGGCAGCAAAAGAGCAGGTTGATGTAGCGACTCGGAATGTCGCTTTAGCGAATGAGAACCTTGCTCGGTCGAAAGACCGCTTCACCTCGGGTGTGACCGATAGCGTTGAGGTGGTGCAGGCCGAGCAGTCCCTCGCCAGCGCCAATGATCAATACATCGCGAGCCTCTACAGTCACAACTTCGCCAAACTCTCGCTGGCTCGTGCGCTTGGAGTCGCACGCACGAATTACCGACAGTATCTCGGGGGAAAGTGATGTCGAACCATTGAGGAGGACGTGCGAAATGTGGTTCTGGGCCGCGTTGCTTCAACCAGCATGCAGTAAATCCTAATAGAGAGGTGATGCCGTGGCTGCACAGGACACAACCCCGCACACCGTGGTCGACAAAACCGAGGAGGCGCCGCCGACACAGGGCCCCCCGACCGCACGTGAACGCTTTCGAGCGCCGGCTTCTCGCCGGCTTACGAAACGAGGACGCTTGTGGCTGTTGCTTGGAATCGTTCTCGTCCTGCTCGTCGGCGGTTTCTTCTTGTGGCGTTACCTATCCAGCTATGAGAGCACCGATGACGCGCAGGTGGACGTCCACATCTACCCCGTCAGTGCGCGCATCTCCGGCTATGTGATTGCCGTGAACGTAGGCGACAACCAGTACGTCGAAAAAGGTACCGTGCTGGTCGAGATCGACCCGAGAGACTATCAGGTTGCGGTTGATAAGGCGAAGGCCGATCTGGCAAGTGCAGAAGCGACCGCCCGATCACTCAACATCAATGTCCCTATCACGTCCGTGAATACCTTAAGCCAGTTAAGTTTCTCCGGATCTGGCGTCGAAGATGCAGTCGCCGGGCTCGCTGCCGCCGAAAAACAACTGGCCGCTGCACAGGCTCAGGTGCAGCAAGCCGAGGCCAACGATGTTAAGGCGCAGGACGACCTTATACGATACAAACAGCTTGTAGACAAGCAGGACGTCTCCGCGCAGATTTACGATCAAGCCTTGGCCGCGGCCAAGGCCAGCACCGCCACGGTCGCCGCCACTCACGCCAATGAAGCTGCCGTAGGCCAGGCGGTCCAACAGGCGAGGAGCCGGGTGGCCGAGGCTGAAGCGAACCTTCGGGCAGCGCAGACCCGGCCCCAGCAAATCGCGTCGACTCGTGCGCGTGCACTGTCGGCCGTCGCCGACGTCGAACAGAAAGGCGCCGCGCTGGCTCAGGCTGAGCTGAACCTGGGATACACGAAAATCCTTGCGCCAGTCAGTGGCGAGGTGACCAAGACTGTTGTCGTCGGCCTGAACGTCCAACCCGGCCAACAGATGCTGACGGTTGTGCCGCTCCACGATGTCTGGATCACAGCCAACTTCAAGGAAACCCAAATGAAGTACATGCGACCGGGACAGCCTGTGCGGATTCATCTGGATTCCAGCGGCCGCGATTACCAGGGTCACGTGGATAGTATCGCAGGAGCCACGGGGCCGGTCTTCAGTGTGCTCCCGCCCGAAAATGCCACCGGCAACTACGTGAAGATTGTCCAGCGCATCCCGGTCAAGATCGTGCTCGATCCAGGCGAAAACCGTGACCTGCAGCTTCGGCCAGGCATGAGCGTGGAAGCGACGGTGTATTTGCGATGAGTGATGCTGCCCAGGCTCTACCGCTGGAGCAGGCACCATGGGTGCCCATGTACAATCCCTGGCTGATTGGGGTGGTGGTGGCGCTGGCGGCCTTCATGGAAGTCCTCGACACCAGCATCGCCAACGTCGCTCTGCCCTACATTGGTGGCGGTCTCGGGGTCAGCAACGACGACAGCACCTGGGTGCTCACCTCCTATCTGGTTTCCAATGCCATCGTCCTTCCCATCAGTGGTTGGCTTGCCGTACGCTTTGGCCGCAAGCGATTTTTTATGACATGCCTGGCAATTTTCACCCTAAGCTCTCTGCTTTGCGGGATGGCTACGAGCTTCCCGGTCCTGCTGCTGTTCCGAGGGATGCAGGGCGCCGGCGGTGGAGGACTGCAGCCGATGGCGCAAGCGATTCTGGCCGACACTTTCCCGCCCGAAAAACGTGGTTTGGCCTTCGCGCTGTACGGCATCACGGCGGTCGTTGCCCCGACCATCGGTCCGACCCTGGGCGGGTGGATCACTTTCAATTATTCCTGGCGCTGGATCTTCTTTATCAACTTGCCGGTAGGCATTCTCACGCTGGGGCTGGTATATCGCTTGATTGAAGACCCGCCTTATCTGAGCCGGCTGAAAGCTGCCGGCGTAAAACTCGACTACATCGGAATCGCATTGCTAGCGCTGGGCGTCGGCGCCTTGCAGGTCATTCTGGACAGAGGTGAGGAGGATGACTGGTTCGGTTCACACTTCATCGTGACCCTGGCGGTTGTATCGGCTGTGTGCCTGGTCTCGCTGGTGATCTGGGAGTGGTTCAGCAAGCACCCGATCATCGAGATTCGGCTTTTCAAAAGTTTCAATTACCTGAGTTCGAACCTGATGATGTTCAACCTGGGAATCCTGCTGTTCAGCAGTCTGGTAATGATGCCCCTGTATCTCCAGACACTGATGGGATATACGGCCGAACTGGCGGGATTTGTCCTCTCTGGCGGCGGTGTCGTCTTGGTGATCGCCATGCCTATCGTCGGGCAACTCACCACCAAGTTCCAGGCCCGCTACATCATCGCTTTTGGCTGGCTGTGCCTGTCCATCGGGATGTACTACTCTACCCTGCGTATAGACCTGACGATCAGCTTCGTTTCCGCTTCGTGGCTGCGCGTCGCTCAGGTTGTTGGTATCGGTTTCCTTTTCGTGCCGATTACCATGGCGGCGTACATTGGGATGCCTGCGGAGAAGAGCAATGCCGTTGCTGGCATGGTCAACTTCATGCGCAATATTGGGAGCAGCGTGGGCACTTCCATGGTCACAACGCTGATCGACCGTCGCTCCGAATACCACCAGTCGGTTTTGGTCAGCCACACAACGCCAGGCAGTCAGAACTTTCAAAACTTGATCGACGGCGCGAAGCAGCTCTACATTCATTCGGGAATGAGTCCACCTGACGCGCAGCATCGAGCCTTAGCCAGCGTCTACCGAATGGTGCAGGCGCAGGCTACGACTCAGGCATACATCGATACGTTCTGGGTCCTGTCTGTGATTTCCGCGATCATGTTCGGGCTGTCATTTGTCCTAAGAAAGAATGAGCCGGGAGGGGGCGGCGAAATGGCGGTTGGTTAATCGCGCGGATGGATACTCTCGAAATCAGACTGTTTTGACTTGAGGGGAAAACTTCGTGATCAACATCATCACCATTGAACGGGAATACGGATGCGGTGGCGCCGAGATCGCCCGAAAGACAGCCGAGCGCCTGGGATGGAAACTATGGGACGAGCTGCTGACCTGCGAGATTGCCCAGCTCAGCAACTGCAAACAATCTGAGGTGGAATCTCGCGAGGAGCGGGTTGACCCGCTTTACTACCGGCTCTTTAAATCCATCTTACGGGGCAGCTTCGAAGGCAGTCTGAATGCACACCGTCTGAAGTTGCTCGATGCCGACAGTATCCAGCGCATCACCGAGCACGTGGTGCAGAACGCGGCGACCGAAGGAAACTGCGTCATCGTCGGTAGAGGATCACAGCATTTTCTTCGTCACCGAAACGATACCCTGCGGATTTTCCTCTACGCGCCGAGAGAGGCGAAGATTCGCCGGCTGATCGCGGAGGGCGTAAGCGAAAAGGATGCTGAGCAAGGGGTGGACGTCGTCGATGGCGAGCGCGCGGCTTTCGTCGAGAAGTATTTCCACATGCAATGGCCCAATCGATCTGTCTATCACGCCATGCTCAATACCGCGATTGGGGTCGAGAACGTAATCGACGAGATTCTGAGTCTCAAGAAAGCTGTGGACACGTAAGAAACTTGGGCGTCCCAGGACACCAGGCACCGCATTCAATAGCTTCCTGCCAATCCGCTTTCCAAGGGAGCGTTTGATTTCCGGAACCCTGCTCAGCGCTTTGCGTTCTTCGCCCGTGGGTGAGTAACAGGCAACTCAGAAGTAATGAACGGTATACCTCAATGCGCAAGCTCCCCTGAAGTCTTCTTAGAGGAAGTTTCACGAGATCGGTACTGGGAAACATTAGGTCTCTATTGGGACTGCCCCGGCCGAGGAGGCGGGATTGAGCCGGGTTCTTTCGACCGGGGCAGTTTCGATAGAGTCGTTTGAACTGAGCCTCCGGCGTTTGCGGCGGATGCGGTGATCTACCTATGCATTTTCAATGGCGTCGACTGGCTGATTGAGAGTGTTTTGGGCGCAAAGCTCGACCGACAAAGTAGTGGGAGTGGCTTAGATGAGCAGAATTGCCTTTTGCCATGCGTAAGCAGGTGCCGTATGGAGAGGACTTGAACAGCTTTTGGGCGGACGACGCCCTTGCAGGTGCGAGCATGCCCTCGAGCGACAGGGGTAGAGACGTCGTGGACCCGGGATATGCTATGAGCTGTCAAGGTAGCACCTCTGTAGGGTAGGGAGGCTCAGATCTAACCGGAAATAAAGTTGAGCACTGGTCATCCGTTCGCTGACCAGCATAGTGCCTGAGCAGGCGGGGCAACGCAGCTGGTTGGTTGGTTCGGGACGATCGGCGCAAGCAACTGCGCCGAGCAACTGGCGGCACAACACCCCACTTTGGTACAAAAGGTCCGTCAGATCAGGTAAAACTGAGACGCGAGAGCAGCCGCGCTGTCAGTGTTTAGCGGGCCACTGGAAACACAGCGCATATCCATCCGGATCGCGGACATACATCTGCTTCATACCGTAGCCAGTAACCAATGGTTCTTTCACCTGAATACCCTTCCCACTCAGTTCCTCATACGCCTCATCGACATTTGCACACCCCAGGAACAGCCCTGTATCGTCGTGAGCCGCAACACGTGTAGCTTCAGGTGCAGCTGGACGTTCTTCATCAGATTCGTAGGCCGTATTCAGCATCAGTTCGGCATCACCGATCCGGAGCATAGCCCAGTGAAAGCGATCCGGGCCAAACTCCGGTGATGTGCTCACCACCTGAAAGCCCAGCACTTCTCGATAAAACCGGACTGATGTCGGCATGTCATAGACTTGCAAAAGTGGAGTTAACCCGCGCACATCGAGTGCCATTTGTCACCTCACATTCATGCATCCAGCGAGGGGCGATGCCGGTTCGTCCCTGAAGACATCGCCCCGCGGCTTATTTCGGCTGAAACATCGCAATCGTGCTGCCGGTGGGATCGGTGATGATCGTAAACCGACCGACGTTCGGCACTTCCTGCGGTCCCATACAAACCTTGGCCCCTAACGATTTTGCCTTCTCCGTCGCAGCATTGATGTCTTCAACTCCAACATACGCAAGCCAGCCTTGATTTCCGCCCGGCATCGTCATCATGCCGCCTCCGGGTCCGGTCTCCGGCTTGAATGTGCTGTAGATACCAGCCGGGGCTCCCATGTCCATGTCTTGGAACTGCCAGCCGAAAAGGGCTGTATAAAATTCTTTCGCCTTAGGGAGATCAGGCGTGTTGAGTTCCAGGTGTACAAAGGGGTTCGCCATGCGTGTTTCCTCTCGTTGATGATTTGTGCTGCCGTCCATTCCATGCTAACCGGAAGCGACTCATTACCGCACCTCACTTTGGGCGGCTCTTCCCGGCGCTCGTCCTGCAAATGAGGCAGCTTGCCACTTTAATTCGCGTCTACCTGCCGCGAAAGCATCGGGAACCCAAACGCTCACGCGTGGTTCAACATCTTGACGTATAGGAAAAACAAAAATCCATTTCAACGGGATTCGTGGGAGGGGACGCGTGGACGCCACCTCTGGCTCAAATCCAACGTGGTTGTATCTCGGTCCAGGCCGACCCAATCGACCGGATGAACAGCCTCAATCCGTTGCTCACGGCTTGGCCTCCTGGATCTCTGCCGACGTACCGGTTCGCATTGTTGGCGATAACGTCTCTATCATTCACTACCTGGGTTTGCAAGCGGCGAGAGCTCAGTTGCAGCCAGTTGTCCGAAATGGGTGCTTCCCGTCGAATTGACGGTTTGGTGTCTTTGCGGGTAATGCTTCCCACAACTCCGTTCGGACCAATGTCCGGGTCGCCGACGATCCGCTCGGAACCCAACTGCCACATCCACGCATATGGCGTTTTTCGTCAAATGATACTGGATTGTTGAACTTTCGCTTCGAGCGGGTGGCTGCAAACAGCTTCATCCAACCGGCTAGAATGTACAGAGGCCGTGATTTCCAGTTCGGCGCGCGATAAGCTCACAGAGAAGGATTTTCCCATGCCGTTTGTGGATACCAATGATGACGTGGTTCTCGGTGAAAAGTCATTCGCGACGTGGCATGAGGCTCTCGACCGTTTTGAGACCCTTCCGTGCACAAGAATCCTCCCCGGACATGGCGCGCCGGGCGGCAAAGAGCTGTTTGCCCAGATGCGGGAGTACCTGACGGCCGCGAAGAAAGAGTACCTAGCGAATGAAACGGCAGAAGGTTTCGTTCAGCGAATGCGTGCAGCATTTCCCAGCTTCGACGGAGATGTTCTCCTTCATCACCCGCTCCGCTTCTTGTTCCCGAAGTCGTAGAACATCCGGCCGGAATCAGCCGTCGCCTAAAGACCCAGGAGGTATTGATGAAAGCATTGATCTTTCGCGAGACCGGTGAACCGAAGAGCGTATTGAAACTGGCAGAGATCCCTACTCCGCCTTTGGCCCCT
>Ga0074045_10001447_pt1 | contig 22894 bp, 14 predicted proteins | sample BogForMeECP23OM2_FD_94442 | JGI IMG/M metagenome (GOLD analysis project Ga0074045, IMG submission 94442) | Bog forest soil microbial communities from Calvert Island, British Columbia, Canada - Bog Forest MetaG ECP23OM2 | ecosystem: Environmental > Terrestrial > Soil > Wetlands ... | reverse complement strand
GGGGCGGTCAGGTCGAGACCTCATCGCGGGCCGCTTATGTCCTCTTCTCTTTGACTTCGGGTTGCTATCGGTTATCTTTGTATCGGCCGGGGTACACTTGCAGTCGGCTGCTCCTGGGGCTCGGTGAAGACGGTTGTAACGAATGCTTCGAAGCCCGGTCGATCGTTAAATGGAGATCGTTGCTAGGAGATCGTTGCGATGCGAAGAAGCTCATGCCTCGCGATTTTGTCGTTCTTTCTCGCTTTCAGCGTTATCGTCTCTGCGCAGAGCGGAAACCCTCCCGCTTCACCGGTTCCGCCGCCACGCGCCCATCAGGAGCCGTGCTGGCGACAGGCCGGACTTGACCGCTCGGTGATGGAGCAACGCCGCAGCATCGAACTCGAGGCTCACTCCCAGGTGAAGGCGGTGTGCGAAAACTCTTCTCTGACGCCGCCGCAGAAACACCAGCAGATCAGAGAAATCCGGCAGGCTGCCAAACAGAAATCGGACGCTCTCATCACAGCCGATCAGCGAAGCGCATTGCAGTCGTGTCAACAAGCGCGGACCGAGTACCGCGCAGAGGGAGCACATCATGGCGGCGACCCTTGTGGCGGCCATGAAGCGGATTCCGGACCGGTGTCTGCAGAACCCGGGGGTCCGGCCGGCAAGGCCGGCGGCAGCAGCCCGCAGGCTCCGGAGAATAACAAGCAGAATTGAGGCGTGAGGATAAATTACGAACGTTGCTGGCGGAGTTCCGCAGCCAGCCCGGCGCTTTCGTTCACCACTGGACGACGCGGCGGTAAAGATTCCAATCCCATGTTCGGACGCTTCTCCACCGTGCCGATCACCGGGGCATCTTCGAGGCCATCGGCATATGCCATGGAGACGAATCGCTGTTCCGAGCAGAGCCGATCGATGAGCCGCTGCTGCCCGCGACTGAGGACGGCATGTGGAAGAATGGGGAAATTCCGAAACATCCACAGAAAATAAACCCGTTGGCGAAAAGAAGGCATGACGTAGCGCGGGCCGATGGGAGTCTGCACCTGCACCACTCCGTCCGCCAATTTATCGATCCACATAAACGAGGCCACCTAGATACCCGAGTCTGGCCATTGCAATCCCAGGGCCGTAATTATTGCACTAAAATCGAGGCAAGGGAAAGCGTTTTTCGCTGATTCTTAAGAATTTTCTCTAAAATGCCCTTCCCGGGCCCCGGCAGTTCCTTCCCGCCGGTGGGCAGAATTGTGCGCATTGGTGGATTGTCTTGGGAACGAATCGTAGTCGCAGGCGACTCCGGCTAAGCTACCGAACTTCTTCTGCCGGACCTCACCCGACTGACTTCTCCCGGAACCGGCTCAGCCGGCGGGAAGGCTACCGGCACCGGAAGCCAGGTCTAAATCTCTGGCAGGATCTGGATACGACGAATCTCGGCCGCCACTCCGAACTCCTTCCCCGCTTGCTGCTCCACCCGCAAGACCCGGGCATGGCAGCACGCCCAGCACTTCTCGCCAGAAGCCAGTTCCGGCGGGAGGATGAGAATGAGTTCTAGCTCCGAACCCTCAGCGAAGCGGGATTGGGTGTAGAGGAATACGCCATTGGTGCTGAGATCGCGGGTATGCGCGGCCGACTCCGCACTCCCCGGAGCGCTCCGGACTCGGACCGGCAGCTGGACGGAAACTCGCCCACGCGAACGTCGATCAATCTTAGTATCCATTAATCGTAATCTGGGAACTAATGATAGCCCGGAGACGGAGGAGTGGCTAGTGATCAGCGCCGAGAAGCGCCCCACAGGCGCTGAAGCGCGAATACATTTTCCACGACGTAGCGGCATGAATGAATTCGTGCCCTTCCCGATCCGATTTATGAGATGGGTTCTCAAACCTGACCAGTGAACCCCGACTGCTATTCTTAGATTTCCGGGCGGCGCAGGCGGGCGGCCGGGACCACGAGGGCTTGCTCCATGGTCGGCACATTCGTGCCTCGGAGAATGGCTTCGGCCTGGTGCAGCTTGTCAGACTGATTCGTCTGGTAGTAAGCCTGGACCAGAAGTTCCAGCGTGAAGGGATTGTCCCGGTCTTCTTCAAGATAGGGAATGGCTTCTTCGTACTTATTTTGATCCATCAACCGGCTTCCGGCCGCTCCGTTATACGATCTCTGGATCACGCGGTTGCGGCTTCCCGAGGCCAGAGTTTCCAGCTGCTTAAGAGACTGATCGGCCAAGGCGGGCTTTCCGGCACGAGCGGCGCGCACTGCGCGGTTGCGCAGTATGTAGGAGAGTTCCTCGTCCTTATCGGATTTCGCGAGGCTGCGCTGTCCTAACGCATCTTCCGCTTTCTGCAAGTCTTTCAAGCTGACGCCATCGTCGGCCTGGTATTCGGCCAGGTGCCGGTAAGCTTGAGCTTCCTGCAACTCCTGATCTTTGGCGGCGGCGGTTTCAGCGATTTCCTGGAATTGTTTGTCGGCTTCGGCGAAGTTGCCGTCGCGCACCCAGGTCATCGCCTTCTGCATGCTGTAGCTGAGACGGTCCGCCTCGTTGTGAGCAAACTGGATCGCTTTATCGTATTCCACGCGAGCCTGCTCCTGGTTGCCGATCAGCGCGTAAGTGTCTCCTAACCCAAGCTGAGAAGTCACGAAATCAGGATCGATTTTCAACGCCGCCCGGTAGTGCTGCAGCGACCCTTCGAAGTTCCCCGCCATGCGCAGCAGTTCGCCGTAAGAGTCCTGAGGATTCGGTTCGTTGGGCAGAAGCGCAACATAGCGATCCATGGCGGCAAAGGCTTTGCCGAAATTCCGATTGCGCGCTTCGATATAGGCAAGATCGTTCAGCACGGCGGCAAAATTCTTGTCGATGGCCAGCGCCCTGGCGAACAGCCTCTGGGCTTGTTCGTCGCCGTTCTTATCCATCACCCAGTTGCCGGCAAGGTAAAGCAGATGCTTGTCTTTGGGATACAGCTCCAGCATGTCGTTCATGGCGGAGATGCCGCCGATAAAATCTCCCTCCTGAACCTGGACGATCCACGCGATCATCAATTGCTCGCCCGGCGTGAGTTTGGGAGCGAGGGCCTTGGCTTTTTCTCGGGCCGCGGTCGACTCCTCGGGAGTGCTGCTGGTGAAGGCAATCCAAGCCCAGGCCAGACCGAAGTTGGGGTCCGCCTTCACCGCCGCGCGCCACTCCTCGATCGACCGCTCCACATAAAGATTCTCGAGCTCGGCCATGCCTTTCTGGTAAAGTGCGCGAGCCTCGGCGGACGAGGTGGTGACGGGCAGAGAAGTGGTAGCGCCCCGCTTGAGGTGGTGAGCGTAGACCGGCGCGGCAAAGCACGCGGCGAGAAGAAGAGCGATAGCAACGCTGCAAAACGAGTGGCGCATCAGGGTCTCCAGGGACACGCTTTCGGGCGCGAACGATCGCGAGTAATAACGATGACAGCAGCGTAACATCGCTCGATTGCGGCTACATAGTGACCGAAGTCACGCGAAGGCGGTCCCTGTGGCGCGGACACTCCTGTCCGCGAAATGCTGGCGCACAAGATAGATCTTCGATTTTCGGGATGAGAGGCACAAAACAAAAAATCCCTGCCGCGGGGCGACAGGGAGCTTTCCTGAAGCAGCTTGCTAGAAGGTGAACTTCGCGGCCAGCTGGATGCCACGGGGTCCGCCCCCACCGAGGAACGGGTTGCCGATGCCTACGTCGCCGGTGGCGACAATCTGATAAGCGCCGTTGCCTGTTTCGTGGCCATTACTCGGCGGAGCGAAGCCACATGTGCAGGCTGTGCTGATGTTGGCCGCCGGATCGGCAATGAAGGCCGGAAGCTCCGGGTTGGCAAAGTTGGGATGATTCAAAATGTTGAAGAAGTCTGCGCGAATCTGCAGAACCGTTCGCTCGGTAATCGGGGTGTTCTTGTAGATCGCAAAGTCCCACTGCTTGTAGGTCGGGCCGCTAAGTGCGTTTCGGCCCAGGTTGCCATAGTGCCGCGTTCCGGGAACGCAGTCGGCGGCACCGCCTGTATACGATCCATTGTTCGTGCAGGGCATGGAAAACGAACTCAGCTGCAGGTAGTTTGCCGGATTATCTTTGTGATAAATAACGGGGCCGACGACGTCCGGACGGTCGTAGCCATCGCCGCCGCCGCTGTAATCATCCTCGGCGTTGTAGTTCAAAGTGAAAGGCTGTCCGCTCTGCAGATTCAGCGAACTGTTAAAGCCCCAACCATCTTTCAGCTTGGCCATGCTACCGCCATGTTTGGGGACTTCATAGCCCGCAACCCAGACGAAACGTTGCGGCACGTTGAAACTGGAGGGACCGTATTCGGCGCCGGGGTTAGTGCTGTTCTGCGGCTGAGCGGCGTTGGGAATGAAATCCTCGCCGTCGCTGGAATTATCGAGGGACTTCGACCAGACGTAGTTCACGATCGACATGAACCCGTGGTAGTTCGTCACTCGCAAACTGGCTTGCAACGAGTTGTAGTTGGATTGGCCGGTGGAATTCTCCTGGAAGATGTAGTCTGCACCGCCAGGAAAGCCGAAGTTACGCGGCACAGTGAAATCGTTGATCCCTAATACGCAACCTGTCGAAGTTGGCAACTGCCCCAAGTCGCAGGCCGTGATCGTCGCCTGGCTGGGCTGGTTGAGGTCAAAGAAGCGGAACAGCCTGTGCCCCTGCGAGCCAACATATCCAAGCTGCAACGCTACCTTGCTCGAAAGCTGCTGCTGGAAATTTAAGTTGTAATTCTCCATGTAAGGCGTCTTGATGTTGCGGTCAAAGGAAAAAATGTCGCACTCGACATTGCAACTCGGAGTTCCATAGAGCGGCGTATTCGGAATATAAGCGCCGGTAATGGGGTTCACGGCGTTCGGATTCAGGTTTGCCATCTGGATGGGATCAGGGGACCCTGGGAAGTTGTTGTATGCCGGTCCGGGAGCGAAGAAGGTCGGGTAAGGCAAGTGGCCCAGCGTCATGTCTTGCGAGAACGCGTCGAAGAAGAGCCCATAGCCGGCGCGCAGAACCGTTTTGCCCTTGCCGGTCACATCCCATACAACGCTGGCACGCGGCGAGAAGTCCTTTTTGTCCGGATTGTAGAGGTTGGAAAGCCCGCCTGGGCCGACCTGTTCAAGAGCGCCGGTTGACGGCAAGAAATCGGAGAACAGGTGATTCCTCTCGTTCACGACTCCGTAATAGTCCCAGCGCAGCCCGTAATTCAACACTACCCGCGGCGTGACGTGGTAGGCATCCTGGCCGTAAAAGCCGAAACCGTTTTCATAGGTGTGGCGCAGGGTGTTGCCGGTGTAGTCGAACGTTCCAAAATCACCGGGGTTGGGAATCATCTCCAGCAGATCTTCGAGCGAGCCGAACCGGAGCCGTCCTCGCGAATACTTATTGAGATACTGCTCGATGCTGGTTCTGCGGAATTCGCCGCCGAACTTTACGTCGTGCTTGTTGATCTTCCACGAAAAACTGTCGATGAGCTGGTTATTGGTATCGATGCGGTGCCGGGGATCGCCTGAAGTCGCGCCCACCTGCGAGAAGAACGCGGTGCTACCCGTTGGCGTCGGGGCCAGCAAGAGAATCGGCAGCCCCGAAGAGTTGCACGAACTGAACGTCGATGGAACGTTGCACAGCCCGATGTTGCTCGGGTTAAAACTTTGGTCCTGCGGAAAGAATCCTTCGGCGAATCGGTTCCAGCCGTAACGCAGTTCGTTCACCTTCGTCCCCGAGAATACTTTCACGTAGGAGAGTGATACCAACTGAACCCGCGTTGGGGTTACGGTGTCGTAGCCGGGAAGCTGGCCTCCGGTCGCGTTCAGCGCCAGAGGAAACTGCTGCGTGCTGTCTCCGAAAAAGTAGCGCCCGCTGAGGTTGTTGTTGGGATTGAAAGCATGGTCGATCTTGGCAATGACGCTGCTCAGATTGTTGAACGATGGCGCAATGGCTGTGTAGTCGGGAGCGAAGTTGGCGCCTTGGAAGCAGCCTGAGTCGTTGGAGGTGGTTCCGGGAATATAGTTCCCAGGGTTGTGCGGCCAGAAATTTAGAAGTTGCTGGCCCACCGAACTGACGTTGGTTGCCCCGATGGCTGCTATGGCTCCTTGAATCTGGGCTTGCGTCGGAACGCAGGCCAGAGAAACCACGCCGACGTTTTCGCGCTGACCTTCATAGTCGAGATAGAAAAAGGTCTTGTCTTTGATAATGGGCCCGCCAATCGATCCGCCGAACTGGTTGTTGTGAAATAGCGCCTTCGGCGCCGAACTTGGGTCGAAGTAGTTGCGGGCATCGAGGGCATCGTTGCGGAAGTATTCAAAAAAGTCACCGTGGATGCCGTTGGTCCCGCTCTTGGTGACGATGTTAACTACCGCCCCGGCGTTCCGGCCGTATTCAGGCGCAAAGTTTGAGAGCACGTTCATGTCGGCGATCGCGTCGATGGGCAGGATGGCCGAGGGCGTTCCGAAAACTCCGGCTTGGTTTATCGCCGGATCGTTGCGATAGCCGTCGTTCATATCCGTGCCGTCGAGCAGGTAGTTGTTGGAGCGACCGCGCGCTCCGTTCATGCTGAATTCGCCGTAGGAGCCGGGGGAGTCAGAAATCTGGTCCGGCGAACCGGCGACTCCGGGGTTCAGAAAGATCAGCTTGGTATAGTCGCGACCATTGATCGGCAGATCCTTCACCTCTTCCTGGGTGAGCACGCCACCGAGATCATTGGTGGTGGTCTCCACCTGCGGCAACACGTCTCCCGCAACTTCTACCTGGGTCGCAACCTGGCCCGGCTTGAGAACCGCGTCTACACGTCTCTCCTTCGCCACATCTACCGCGACGTCTTTGGTTAAGGAGGTCTGAAAGCCAGTCTGAGTGACGGTCACGGTGTAAGTACCCGCCGGCAACTCGGGTAGAGCGTAGCTGCCGTCGGCGCTGGTTTCGGTAGTGCGCTCCAATCCCGTGGCCAAATTTTTCACCGTCACCTTGGCGCCCGAGACCACCGCGCCCTGCGCGTCAGAAACGGTACCCAGGATGGTGCCGCGGAAGGTTTGTGCCGAAAGACTGACTGCGGCCAGAAGCACAAACACCAGGATGATGCGCGCTTTCATAGACTCTCCTTGTAGCTGATCTGGTTAATACCGATCTTCGAAATAATGCTCTTGCGAAAGCCGACTATTTTGCAGGCCGATCTCTAATTAGTTAAGAGTGATTTTTTCTGCGGAGGCCAGATGTTTTCGTCCACTCCTCAGGATGCGTCTGCAATTCCTTGCACGCGAACAGGATGCGGCACTCCGTTGCAAAAGGTTCAGACCAAACCTTATCGAATGGCTATCCCGACAGTCAACCATTGAGTTCCGATAGTAACGATAGATTTTATAACTAAGGTAATGCGGCTATTAGCGGCTAGCTCCTAGCTCCTTGCGAAAAAATCCTTCCTCACGGAAGGAATTAAGCCCCGAGCCATAAGCCAAGAGCTAGCCGCTAGAAGCTGCTTCTCTAGAAAGTAATCGTGACTCCGGCGCGGACGGAGCGGGCCGACTGTACCAGGTATACAGTCTGGCCATCCTGGCCGATCACCGGCACATAGCCCTGGGCGAGCAGGTTGCGCACATCGATGATGGCTTCCATATGGGCGGGAAGGAAGCCGAGCGTCGGAACTGGCTGGCGGATGAACAGATTCAAGTAGGGGTCGGTCTGTCCCGGCGACGCGTTGAAGCTATCCACCGGAGTGAGTGACTGACCACTTACCCAGCGGTAAGAGGTGATCCACCGGGTATGGGTGCGAGGCAGGGTGCCACTGAGCTTGGCAGCTACGGCGTGGCGGCGCTGAGTCCCGATCCATTGCGCCGCATTCTGCAACTCAACATCGGGTTTGGCGAGATCGAGCACACCGCCGTAAGCGTAGTCGAGCGTGGCGCTCAGATCAGAATTGAACTTCCGTTGTAGCACCACCCGCAGTCCCTGCGCATTCAGATTGTCTCCGGCGTAGGTGAATGTGCCGGAATTAACATCGGGCAGCAGAAATCCGCCGGCGGCAGTAACCTCACCCGTGCCCAGCAACGCAGTATTCTTCACCTGATCGGAGAAGACGGCAACTTGCATGTTGTAGTTACCGGCATGGTGAGAGAGGTTTAATTCCTGGTGATGGGCACTCTCCAGTTGAGTGCTAAAGTTGGCCACACTGATTCGAGGATCGGCTTCGCTCAAATCCGCCGGAGTCGAATCAAAACCCTTTTCCGCTCGCGTGCTCGGGCGGGTAGTCGAATAGGCATAGCCGACCACGGTGTTCGGCGATAAGTGGGCGTTGACGGAAGCGTAGGGACGGAAAGCGGTGACGCGACCGAGAAATTGGATGGTCTGCAGTTCGCTGCCGAACTTCAACTCCAGCACCTCGCCCATCGCGAAATCATCGGCGGCGGAAAACGCCATCGCCTGCAGCGAAGCATTGTGCAGGTTCGGATCTGAGGGCGCGAAACGGCGCGCCGTCACTCCCAGCGAAGGTCCGGAGCCATCCTGCAGCACGTGCGAGTACTTGCCTCGAAGCACGGCCACGGGCAACCCGTCTCCATAGCCGACGTTCCCGCTCAATCCTACGCGGTCCACCGAGAAAATGGAGCGCTCCACAGAAAAGCCCGTGCTCATATCCGAACCGCTGCCGTAGCCTCCCGCCTCGGAGCCGGCGAGGAATGAAAGGCTTGCCTTCAAATCATGGTCCTGCTTCTGCTCCGCACTTGCCACGCTTCCCGGGTCGTCGAAGACGCGCAGCACGGGACGATTGGCCACCGAACGCAGGGTCCACTTCCAGTCGTCATCGTCGGCGGCGCCGCGCACCGGACCCACCCGCAGGGCATTCAACAGGGTGTTCAAGGTGATATTCAGGTGAGTGCTGGCGCCGGGGTGCAATCCGATCTTATCGCGCCAGGCAGGCAGGAACGATGGCGCAGAAACCTTGACACAGTAAAGGCCTGGAATTAAATCGCTGGCGTAGTAGAAACCCGCGCCATCCGTAAATACTGTGAGGGTGCGCGCCGCCGTCCCAACGATCTCCACCACCGCACCCATCTGTGGAATGCCCGAGGAGTCACGGACGTATCCCGAGATTGCGCTCGGCCGGTCCGCGGCCCACGCAGGGATACAAACCACGATCATCACCGCCCAAGTTCCGAGCCGGCGCAGATTCACTCCAACCCCCGGGGAGACAAGTAGCCCGTTACTCTACAGCAAACGTCGCTGACGGATCAACGGTCTGCTTGGAGATGTTGTCGTTCACCTTAATTTCGATCTTGTAAACGCCGGGCTGCAGATTCGCGGAAGCGATCGATTTTTGCAGCGTAATCTGTTCCCCGACGTTGCCCATCTTTTCGCTGGACTCCACTTGCTGCACTACCGACTTGTTGGTCGCCACATTGACGATGTCGTACTCGATCGTCGCCGAAGGCTTGTGCGTCTTTTCATCCACACCCAGGTTGTAAACCTGCATCCAGAAATTTACCTTCTGGTCTTTACTCCTCTTGAACATGGCAGGCTTGCCGTCCGCCGGAGCCACCCGCGGCCGCACCTTATTCAATCCGATCACGAAACTTCCCGTGCTCACATCTTTGGTCGGCACCGGCTCCATCACGTCAGCCACGATCAGCGACGAAGTAGAGAGCTTGTCGTCGGAGTACTCAGGCACCACGATGCCGCGGCTCCACAGACCTTTGCGGTCGCCGTTTACATCCTTCACCGCGATCTCGATTTTATAGCGCCCCGGCCGCAGCGGCAGCGCCTTCCAATAGACCGAGGAATTCTCCGCGGTGCGGGGCAGCAACTCGGCGGGCACATCGATCTGCGCCGGGTCTTCGAAGGTCTGCACCACGCGCCCAGTCAGGGTCGAGACTCGGCCGAAGATATTGATCGTTCCCCGTTGCACGCCATCTTTGTTGACGAAAGTGATGTCACGGTACTTCACCTGAATCGTGACCGGCACCAGCACCGTGTCTCCGGTGACCTTCACAAAATCGGTGCGCACATCGAAGGGCATCAGGTTGGTGATGATCTTGGTGTTAACGATCTCTTCCAGGTCTTTGTATTTCACCGGCGGCGGCGCTTGCAGCTTGGCGAACTGCTCCAACCGGTCGAACTCTTTGCCCTGCTGGGTGGCGCTGTTGGGGCCGGTTCCCAGATTCTCGAGACCTCCGTTGGTAAAGCGGCTGGCCTTATTGGCCATGCCCATCGATTCGTAGAGCGTCAGGCCGGCGTTCGGTGTATAGAGCAGAGCGTCTTTCTTCGAGCGATCGAGGGTCATCTCGTAGGACCCGCACATGCAGGTGTCCACGAATTCGATGATCACTTCCTGGCCAATACCTTCAATGTAACGGTAGCGCCAGTCTTCAAAGGGAAAAGTAGAGGTCTGGCCGCCGCCTTCGTCGATAGGCCGGTCATAGGTTCCGCCCGAAGGATGGGCGTCAATTTCGTCGGGCTTGCCGTACATGATGTAAATCCGCCCGCGATCGGTCTTCCACCCAGGAATTCCCGCGGCAAAGTGCTCGTTGGCATATGCGATGCGCGCGTAGTGCTCTTCTTTGTACTCGTTCTCTTCGGTATCCGGGGTGGGATCGCGCCGCTGCCAGAAAGCCTCGATAAAGTTGTCGCGCTCTTCGTCGTTCGAAAGCTGCTTGAAAGCGGCTCGCTCTTCGTCGGTGATGATCCAGACTACGTCCTCATTCAGCCACTTCTTATAGGTCTTGCTAAGTTCGACGTTGAGATTTTTTTTCTGCTGTTTCTTCTGCTTTTCCGTGAGCGGGCGTTTCAGCGGGTCGACCTGATCGCTGGTTTGCCCTTGGGAAGTAGTCACAGTCGCGCCCGAATTGGACGTTCCGGAGCCGTCCGGCTTGTCATTTTGGGCCTTGGCAGTCCCGACAAGTCCGGTGGCCATGGCCAGGATCGCGACCGAAATCATCGCTCGTGATCGAGATAAAGGCAAATTGTGACGTGATCCAACCGGGAACATGAGAGGGTCTCCTGCGACCATCACTTTAGTGCGCTTCATTTTAGGCCCTTTTCCGGGCAAACGCAAGGTTAAGTCACGTAAAACGAATGGATTGACGGCCGAAAGCAGCCCCTTAAATTGGACGCATCGAAAGCCTCGCCGAGTTGCCCGCTTCCCCTCGCGAATATTTCTGGAACCGAAGCCGGCAGGCTATAATTCCCGGTTAAAGTAATTTGTGGTCCCGGAACAGCGCCAACGCTTCGTTTTGGGAATTCCCAAGGTTCAGACTCTCCATTCGGAATTGGAACTTTTCTGCCGGCAGAATCGTATCTCTGCATGTGTGTCCGCCAACCGAATTCTCGGTGGGAGTCTGAAAGGAAAACCGGAAGGTGATCACAAGATTTATCTTGAGATCTCCCCCAGTAACCAGCCTTCGGTCGATAAGGCCGGGCATAAGCACCGTACGGTGACGGAAACATGAAAGCATGGAAGAAAATTGCAATCGCCGTGGGCGTGGTGGCCCTGTTGGTCATCATCGTCAGCGTCACGGTCTACCAGAGCGGCAAGAACGTTGTCACGGTACAGACCGGCAAAGTGCAGCGGCAGGATCTGGCCTCGGTGGTGAGCGCGTCCGGCGAGATCAGGCCTAAGACGTACGTCAACATCGGCGCCAATGCCTTCGGCAAGATCACTCATCTGCTGGTCAAAGAAGGCGACCACGTGAAGAAGGGGCAATTGCTGGCTCAATTGGAGAACGTGCAGTCCTCGGCGGACGTGAACGCCAATCAGGCTTCTCTACAGGCCGCCGAGACCGATGCCCTCGCTGCCGATGCCGCACTGAAGACCTCCCAGGCCGATCTGCGGCGCGCCCAAGCCGACTACGAACGCAATAAGCTGGATTGGGAGCGCGCCCAGAACCTGTTCAAGGACGGTTTGATTTCCAAATCCGACTTCGACAGCCGCCAGAATGCCTGGGCCACCGCCGACTCCGGACTGGTTCAGGCCCAGGCCCGAGTCTCGCAAGCCAAAGCACAGACGGATTCCGCCGATAAGCATGTCAGCCAGAACCGGGCAACTCTAACCCGTTTCGCCGATGTCTTGCAGAAGGCCACCTACACCGCTCCCTACGATGGCATCATCACCAACCTGCCCGTCCGCGAAGGTGAAACCGTCGTGATGGGCATCCAGAACTCTCCCGGCAGTACGCTCATGACGTTGGCCGACATGTCGGTAATCACGGCGGAAGTGAAGGTCGATGAGACTGACATCGTGAACGTGCACCTCGGCCAGCCCGCCGAAGTCACCATCGATGCCATTCCCAAGAAGGTCTTTCACGGAACCGTAACCGAGATTGGTGATAACGCCATCGTACGTTCCACCGGGGTCGCGACTTCGCAGCAGGCCAGCGCCAGCGAAGAAGCCAAAGATTTCAAAGTCGTGGTCACTGTGAACGATCCTCCTTCGGACCTGCGCCCGGGCCTCTCCACCACGGCCAAAATCACCACCGCGAACCGCAGCAACGTTCTCTCGATTCCCATTCAGGCCTTGGCCCTTCGCACCAAGGCTCAGTTGGAGCAGGAAAAATCCGGCCCCGGCGCCGTGCACGCCGCGTCTCCCGCGGCCTCCGACCCGCCCCGCGACAAAGACAAAATCAAGGGCAGTGAGCAGGACGTGCAGGGAGTCTTCGTGATTCGCAAGAAAAAAGCCGAGTTCGTGCCCGTAACCACGGGAGTAACCGGCACCAGCGAGGTTGAAGTATCGAGCGGCTTGAACGACGGGGATGAAGTCATCACCGGCAGTTACAAAGTTCTGCGCACTCTACGGCCGGGCAGCAGCGTGAAAATCGATAACTCGGTTCCTAAGAAGGAAGACGAGACCTAAACAGAACAGACGTAACGTTCGCGAGTTTCGCCCGTCCAACACTATCGGCCTCGGTCGACAGCTTTCGCAGAAACCGGAGCTCACGGAGTCGAATTCAATCTCGGAGAGTCCATTGGCCCCGGAGCAAGAAAAAGAGCGAGAGCAGGGAAAAGCGCAAGAACAAGAGCACGTCAGACAGCAGGAGAAAAACATGGCTACCGCCGAAGTAATCAGCATGCCCCGCCCCGACGATACTGCACCGCCGCAGTCCTGCATGATCGCGGCCCTGGACCTGTGGAAGACCTACGAAATGGGCTCCGAACAGGTCCACGCCCTGCGCGGCGTCAATCTGCGGATCGAGCGCGGAGAGTATGTCGCCATCATGGGACCCTCGGGCTCGGGCAAATCCACGCTGATGAATCTGATCGGCTGCCTCGATACGCCCACCAAAGGCGAATACTGGCTGAACGGACATCTGGTGAGTCAGCTCGACGACGATGAACTGGCGCGCATTCGTAACAAAGAGATCGGATTCGTCTTTCAGACCTTCAACCTGCTGGCTCGCGCCACCGCCCTGCACAACGTAGAGCTTCCCCTGATCTATGCCGGCGTGCCCACCGCCGAGCGCATCGAACGCGCCAAAGGCGCACTGACGTCAGTTGGCATGGAATCGCGCATGACCCACAAGCCCAACGAACTTTCCGGCGGCCAGCGGCAGCGGGTCGCCGTCGCCCGGGCTCTGGTCAACCGGCCTTCGATTATTCTCGCGGACGAACCTACCGGAAATCTCGACTCCGCCACAGGAAACGAAATCATGGCCTTGTTCGACCGCCTGCATGGCGAAGGCAACACCATTGTCCTGGTGACCCACGAGCACGACATCGCCGAATACGCTCACCGCATCGTCAACATCAAGGATGGAGCCGTTGAGCGCGACGAGCGCAAGAAGTAGTTTCTCAAGCTGTGGGGAGCATTTCGAGGTGCAGACTTACCCGTCCTGCAGAAAAGCCTCTCTTCCGAGAGGCTTCTTCTAAAATTGACCAGGATTCCGCTTCGGGTTTAGGGTACCGATCCTGCCGGATTGGTTGCGGTAGCGTCCGACGGATTCGGCGCGCCCGCCAGGAAGAATTTGTGATCGTAAAGGTTCCGGTACATCACTCCGGCAATTTCCGCCGCCTTGGGACCAAATGTAGGCCGCCCGCCTTCCAGGAAAACTACGACCACGATGCGTCCGGCGTTGGTGTTGGCGTAGGAGGCAAACCACCCAAAGCGCGTGCCATCGTGCGAGCAGGTGCCGGTCTTGCCTAGAATTTCTTCTTCGCTGAAGTTGAGGCCAAGCCGCCGCGCTGTGCCGTATTGCACCGCTCCAGCCATGCCGTCAGAGATTTCCGGAATCAGGGGCGCGATATCCAGTTGCCGCTTGATCCGCGGCTGAAAATTTGTGATCTCTTCCGGCGTCGCCGGATGCTGCAAATAATAAAGTGTTCCGCCATTGGCGATCGCCGCGACCATCGCGCCCAACTGCAGCGGGGTCATCGAAATTCCCTCGCCGAAGGAACACATCTTGCCCACGCCGCCGAGCTTCTGCGGAATCACTTCCTCCGGATAAGTCCCGGCTTGCTCGCCGGAAATATCGTAGCCGGCCAACTCGCCCAGTCCGTAAAGATGAGCATAGTAAGCCACTTTTTCGAATCCCAGCTTGCGCCCCACCGCCTCAAAGTAGGCGTTGTTCGAGTGCGCCAGAGCTTCCGTGAGATTCATCCGGCTCCGGCCTCCCAGAGACACCTGGGTTTCTTTCGAGATAACACCCTCGTTCAAGGCGGCCAGCGCCACGGAAAGCTTGATGGTCGAACAAGGTTGCGCACCGCTCGAGAGCGCCAGCTTCTGATTCACCATCGCCAGCACTCGTCCGCTGGTGGGCTCAATCGCCACCACCGTGCCATTCATGTTGCTCAAAGCGTCAATCGCTGCCTGCCGTACCACTGGATCTTCGCCGTCCGTGACATCGCCGCTGGTCACGCCCTCGGCGAACGAACTCGTGGAAAAGCGCTCGCGATATCTGTGCCTCGAATGGACGGACGCACTGCTGAGATGGGAACTGGTCGTGGTCCCGGTCAAAGTCACGGTCGGGTGCGCTGTACTGCGGCCGCGCGCCAGGTGGCGCATGCGGCGCTTGGTGCGCTGGCTCTCGCTCAACTTCGAAGTCTTCGTTTTGCTGGTATTGGGACGCGTGCTCACGTGCGCCGCCCACATTCCCGGCGCTAACAGCAAGCCCCCCGCGAATATTAGTCCGATTGCTCCCAGACGAAGGTTGCGACTTCCCAACTTAACCATCTCGCGGCCCGATCCCCTGTTCCCCGGATTTACTCTGACCCACTACTCGATGCTTGAACAGTTACCAAAGACTACAGTAATTCCCCTAATAAATCACTGCCGCTGACCGTATTGCTGCAAGACGCCTGCCAGCCCCCGTCTGCCGCCGAAGCTATTTCATCTCTGCGATACTAAGGGAGTTACCCTAAGCGAGGCAACATCAAAGTTTCCATTCGAGGAATCATTCCTTTCGATTTAACCCATTGCGGAACAAGTACTTAAACGGGAATATCAGGGGTGCTGCTGCCTCGGTAACCCACTCCTCGATTACTGAAAAGATTCTGTCCACTGAGGAAAAAGCCTTCACCTCGCCTCACTCCCTGTGTAATCGATTGCGCATTTCGGCTCGACCGCTGCGGCTTCCCCTTTTCCATCGCTCACATCACTTCACCGCGCTTGCGCAGAAATGCCGGAACGTCTAAATCGTCCTGCTCGAAGTTCGCCACCATCGCACTGCGCATGGAGTCGAGCGAGATCACTTCCCCGCCGACATGCGCCGCTGCTCCGGCGGAAGGCTCCAGCACGCTCACCTCTTCCATCATTAGAGCAGCCTCAGGAAAGGGCGTCGCCACCGTCGGGCCAAATTGTGCCTCGCCCACAGCCTCTGGAAAATCCCTGGCCTCATCCTGCGACGGCACGAATGAATGAGAATGCAGCTCCGCCGGCCGGTGCTGGGCCCGCCGCACTTCGCGGAAGCCGGTCGCAATCACCGTGATCTTCACCGCGTCCTTCATCTTCTCGTCCATCACCGCGCCGAAAATGATGTTGGCATCTTCATGCGCCGCACTCTGAATGATGCTGCACGCCTGTTGCACCTCGGCCAGCTTCAGAGAAGTCGATCCGGTGATATTAATGAGAATGCCCCGCGCCCCGTCGATCGCGCCCGCTTCGAGCAGCGGAGACGAAATTGCCCGCTGCGCCGCTTCCGTCGTCCGATTCGCGCCCGTCGCCGTGGCCGTGCCCATGACCGCGTAGCCCATTCCGGCCATGATCGTCTTCACGTCGGCAAAGTCGCGATTGATGATGCCGGGAATCGTAATGATGTCGGAAATTCCCTGCACCCCCTGCCGCAGGATATCGTCGGCGACGCGGAAGGATTCGAAGAATCCCGCATTCTCCGCCACCGCCAGCAGCTTTTCGTTGGGAATCACGATGGTCGTGTCCACCGATTCCATCAGTTCGGAAATTCCCTTCTCCGCCTGCGTCATCCGCCGCTTGCCCTCAAACGAGAACGGCTTCGTCACCACGGCCACGGTGAGCGCGCCCATCTCGCTGGCCAGCGAAGCGATGATCGGAGCCGCACCGGTCCCCGTGCCGCCTCCAAGGCCGGTAGTCACGAAGACCATGTCGGCGCCCTCGAGCGCCTCGATAATTTTGTCCGAGTCTTCGAGCGCGGCCTTGCGCCCCACCTCCGGATTCGCGCCCGCGCCCAGGCCGTTCGTAAGTTTCACCCCAAGTTGCAGCTTTACCGGCGCGCGCGACATGCGTAGCGCCTGCAAGTCCGTGTTGGCCGCAATGAACTCGATGCCCTCCACGCCCGCATCGATCATCCGGTTCACCGCATTACCTCCGCCGCCGCCTACTCCGATCACCTTGATCTTGGCATCGTTAAGCGGCTCTTCGTTGAAGCTGATGCGAATCCTCGAATCCTTTGTCATAAGCTCTCCACTCTGATCTCTTTTTTCATTCCGCGCCGCCGTAAGGCGGCGCCGAACCTGCTTCCTGTTTGCCGGTGCTACTGCTCTTTCATCCCACTAACATCGCCTTCAATCTCGATCCCCATCGATCACCCTGAAACCCACGCGCTACGCGCGCCCGCTGTCCATAAGCCACCATCCCCAGCACAGTTGCAAATTCTGGCTCAGCCAAAGTGGCGGGCATCTTCGCCAGCGGCATAGGCCACGACAGCCGTACCGGGCGCCGCAGCACCGACTCGGCCACATCGAAGATTCCCGGCAGCCGCGAGCCTCCGCCGCTGAGCACGATGCCCGCCAGGCACGCCTCGAACATGCCACTCTGCCGCAGGGTTTCCCGCAGCATCTCAAACAATTCGCGCGCCCGCGGCTCCAGGATCTCCGCCACTAATCTCTGCGGCAGCAAACGCGAGGGCCGGTCGCCCACCGATGGCACCTCTACTTCGTTTCCTTCCGGAATCAAAGTGACGATGGCGTTGCCATACACTTTCTTGATCTTCTCCGCCTCCGCCAGCGGCGTACACATTCCCACCGACAAGTCGCTGGTGAAGTGGTCGCCGCCCACTGGGATCACTCCGGAGTAAGCCACCGCGCCCTGCACGAAGACGATCAGTTCCGTCGATCCCGCGCCGATATCGGCAAGGCACACCCCCAACTCGCGCTCATCCGCCCGCAGCACGGAATCAGCTGCGGCCAGCGGCTCAAACACAGTGTCATCCACGTGCACGCCGGCGCGATTCACCGCCGTAATCACGTTTTGCGCCGCGCTCGCCGCCACCGTCACCAGATGCACCCGCACTTCGAGCCGCGCCGCCATCATGCCCAGCGGATCGTGCACCCCCGCCTGACCGTCGAGAATGAACTCCTGCGGCAAAAGATGCAGCACTTCGCGATCGGCGGGAAGCGGAATCGCCCGCGCCCGCTCCACCGCCTGCTTGATCTCGTCTCGTCCAATCTCGTGCGGACGCGTCCCCAGGCTCATGCCGCCATGGCTGTTGACTCCGCGCACGTGCGCGCCGCCGATGCCCACCAAAGCGTGCTCGATTGCCGCACCCGCCACATCCTCGCAGGCCTCGACCGCCTTCTGAATCGCCGCCACCGCCTTATCCAAATCGACGATTACGCCCTTGCGCGAGCCGCTCGACTCCGCCACGCCGTGCCCGCGATAACGCAGGCCGCCGTCGGTCACCTCCGCCATCAGCGCGCAGGTCTTCGCGCTGCCCACGTCTAGCGCCGTCAGGAAATTAATCTGCTGCTTCGCCATTCCTATGAGTTCCTCAATATGACTGCCTCAACATGACTGCCTCAATGTGACTGCCTCAATGTGACTGCCTCGATAAAATTGTCTGTGAACTCTTCACTGGTTCGGCTCCGTTTTCGTCTGGCTCTTCGCAATTGCCGGACTCGGCTTCGAAATCGTTTTCTGACTCGCCGCCCCGCCCGAAGGAGTTGCGGAGGCCTTCACAGGTTTCGCCGTCGAGACCTTGTGCCCCGGCGCAGTGCTGCGCCTCGTCTTCGCAGCCAGCCTCAGCTTCGTCTTCGTCTTTGCCCCTTGCTTTCCTCGAAGGTGTGAAGCGGCGCCCGCAGCCTCCGCCTTAGGATCGAGGTTCTTCTGCGCCAGCTCGAACGCCGGCTTCGGCAACGGACGCTCCTGCGGGCCCACACGTGTCAGCAAAGCGGCCGGCTTCACTCCCGCGGCCGCCGCCTCTTTCGCAACCGCCGGGCTCAGCGTCCCCGCCTTCGCAACCCGCGGCATATCTGGATTCACGATGATCTGGTTGTCATAGCGCAGATCCACCGACTCCAGCTTCTGAAACTGCTGCCGCCAGCCCTGCGCATGCGTAACGTATGTCTTGTAGCGTCGCAGATAATCCGACGACCCCAGATGCACCAGCACATCGCCCGCGGGATCGTTCACCCGCACCTTCACGTCTTCCAAATCGGTAAGATCGACTTCGCTCAAATCCTGCGAATAGCGTGCCCCGCCTGCATCCAGGTCGCGAACCATCTCCCGATAGGCTTTCATCCGGGGAGCCCGCGTCGAAAGCGGCTCGCCCGGATTCATTCCCAGAATCACCGGAAACGAATATTTATGTTTTGGCGTCAGTTCCATCAAAGTCCCGCCCGCGTCGATCAGCATCATGCGCGAGCCCACACGTGCGAACGCAACCGGAGTACGCTCCTGGATCTCCACCTTCAGTCGATTGGGAACGAAGCGCATCACGCTGGCCGATTCCACCCAGGGGATCTGCTCCAGTTGCGCCTTCTGCTGGGCCAGCGGAATAAAGAAGATGTTGCGTCCGATGTCGGCGCCCATCACTTCCATGATTTGCGCCTTGGTCACGTTCTGCATGCCGGTGATTTCGAGGTTGTCGCTCGATTCCACGCGAAAGCGCCACGAGTGTTCGCCGTAGTGGTAGAGCCAGGCCGCGAACAAGCCCGCGAAGCAGCAGCCGGCAGCCGCCACTACCGACCACAGCAATCGATTGGCAGCTTTCTTGGGAAGTGAACTGCGGCGGGCGGAGACGCGCTTTTGCCCGCGCAGAAAGGGAGATTCCTCATCCGCGTCCAGGTCGAGCAGACGCGCATCGTCCGTCCCCATGTCTTGTTCGAAGTCATGGAAACCCGCGCGCGCCGCACCGGCGCTGGCTGGATACAACTCCTCCTGCAAGATGGTGGGACCCGATTTCCGCGCCATCAATTCAGGTTAGTTGTCGTAGAGGAATCGCTGAGCCTTCCAACTATAACTTTATTTTGGAAAGAGAGATAGAGAAAATGTTGGTTCTTTTGCACAGGCAGGAATTGAGTTGGGCTTCATTCAGATTCGGTGAACCTCAGAGACGGTCACTTTTGCTCCGGAAACCCCATGCGGCCAATCAAGTCGTGGTAAGCAGGCTCATCATGCAGGTTGTTGAAGGCGGGATCGCCCTCAACCCACGGGAAAATCTCGTCATGCCGATCGAAGTCGATCTTTAAATACTCCAGAGCCTCACGCTTTTCGCCCAGCAGCGAAAAAGTCTCGGCGAGGAAGTATGGTAAGAATCGCCCCTGCTCAAACAGCTTCTTCTGCAACGGCAACATAGCCCGCAACATGCCTTCGCCTCCGTTGCTGGCGAAGCCCCTCTCGGCTGCGTCCGCGAGTGCCACCTCCGAGTCGTTATGCCGGAGCACGGCTTCTTTCCTCATTTCGACGAGATAGTTCGGATAGTCAGCCGAGGCAAAATATATCTGCTTCAAGTAATGATGCGGGGAGGCAAAATCGGGCTCCGCCGCTTCCATCTGTTTTAGCAGCGTGACGGCTTCGTCACCATGACCAGCCTGGAAAAGAATTTCCCCTCGGTCGGCCAGGATTGACTTCGATGTTGGATCCAGCGCCTGGGCGCGTTCAATCTCCGCCAGCGCCTCGGGAAAACGGCGAAGCGTCATCAAGTATGTCGCATACCAATGATGAGCTACAGCATTCTTGGGATCGAGTTCAAGGGCTCGCCGGAATTCACGGTCAGCGGTGGCGGCATCCCACATCCCATAAAACGAAACAAATGCCAGCGAGGCATGGGCTTCGGAAAAATGATCATCCAGTTCCACCGCTTTCCTGGCAGCGGCCAGCGCACGCGGATAAGCCTCGTTTTCCGGCATCACGCTGTATTCGCGCAGCAGATCGTAACAGTCGGCCAGTCCTACATAAGCCGGCGCATAGTTCGGATCGTGCACGATCGACTGCGTGAAGAAATCAACGGCCTTGTTCAGATCGTCGGGAGTGCGCTTATTCCAGTAGAAGCGACCCTTCAAATAGAAATCTTCCGCCTCGGGATTCGTGGAAGGATGAGGAGAACCAACCGTCGAAACGTTGATCGTCGGGGCGCTTCTGCCGCCGGCCTTGGCGGCGCGATAGCCCGGTTTGAAACTCCACGCCACCAGCAGCATTGCAAGAACCGGAAGGGCCCAGATCCACTTCCATCGCGGCGACGAAGATGACAGCGGAACCTGGGGCGCACTCCGCGGCGCGGGTCGAACCGGGTTCGCATCGGCGATTCCAGGCAGGACTGCAGTTCCGGACACGGAAAGGCGAACGGGCGCGATCCAGCGATAGCCGCGGCGCTCCACTGTCTCGATAAAAACTGGGTTCTCGGCGGCGTCCTTCAGTGCATCCCGCAGCCGATTAATAGCGCTGCTGATGCCGTGGTCGAAATCAACGAAGACTCCTTCCGGCCACAGCGCTTTGCGGAACTCCTCGCGGCTCAGAACTTCGTTGGGACGGCTAAGCAGAAGCTTGAGTGCCCGAAACGGCAGCTCTTGCAGCTTGACCTTGATTCCATTCTTGCGCAGCTCGCCTGAACGCAAATCGGCCTCGAATACTCCGAAGCGAACCACATTGTCTTGGCTTGCAGTCGGGTGCATAGTCCCGGCCCCGTCGAAAGCGGTAAGCTTATCACAGTAGCAACCCTGCAGGACCCCCCACTTACGGGCTAATTCGCCCGCCAAACGGGGGGTTTGCCGCGTGAGAAGTCTCTGCATTTCTCTAGAACTAAGCCATTTAACCCGTGAACTGAGCGGGAGCGGGACGTGAGCCGCAGAGCATTGACGGCGCCACGGGCTTCGGAGAGAGTGAGCACCATGCTCGAAGCGCTGCAGCCAGCTTCAAGTCAGTGGTTACGGAGCCCTTGGGCGCAGCTCACAGAAATGCGGAAAATTTCGGTTCCCGGAGACGCTCAAAATGAACAGCATTCGGCGCCAAGTTACGACGTTCAGCATGGCAGCAGTCGCGCTCACCATGATCACATTACTTGCCGGGGCGGTTCACCCAGCGCTGGCTCAAACCTTTACCTCGCTATACACCTTCCCAGGTCCGGACGGCACCCCCCCCGGCGCCTACCCCAACGGGATGGTCCAGGGACCCAACGGATATTTGTATGGGACAGCGGGGAGCAACCTTGGCGGAGTCTTCAAAATCAGCCCCGGCGGCGCGGTGACTGCGCTTTATAGCTTTGACGGCGGTCTCACAGATGCAGACGGCGAGGCAAACAGCGCTTTGCTGGTCCAGGCCACCAACGGCAGTTTCTACGGCACCTCACAGGGAAACAGCGGGGGCTGCTCCGGTCCTAATGGGAGTTGTGGGGTGGTCTACAAAATCACGCCGGGCGGCGCATTCACCGTCATCTACGACTTTTGCGCGGTCGGCGATCAATATAGTTCTTGCGCGGACGGCACCTCCACCGGGGTGGCCCTGGTAGAGGCAAGCAACGGCGACCTTTACGGCACCAACCAGGTTTACGGGGACTACAACGCGGGCACGATCTTCAAAATTACCCCAGCTGGCGTGCTGACCACGCTGCACTCCTTTTGTGCTAACGGCGGATACGAGAACTGCCCCGACGGAGCCCCGGCCTATTCGGCGCTGGTGCTGGGCACTGACGGAAACCTGTACGGAACGACAACCTATGGCGGAAGCAGCTTCTTTAGCGGCACTGCCTTTAAAATCACGCCCGGAGGTACGTTTACCACGCTCCACACCTTTGGCACGGACGGCGACTTAGGCGCGCTGCCTCAAGCCGCATTGATTCAGGGCGCCGACGGGAATTTCTATGGCACAACCGCCGAAGGCGGCACCACCAATTTCGGTACCTTTTTCACCATGACCCCAAGCGGCGTCGTGACTACGCTGTACAGCTTCTGCCCCACAGGCACTTGCACCGACGGTGCATTTCCCGGTTCCCTGGTCCTGGCCACCGACGGTAATTTCTACGGAGGAGCGGAACTCGGGCCCAACGGTCTTGGCACGATCTTCCAAATCACCCCAAGTGGAGTGTTGACGACGGTGCACGCTTTCGATGGTGCGGACGGCGAAAACATCTACGGCAACACCGGGACGCTGGTCCAGGATACCAATGGCACGTTCTACGGAACCTCGAACGCGGGCGGGGCTGGCTTTCCCAGCTGCAACTACTGCGCTGGCACGTTCTGGAGCCTGTCCATGGGCCTTGCGGCGTTCGTGGAAACACTGCCGGCCTCGGGCAAGGTGGGCACGCCCGTCAGGATCCTGGGACAACACCT
>Ga0074045_10001446_pt1 | contig 22896 bp, 17 predicted proteins | sample BogForMeECP23OM2_FD_94442 | JGI IMG/M metagenome (GOLD analysis project Ga0074045, IMG submission 94442) | Bog forest soil microbial communities from Calvert Island, British Columbia, Canada - Bog Forest MetaG ECP23OM2 | ecosystem: Environmental > Terrestrial > Soil > Wetlands ... | reverse complement strand
GCCGGCGGCAGCACGCGTTATGTGAACAAGCTCGCCGAGTACTTTTCCTTGCTCGGAGGACTCGACTACGAGCGCGAAGCGCCCAGGCGCGACGATCTCGACCACTATGGATTCTTTAATCCCTCAACCCCGGCCTATTACGGCGGTTTCACCCCGGTGGACGGAAACAATGTCACTATCGGATCGGTCACTCCTTACGTCGCCGCTGAAGGAAACATATCCCGACACCTGCGCTATTACCTCGGCTGGCGCCGCGATGAGATTAGTTTCAACAATGACGATCTGCTGCAGCCGCAGAACTCGTTTCAAAAGTGGGTGGGCGTGAACTCCCCGAAGGCTACGGTTTCGTTTCTCCCACGCCAATCGTGGTACGCCCCGCTTCTCTCGCTGAGCTTTGGCCAGGCTTTCTTCACCGAAGATCCGCGCATCGGTACTGGAACTCGTGTGGGCACTCCCGTGGCCACATCGCATTCCTATCAAGCCGTAGCCAGCAAGACCGCACACAACACGGATCTGCGGCTCACTCTGGGCCACGTAACCAGCAGCGCGGAGCTGGCAAAGATCGACCCGGACACTGGACTCCAATTTAACCAGGGTCCCAGCCGCCTTCGCTTCATGACCGCGGCGGTGCGACAAAACTTTCGCTACGGATCGCTTCTGGCGAGCTTCTCCAAGGCCGATGCGCGCGATCTTGATACGGGAAATCCCACACCGGAGGCGCCACGCTCCATCTTCGATCTGCTGGGAACGATTCAAACGCTTCCCTTTCGTCTGCAAGCACGAACGGAGTTCGAATACGTAGGCAAGAAACCACTGGGGACGGGCTGCCTGCCCGACTTCAACGCGGAATGCACCGGAACTTCAGTGAAAGAGTTTCGTGGAGCTCTGGTTCGGCCTTTCCTGAACGGCCGCCTGGATGCCGGAGTGAACTTCCTGATAGGCCGCGGCTACACTGGGCAAACAACGGAAAATTTCACTCCATCCCCCGTCCAGCAAGTGGTAGGAGTTCGCATACCTTCGTATGCAAGTGTGTCCGTCACCTACCGGTTTGGACGCTCCGTTCGCCCTTAAGGGAATGAGCGTGAAATTGAGACAAGAGTGTCTGCGAAGCCTCCGCTATCTTCACAGGAGCACAAGTCTTCTCGAGAATGGTTGATACTTAAGCGTAAGTTCTCACGTTCTGCACCACTCTGCTGATTACCCGATTTGGACTGGGATTATCCGGAGTAAGATTCCAATGCAACGAGAAAAATAGCCCGAGCAACTGACCGAACAAGACGTCCACGGGAGGACGACAATCATCCGGCACTGGGATGCGGAGGGATGGAGAAAGACATCGCTCGGCAAGGCCATCCAGGGGTGGTTCGGAGTGACCGCGCACTGCTACCTGAGACTTTACGATTTGTTTGTTCACGAGCTCTTGCAGCAGGTCTCTTTCATAGCGGGCCACCTTTTCATCGCTCGCAAGAAAAGCAACCAGCAGCGTAGTTTTATCGAGGGCCGCCATAGGGCCGTGCCGCAGCCCGAGAGGCGATTCGGCCATGGTTAGGATTCTGCCCGCGGTGAGTTCCAGAACCTTCAAACTCGACTCTGCCGCCACACCGGCAAGCGCGCCAGAGCCCAGGAAGCAGACCCTCGAAAACTGTTCCGCGGCCAGTGCCGCGGCGGCCTCAGCGGCGTGCGGAAGAAAAGTTTGCCCGCCTTCTACCAGTTGGCGGAGTATCGGCTCGTATTGCGCGAGATTATAGGCGTAGGTCAGGCATTGTCCGAGAACGAGCATGTTTGAAAACGAACTGGTCATAGCCAGACCCCGGTCATTCACGGCGTCAGCCAGTACTATGGTGAACGCTTGCTTCTTCCCGGTGGCACAGCGAATCATGCGTCCTTCGGCGTTACAGGAGACGACGATGTGATGAATTTCGGGATGATGGAGCAGCGCTTTTTCCAAAACGGACAGGCTCTCCGGGCTGTCGCCCGAGCGGGAGAATGAAATCCACAGGTACCGCTGACCCGGGATCAGCCGCTCTTCCCCATGGGTCAGAACAGTGGTGCTGGGGATGGCAACGACTTCACACTTCCAGAGGCGGCGAAACAGTTGCGCCAAACTCCTGCCCACGTAGTCGGAACTGCCCGCGCCTAGAAGAAAAACAGTTGGCTTCGGACTCGCCCCGTCGCCGAAGCCGGCGCTGCCGAGAAACTCCAAGAGTTCGGCATGATGTTTCTGAAAAATAGAGAATGTCGATTGCCACGTGGCAGGCTGCTGCGCAATTTCCGCCGGAGTGTACAAGAGACCGCGCTCACTCTTCTCTTCTTTCGAAAGGTCAAGCAGTCGGTCCAGGGCGTTCACGGTCACGGTTCCTCGGTGAAACTCTATCAGAGCGTAGAACGAAGCACGCCCGCTGGTTTCGAGCGAGCCTTCGTTTAGTTACGTATATAGACATTTACTTACTATTTTTCGAGAAGTCAAGCACGAAATACCGCGGCCTCTGGCGTGCCGAAGCGCTTTGTATGCTTCGCGATTTTTCATGGACAAAAAGAACTCACAACGATAGAAAGGAGTACCTGCAGGGGTGCTCATTGCCACGATTCGACGTCACGATAGCCGGTGAACTCAATCTCGACCTGATTCTTTATGGGCTTCCGCAAGGGCCGCAGCTCGAGCGGGAACTCCTCGCCGATAATATGGTGTTAACGCTGGGGAGTTCCTCAGCCATCATCGCGCACAATCTTGCGGCCCTGGGTAGCCGGGTGGGCTTTGTCAGCTCCATCGGCGGCGATGCGCTGGGAGACATCGCGCTGCAACGTCTCTCGGCGAGCGGCGTGCACACCGCAGAGGTCTCTCGGAACTCGCGCTCTCAAACTGGCCTTAGCGTAATCCTGCAGCATCAGAAAGGACGCAGCATTCTTACTTATCCCGGGACGATTTTTGATTTGAGGCTGGAACACATTCCAATCGGCTACATTTCGGACTCGCGCCATTTTCATTTGTCGTCGTTTTACCTGCAGCGTGGCCTGCGGCCCCAGGTCGCAGCTCTTTTCCGGCAACTCAAAGAAAAGGGTCTAACCATTTCGCTTGACCCGAATGACGATCCGGAGGACTACTGGAAGGGTGAGATCGAGGAAGTGTTGCGCTATGTGGATATTTTCCTGCCGAACGCCCGTGAAGCGAAAAAAATCGCCGGAACCGAGAATATCGATGATGCCGTCGCCAAGCTGGCTTCCATGGTGCCGGTTGTAGTCGTCAAACTCGGGGCGCAGGGGGCGATGGCGCAGCGCGGCTCCGAACGCTTTACGAGTGCTGCGCTGACGGTTGCCAGTGTAGACGCGGTCGGAGCCGGGGATAGTTTTGACGCAGGCTTTCTGCATCAATTCCTGAGCGGCGGCGATCTGCAGAGTTGCCTGACCTCCGGCAATACGGCGGGAGCGCTTTCGACCACGCGCCCCGGAGGCACGGAAGCATTTCGAGACGAAGAGTATCGGAATACCTTCCTGCGGCGTTCCTCCGCCCGCCACATCGATGACTGACAATGCCATTTGACACGCAGTGTACTATCGGTAGATTCGCGCAAACGGTAAGGCTTTCTTCTGTAAGCAGAAGAAAGACCTTGGCAAACTACTAGAAACAGCGATCAACGATACTACTGGCTCCGCTGGGATGTTATCCGCCGACTGTAATGAAAGCTGAAACGCAAAAACCCCATTTGACGAGAGGCTTTGGATTACTTCAAGCCACGGCCCTGAACATGTCCAACATGGTTGGAGTCGGACCTTTCATCACGATTCCGCTATTGATGGCTTCCATGGGCGGCCCGCAATCCATGCTGGGATGGCTGACCGGCGCCCTCATCGTCGTTTCCGACGGCCTGATATGGAGCGAACTGGGGGCGGCGCTGCCTGGCTCCGGTGGAAGCTACCACTTTCTGCGCGAGGCCTACGGTCATCAAACCTGGGGACGTCTGATGGCCTTTCTCTTCATCTGGCAGTTCGTGCTCAGCGGCCCTCTTGAAATCGCATCGGGGATGATCGGATTCGGCAACTACTCCTCGTATCTGTGGCCGGGACTCACCTTACGAGGGCAGCAGTACGTGGCAGTGGCCGCGGGTTTTGTTGCCTTGTTTCTTTTGTGCCGGAAGATCACATTCCTCGGCAAAGTCACCCTCACCCTTTGGATTGGGACGCTCCTTGCTATGGTGACGGTCGTGGTGACAGGTTTTCTTCACTTCAACGTTCATCTAGCGTTCGATCTTCCTCACGGAGCGCTAACCTTTAATCGCGGTTTCGTTCTAGGGCTGGGCAGCGCCACTTTGATCGCGGTCTACAACTATCTTGGATACTACGATGTCTGCTACATCGGGGACGAAGTACGGAATCCGGCCTATGTGGTGCCCCGTTCGATTCTCTATTCGCTCGCCATTTGCTGTGTAGGATATGTTGCGGTTCACCTCGCATTGATCGGAGTAGTGCCGTGGCGGGAAGCGATTCATTCGAATTTCATCGTTTCAGATTTCATGGAACGGCTCTACGGCAGGGGGGCGGCAGTTGCCGTAACCCTTCTTATTCTTTGGTCTGCCTTTGGCTCTGTATTCGCGCTGCTGTTGGGTTATTCGCGAATTCCTTATGCGGCTGCCATTGACGGCTACTTCTTCCGGCCGTTTGCCAAACTGCACCCTACGAAGAATTATCCCCAGGTATCCCTTCTGGTTCTGGGCGGGGTATCGATTGGGGCCGCATTTCTTACCCTGGATCAGCTCGTCAGTGCCCTGATTACGACCAGAATTCTGGTGCAGTTTCTGGGGCAGCTCTTTGCCATCCCACTTCTGCGGCGCAAATTTCCCGACAGCGCACGGCCCTACAAGATGTGGTTTTATCCCCTCCCGATTGTTATCGCCTTCTTTGGATGGGCCTACATTTTTCTGACCTCGGGTTGGCTCTACGTCGGGATCGGAGTATTGACGCTGTTAACCGGAGCTCTGGTTTTCTTCGTCTGGGCGAAGTGGAAAGCTACCTGGCCGTTCAATTCCGGTGTGAGTTCCGAGTAGTATCCCTGGCCAAAAACAAATTGCGATGCGCGTAAAAACGTACCGATATTGCTTTTCCTTTTGCGCGTTGTGCGTCGCGTTGCTATGTTCTGATCTCACTGCCACGAAGCCAGTGGTCGCCGAGTCTACCCCTCCCCCCGACGCACCAAAGCCGGACGCCGCCGCCGAGACCAAGGGCTTTTTTGCCCGCTGGGCAGAGTTCTATCGCCAGGATTGGCGGGGAACGTCAGCGTCGTCGGCTACGCCGGAGCGCCGCGGTCTTCCCTCACCTCTGGATTCGCCGCCCTTTCCCAATGCAGATTGGTCCTACGGTGGTTCGCCGGCGATCGGCGAACCGGACACAAACAGCTATCCGCTCATGACGGCGATCAACCAAGCCCGGAGCCGCACGAAGTTGTATGGGTGGATCGACCCCACACTGAACTTCAGCACTTCCTCGCGTAGCAATGCGCCTGAGGCAAATGATGTCTACGCAAATCGCTTCGAGATGAATCAAGTTGTTCTTTACGCCGAGCGCCTCCCGGATTCAGTACAGCGCGACCACGTCGATTGGGGCTATCACCTCACGGCGCTATACGGAACCGACTATCGCTTTACCACGGCGAAGGGCTATCTCAGCGGACCATGGGTGAACGATCATCGGGAATACGGATTTGATCCGACTCTTGAGTATGTCGACATTTATTTTCCACAGGTAGCGCAAGGAATGAATATAAGGATTGGCCGCTTTATCTCCGTACCTGGCATTGAAGCTCAATTAGCTCCCAACAACTATATCTTCAGCCACTCGTTACTCTATGCGATTGATCCATTTACCGACACCGGATTGATCGCGACGGTTAAGCTGACAGATCAATGGCTGGTGCAACTTGGAATCACCGGCGGCCACGACGTCGCCCCGTGGACCCCGGATGCGAAGGCTTCGGCGACCGCTTGCGTGAGCTACACGACCAGCTTGGCGAATGACAATCTCTATGCTTGCGCCAACGGGATCAATAACGGTGAGTACGCCTACAACAATCTCCAGCAGTATGACGCCACCTGGTATCACAAGTTTACGAAGACGGTGCATATGGCAACCGAAGCCTGGTATATGTACGAGCGCGATGTGCCGACGATCGGGGGTCGTATCCGTCCGGAAACCGGCGCCAATGCCGCATATTGCCTGACGGGAGAGCAGCGTTGCACCGCCCCGGAATATGCCGCGGTCAATTTCCTGCAGAAGGAACTCTCTCCTCATGACTTCCTGTCTTTTCGTAGCGACTTTCTCGACGACAAGAAAGGTCAGCGCACGGGATACGCAACTCGATACTCCGAGAACACGATCATGTGGTGTCACTGGATTGGCACCACGGTTCAGATACGGCCGGAGTTGCGTTTCGAGCGGGCTTGGGACGTGAGAGCTTATGACGCTGGCCGTAGGCAGACTCAGTTTACGGCGGCGAGCGATTTGATTTTCCACTTCTGACTTTTTCACAGCCCGATTACATCGCGCTCTCTTGGTTGCCCTGGGCCGGCCGGTAAGTCATCTCATAGAGCAACAGAATGCTGAGGAGCAACAGCACCCATACCTCATGGGGCATCACAAACGTTTGCCACCACCAGCGGTTCGCTAGAGTCGCCGGAATACTCCCGCTGTCTTGCATCGTCTCGAGCAGCGTGCCCCCTGGAATCAGGAAAGGAAGCATCAGCAGGAGCGCGACCCCCCGGGCGAATCGCGACCTTTCACATGAGCTGAACACCCAGCACAGAGGCAGAACCAGCAGAGCCGCGTCATAGAATCGATGGTAAACCGGCAGCAGGCTCACCACTGCGATCGCGCTCAATCCCAGCAGTTCGAACTCGTTGCAGGATCGGGTCCGTTGCATCCCGAATACCCAGACGCCCACTAGGACCAATCCCATTGAAATCGCAAGAGCGTTCGCCTGGTCAACGTTGCCGACGAAGGGATAAAGAACCACTTGAAGGTTAATCAGCCCAAAGCGCATGGGATTGATGGGCGTGAAGTTGGCAAGAATGCCGCGCTCGAGGAGAACCCGATTGTCGTTCAGATAGTTGCCCAGCCACGGAGTATGGCTCAGCTGCATTCGCAACAAGCCGAGGGCGGTCAGCAGAAACAACAGGGCCAGCGCGATCCCGACCAACCGCCAGCGCCGGCGCAAAAGATAATAAAGAAGAAAGCACAGTCCGATCTGGGGCTTGAGTCCAGCGGAGACGGCGAGCAGAATTGCGCTGGTCACGTCATAATGCCGGCGCGCTGTCCAGACCGCGATCACGCCCAGTTCAATCACCATCAAGGCGACGTTGCCAGTGACAATCCCCGTGTGAAAGGGCGCCAGCGCCAGAGTGAGCGCAGCCAGGAGCGTCGCTGCGCCGGAGCGATACGAAAGGCCGGCCAAAGCCACCAGCGCGCAGACCATCGTGGCGAACAATCCAAGGTTGAGCGTTAGCCAGAGTGCATTTGCCACACTCCAAGGCAGCCTGCTGAGCGGGGCGAGCAGGACCAGCGCCGTGAGCGGGTAGGCGGTGGGAATACCGCGCTTCGCGATCAAAGAACCGTCGGCAACTTCTATCGGCAAGAACGTGAAGTGCGCAGCCCCTTCCGGCCAGAGCCTGAGCAACGTCTGGGGACTGTAGGGGTCCAGACCACGGGTCCAGGCATTTGCTTGTATGTCAGGAGAGAGGAAGTCATTGAACTGGGTCGAGTGTTGAATCGCCCGGAGCGGGCCGCGCACCACAAACTCGGCCCCGGCTAGCAGCAACAAGGCGAGGCAGACAATAGTCCACGGATCGCGCTGGCTGGAAATGTTTGGGCCACCACCTTGCGGCAAGGGTTCCATCGTTCCGCTATCTTAGCCCGCCCGATCAAAGCGGCTGAGCGAATTAGATCGAAGGCTGCCGGAAATCGTGCGCCGGAGCGAACCCTACATAAGGCCTCGCGGGAGTAATCCGCGCATCTGCAGGCGCGTCCGGGGCAAGGTCGATCAGCAGGAAAGCGGAGATCCAGAAGAAGACGCAGAGATAGGAGCCGGCCGCAATGAGCCAGTCTTCAAAGCCCGCATGAACCAGCCCCGCCACGATGATCATCGCCAACGGTACAGAATAATGATTCGGGCTGCCGCTTCTCCGCATCCAGGTGAAAACCCGCATAACAGCGCGCATCAGCAGAACCAAGAGGAACAGAAAGGGCAAGATTCCCAACAATCCCATGTATTCGGCGAGTTCCAGATAGCTGCTGCCATGCTCGCGGTTTGAAATTTCCTTGGTGTAGACCAGCGAGCGCTGAATCTCGGGCAGGTCGCTTCCCAGGTCGCTGGTCCCGAATCCGGTTCCAAACCAGGGATGTTTCTTGACTGCAGAGACCGTTTCATCCCACGGAGTTTCGCGCGATCCGAAGACTCCCGTGTGAGTTCGATCCCCTTCGAGTTTGAAAATAAATCGCCCGCTCAGCGAATCCATAAACTCGGCCATGTGCGCGGGATTGGAGACAGCCATTACCTCCAGGAAGAACGCCACGACAAACGCCGCTCGTAACAGGATTTTCGGACGGCGCAACGCGAGGGGAAGAACCACCACGAGCAGGGCGTCTGCGATGATGGCGGCGCGGCAGACCGTAACATAGAGGAGCACTCCGCACAGAGCCAGGGCGGTATACCGGCGTTGCCGTTCCCCTCGGTTTTCCGCCACCAGAGAAGCCCACAGCAAAACCGGGGTCGCGACCACGCCAATGATCGCTCCCAGATTGTTGGGATTTCCGAAGACATTATCGCCGGCTAAATACAACAGCGACACCAAAAAAACCAGAATCTCACACGCCAGCACCAGAACGCGCACGAATGATTGCTCGCGCCCCGCCATGGCGACGCGTCCGCCCGTGGACGCGTAGAGAAAGAGCATGAACAGGCTGCCGACCTTCAGAGAAGCGGTCAGGGGCGAGCTTGAAGAGCTGGCCGAGGCTAAGGCGGCAAGCACACAAAACAGGGCAACCAGGTGAAACACTCCAAAATGACGGGCGCGGTTGCTCTTTATCCAAATCACCGAGCCGGCTAAGGCTCCCACACCCAGGAAAACCCAACGCAACGTAAAGCTTTCTCCGGCCAGCGGGTTCGCCATGTCTGCCGAGAGAAAGCACAACATGGTGACTGGAAAGAACACTTTCTCGAATTGCCAAAGACAGGCAAGCACCACCTCGACGCCTAGAATCGCACCGAGATACTTCGCATTGGCGAAGACGAAGGGACGCCGCTGGAGCTCAAGAAGCACGGCCAAAAGACCAATCAGCACGAGCCCAAAAAGAATTATTCGCGGTTGAAGTTTCATCCGAAGCTTGCTATCCGATCGGCGCCGGAACCCATCTTCATACCAGCGCAGAGAGTCTGGTCGAAGAAGCATTCCTCACTTGGGGGCCCAGCGCTACTGACCCATTTTGCCCCAATCAGAATATACCTCACCGCAACATTCATCGCGCCGGGATCTCATCGTTCCGCTACTGAATCATTCGGGACGATGCGCAAGGCCAGCCGGCCGCAGGCGTTGACCGGCCGACACGGAACTCGCTAGAGCGAAAAGCAGCACCGCATTGAGTGCGAGCAGCAGCCAGATAAAGTATCGCGCGACCAGCAGCTTCCACCACCACGATTCTGCTACCCAGTCACTCAAGTGCGGCGCCGAGCGGATCAGAACCGAGTGGCCGGGCAGCATCATCAGCAGGAAGAGAACGGAGGTCGCGCGCTTCGTCCAGTTCAGTGGCTCCTGCTCCTGTGCTCCATTTTCCGTCGGGAACGCCCAGCAGAGCGCCAGCGTCAGCACGGTTACATCGGAAACGCTGTGGTAGAGCGAGATGAAACTCAACGCCAGCAAGGACGAAATGGCTAAGGGAATCGAGACGCGGAAGCGGGCCCGCCAAACCGCGTAGAGCCACACCGCCAGACCGCAGATAAACATGCCGTGAGCCAGTAAAGAGGTCGCGGCAATGTGATGCAGCAACTGGTAGATAATCACCTGGCTGGTGTTCACATGAAAGGGCATCGCCCCTTCGGTGAAGCCGATCATGCGGCCAGGCTCGAACCAATAGCGGAGATTGCTGCGATAGCCGGAAATCAGCGTGCGAGCCGGCACGGGATAGCTGACCAGCGCCACGAGCAGCGCCGTCGAAGGCACCATGGCGCCCGCGATAAATCGCCGGCGCAGCTGAATCAGGTAAAAGAGCAACACCCAGAGCCCAATCTGTGGCTTCAGCGCGGTGGCAAGGGCAAGGATCACGCCGGCGGCAAAATCCCGATTCTCATCAGCCAGATAAATCCCCACGAGGCAAAGTGGAACCTCCACCAGCGCCACGTTGCCCATGTGAAAGGCTTGGTGGAGTGGAGAAAAAGCAAGAATAAACGTGGCCAGAATGAGAGCGCGATCTTCCCCCGGCTGAAATCCAGCCAGGCGAATCAGCAGCGCGATGGTGACCGCAATGCCGACCAGCCCCAGCAGAAGCCAGACCGTGTTCGCCCAAATCCAGGGCAGGAGGCTGAAGGGCGACATTAAGATCAGGGCCGTCGGCGGATAGATGAGCACAAGATTTACGTGCGAGCCGGTCAGCTGCGTGGCCGTCGCCTTGGTCAGGGAGGCGTCATAGAAGTTTTGGCCGTGCCGCCAAAGCCACGAACCGACATAAACTTCGGAAAAGTCATTCCGAGTTATATCGGCGGCAACGCCCAAGCCCCGAAAGACAAAATCCGCCAGCATCAGCAAGGAGATGCATCCCAGCACAACTCGAAGCCAGCGGCGGTTCATCGTTGGCGAAAGTCTAGCACAGCAGTAGCAAGCGGCTTCACGAAGCGTTAACGCAAATTTTTCAACAAGTAGTCCGATGCTATAATCCGTTTCCCGCATGCACGCACAGACCAGCGCGTTGAAACTTGCCCCGCCGCATCAAGTCCCGACTCTCGATAAAAAGCTCCCGATGCGATGGTATTTCGGGCTGTTTATAGTCTCAGGATTTTGCAGCCTTCTTTATGAAGTGATCTGGCTGCGGTCGGCGATGGCTCAGTTCGGAGTGACCACTCCGATCGTGTCGCTGGTGCTTTCGTCGTTCATGATCGGACTCGGACTTGGATCCTATGGCGCCGGATATATTGTCCGCAAGTACGTCGAAAGCGGGCGATTTTCTCCGTTGCGGCTTTATGCGTCAACTGAGTTGTTGATCGGAATTTCGGCCGCCATGGTGCCGCTGCAACTGGTCTGGGGACGCGAGGGTCTGCTGCGGGCGGTTCACCAGACGTCATTTTCGTCGTCCTTCTATTATCTGCCTGCGGGACTCTGGATTGCCGCGACTCTGGTGCCGTGGTGCGCCTGCATGGGAGCGACGTTCCCTTTCGCTATGGCTGCGATCCGTCAGCAGGCTGGTCCAGACGGGGAGCGATCGTTCAGCTATCTCTATCTGGCAAACGTACTGGGAGCGCTGTCGGGCGCGATTTTTCCCTTGTTCTTGATCGAATTGTTCGGATTTCACAAGGCTCTACTGCTAGGCACGGGACTGAATTTTCTTCTGGCAGCATGTGCGTTTTCAATGTCGCTCGGTCGCGGCAAGCTTGTCTCCGAGAAAAATGCGCGTCGCCCGCTTCGCGACGTGGTTCGGGGAAAATCTGATGGAAGGCTTTTGTGGCTTCTATTTGGCACTGGGTTGACCAGCATGGGCGCGGAAGTCGTGTGGGTCCGCATCTATACCTTCTCACTGGGCACGGTGGTCTACGCCTTCGCCGCAATTCTTTCGGATTACCTGATAGGCACTTATATTGGTTCGAGGATCTATCGAAGAAAAATCCGCGTTGGCGGGTTAGATAGTAATTTGCTGTGGGTGGGATTTGGCATCTCCGTGATATTTGCATACTTAACCGCAGATCCCCGGGTTCCCCTGCACGGTGTGCTCCGCGTCTTGCTGGGAATTACCCCGTTCGCCATGCTGGCAGGGTTTATCACACCGCTTATTCTCGATCGCTTTTCCGCGGGCGATCCAGATCGCGCAGGCCGGGCTTATGCGATCAATATTGCGGGCTGCGTGCTTGGCCCCTTGCTGGCCGGCTTCATACTTCTGCCGTTGCTCGGGGAAAAGCTTGCTCTCAGCTTATTAGCTTTGCCCTGGCTGATCGTCGGATTGAGTGTGCGCCCGGTTTCTTTATCAGCAGTATCGTCCTTGAGGGAGCGCCGCTTCTGGGCGTCTCCGGCATTTGCCTATGTTCTGGCCGTGGCCACGATTGCGTTGACGCTCGGGGCAAAGGGATACGAAGAACAATATTCACCGCGCTGGATCAGGCGAGACAGCACAGCAACGGTGGTGAGCCACGGGTTGGGGATGGATCGGCGGCTCTTGGTCAACGGGGTGGGAATGACCAAGCTAAGTCCCATCACCAAAATGATGGCTCACCTGCCGCTGGCGTTTCTCACCCGGCCTCCGGAGAAGGCTCTGGTGATTTGTTTTGGGATGGGAACCAGCGAACTGGCGATGCTTTCCTGGGGAATTCATTCGACCGCGGTTGAACTCGTACCCAGTGTGCCAAAAGTGGTTACCTTCTTTCATCCGGGCGCGGACAAGTTGCTGCAGCCCCCGCTGGCTCAAGTTGTTATCGACGATGGCCGCGCTTTTCTCGAGCGCAGCTCCGAGCGATATGACGTGATCACTACCGATCCGCCTCCACCGGTGGAAGCTGCAGCCTCCAGCCTGCTTTACTCGAAGGAGTTTTACGCCACCGTGAAACCGCGCCTGCGCGAGGGCGGCATTTTGCAAGAGTGGTTCCCCGGCGGCGACGCGGCGACCACTGCTTCGGTGGCACGTGCGATATCGCAATCGTTTCCTTACGTGCGGGCCTTTCCTTCGGTCGAGGGCTGGGGCATACATTTTCTTGCCAGCATGAGTCCGATTCCCGATCTGTCAGCGGCTGACCTTGCCGGGCGCCTGCCTTCTGACGCGGCCCGCAACCTGGTGGAATGGGGACCCGCCTCGACAGCTCGTGAGCAATTTGATCTGCTGGTGAGTCACGAACTCTCGGTTCCTGCCATTATTCAGCAAGACCCGGGTGTGGTAGCGCTTCGCGATGATTTTCCCGTCAACGAGTATTTCCTCATCCGCAAGTTTACGGACCCCACCTTTAGGAAACGATTCTGGCACTTGTTATGGCGGAACATGGGAGTGCGCTGAGGCTGACTCGTAGGCCTAAATGGAGCCCAACGGCTCCATCAGCTTTCGCTTTACAATCACTTGAGAATGACATAAACTCTCCGCCCACGGGTCGTGGCCCAATCCCCTTAACAACTCCAATCGTGCCGGTAGTGGCTCTGGGGGAGATTTTTGTCGCGAGCGGCAAGCAGTTGCGCATCTTCGGTTCGAAGCCGACGGGAAAATAAACAGCTGGAAATGTGGCCATCGAAGCGAATTCCGAACTACCCTTGGCAAAAGAACGAACTTCCAGCAAACTCTGGTAGACATCTGGTGAGTCCGGAACGATTCGAACCTCGACCCATGCCTTAAAAGGAGAGTCCTCCATGAAGCGCATCCTTGTGGCGTTCTATTTATTCGCACTGACGGCTGGCACAGCTCAGGTCGAGGCCCCGGTTCATCCCTACCGAGATGGCACTCCCGGCGTGACTGGCTACCGCTCCGAGGTAATGGCCTTAGTGATGATCCAGGAGAATGAGTTCGTTCGGCTCGCCGAGGCGATCCCGGCCGAGAAATACACTTGGCGTCCCGGACCGGGCGTGCGCTCGATCGCCGAGGTCCTTCTCCACGCCAGCGCCGCCAATTACAACATGTACAAATCCGTCGGCGCCCAACCGCCAGCCGGGATCGACGTGCAAGGGCTGGAACAATCCACCACCGACAAAGCAAAAGTCATCGCTACCGTGAAAGATTCTTACGCACACGCTAAGAAAGCAATTACGGACATGCCCGACGCCAACCTCGACAAGACTTTGGACTGGTCCGGCGGAAAGATCACGCAGCGCGGCGTTCTGCTTTTCATCGTCCCGCACATCGCTGAGCACTTGGGACAGTTGATCGCCTACGCGCGCATCAACGGAGTCGTTCCTCCCTGGTCGGACGATGCCAAGAAATAGGCGAGCAAGACAACGGGAATCACGATGAAACCGTCAAATGGTTCTAAAACAGAAATAATCCCTGAACGATCAGAAGAATATCTGGTGAGCGCGGCAGGATTCGAACCTGCGACCCATGCCTTAAAAGGGTCGCCAACCCAATTACAAACAACAACTTGCACGTCCAGCTTACTCCATGCACGACACAACAAAATCAATAAGACGCCAACAAGACATCGGTCTGGGTGCCCGGAGGGTGCCCGGAATCCAGTTCTCGAACAATGTCACTTCGGTCTGCGGATGAAATGCACTTCGTATCTGAGCGTGGATAGTATTGCGGCCCGCTGCTGCCGCATAGAGTGGCGGGTTGTCCGTCGGGCCGTTTCTCCCGCGACTGCGTTTATTAGCTACTGCCAGAACATCTCCTGATTTCTTGCGAGAGAGAGCGTTACGATTGCCCGGTTGGTGAAACGCACGTTGAAACGGTAAGGTGCAGACGGTTCGAGGTTCGATGTCATTCTTTCGATTACTTCGCCGAGCGATAATTGTGCGAGAGGAGATTCGAAAACCACAGCCGAGATTCCAGTCGGGAGTATTGAGAGTGTTAGAACTTGTTGCGGCGCCGGAGGTCAGGGCGTAGTATTCCCTGCGACCGTAGATCACGGATCAGGAGGGAAACTTGAAAGGCCCCAGTAGAGTACTGATGGTTTTCGTGTTCAGTTGTATTTTGCTCTCAGTGCGAGCTTACGGCCAGTTTCCTTTACTATATGCCAGTAACTTCGCCGGGACAGATGGCTGCAATCAAGTTTTTCTGGCCACGACACAGTCGGTGACGAACTCGGCGGGTCAGGACGTAATTGTCGACCTCAAGGGCGACCAGGGCTGCGCAGCCAATCCAATCGCGTCTGGGTTTGCCGGGAACCTGCGTTTTTATAACGGGACGACATTCCATCTCTCCACATCTAACTCGCCTTGGATTGTCCCCTCCAAGGTGATCATCATGGGCGCCGGGGACTCGTCCTCGATTGGCAACAATCTAGGAACTAACATCCAAGCCTGCCCAGTCGTAAACTCGGCGATAGGTTGTCCGACCGCCTTCCCGAGCGACACTCCCATGATGTGCTTCGTCGACTGCACAACTACCAGCAGCGCGCAAGGGTTTAGCATTTCCGTTTGGTTTGTAACGCTCGACTGCGATTACGTGGCAGGCTGCATCGTATTCCGTAACTATCACGCGCAGGAGAACTCGGGACTCTACCACGACACGCTTATCAACTACGGGAATAACGGGCGCGGAATCGACATCGGCAAAAGCAGCGGGACGCTGGCCTCCGGTTATCACGAAACGCTCTGGCGTCTGAATGTAGGAAATACGTCGGCGTCGAACGGCGGTACGGCCATCTGTCAGCTGGGCGCTGTGGGGTTCTACCTCGCCGGAAGCGGGTCCAACGTGACGTTGAATCCGAGCAGCATCTCGGATATTACTGTTTCCAACAATGAGTGCAACACGCTTCAAACCAATAACGGGTGGCCGCTGCCTGATTATGAGTGGGAGGTTGAGGGCGGTAACGCCAGCATCCACAACGTGCACGATGAATTCATGGGTGTCGCCGGCATGCTCATAGGCGGAAATACCCCTGGCATCGGAGCGCAGGTCAGCGTCACCGCATCGGGCGGCGTCCTGAGTTCCTGCACGATTACGAACGCTGGCACAGGCTACAACAGGGGAACTGGATCCACCAATTTTGCCGTCTATGCCAGCAGTGGGAGCGGCAGTGTCAGCGTAACTTTTACATCCGGTGCGGTGACTGGTTGCACGGTGAACGCCGGAAGCTCAGGCCTCCCGTCCACGAACTTGCTGGCGCCGATCAATGACTCAGTGGTCACAGAAGGGGCTCAAAACCTGCTTACCGAGGACATTGAAGCCTGCTGCGCCACTGGGGCCGGCACCGCAGACAACATCCGCATTGCATCTGGCGGGACTTTCGCTGGGATCACGCTCATCAACACCAACGAAATGAGCAGCGCCCCCACGAATGTGATTAACGACCAGAATCACACGCCGATTGTCGGGACAACGCATCCTTCGGTGCCCCTTTACATGCTCAACGACGCAGGGAATGTCGTGTTCGATTCCTCGGGCACTAATGCCGTCGTCCTACCCGGAGTGTTCAGTTCCGGAGGCACCGCGGCCAAGGGCAACCTTGGCGTGCCAGTAGTGGTCGCAGTCGACAACAGCGGGTCATTGACTACGACCTACAGCAGCACTCTCTATACGACTCCGACGTCGACTTCCCGTGGTTTCATGATTATGCAGTGGGCTGAACAGTCTGGCCTAGGCTCCGGCTGCACAGGGGCTACCACCTTCAAGACAAACTACACCTATACTGCTGTGGGGCAGTCCGCGGTAACAACCGTGCAGACAGGCAGCATTAGCATAAGCGGCGTCGGCACAGGGGGCCAAACGCTCCTGGAGTACGATCCACACTACCTGCAGGCGAAGGTCAACACCTCCATTTCGGCGACCGTGACTTCGTTTGCCGCCGGAACTGGCTGCACGACCGCCCCCGCGTATACCCTATTCACGAAACTGATCCAAACGGATTAGGCTCAGATCTGCTGCCATTACTAAGCTCACTGGATTACCCGGAACTGTTGGTTGCTGATTAGGATACCCCCCCCTGTTGAGACTGTGACCGCGCCCGTCGCGGCACCGGCCGGAACTGTGGCCTCAAGAAAGGTGTCGGAGATTATCTTGAAGGCTGCCGCCGTTCCGTTGAAGCTGACCGAGGTCGTGCCCGTGAATCCCTGCCCGAGAATGCCGATGACACTTCCGCTCCTGCCAGCCACGGGGAGCAACTTCGCGAATGGCGAGAGTCCAAGGTCAAAGCTATATAGGACTCCGTCGCCGTCTGGACCCCCGCCGTCAGCCAGCCCATAGATAGTGCCGTTCGTGTGTTGCATCGGAGTCGAAAGTGGATCGCCCCCGTCGGCGCAACCAAAACTGTAGAGGATCGAGTAGCCCCCGACGGCGGTGATCTCGAAAATCATCCCGCAACTGGAGCCGGTACTCGACAGTGCAGCAACGCCGTAAAGGTTACCGTCGCTACCTTGAATCAGTCCCGATGTTGGTGTCGCTCCATCGCCCGGATAATTGCCGTCGGGGAAATTGTGCAGCACCGTCAGGACACCCTGCGGGGTCAGTCTGAACGCAACCCCTTGCTTGTTGCTGCCTCCCTCCTTAGTGGTGCCGTAGAAGTTCCCGTCGGTACCTTGTATGAGGGAGCTATATGGTTGTGACCCGTGGGTAAAATCGAAGTTGACCACAGTCGTGACTGTTCCGTCCGTTCTTGCCTTGAATACAGTCCCATCGTCGGACGTCCCCCCATCGTATGTGGTGCCATAGAAGCTGCCATCGGTCGCCTGAACAAGAGCCCCGTAAGAAGCGCCGGGAAGCGTGCCCAGCGCTGCGTAAGCGCCCGCAGTTGTGATCCTGTACATGGTTCTTGAGGACGTTCCGTAGAGATATCCGTCGACAGCCTGGATTGGCGGCGCCTGAGGACGAGCGTCGGCGTCGGTAAAGTTGTACAGATCCGTCAACATCCCGCTCGAGGTAATCTTGAAAATTGTTCCGTCGCTGGCCTTGCCGCCGCTAAAGGCGGCGCCGTAAAAGTCTCCGTCCGTCCCGAGGGTCAACCCGCTGTAGGGGACGTCTCCGTCCGGGTTTGTCATGTCGGTCATTATCCGGGCGACTCCGGCCAGTGTGAGCCTAAAGACGACGCCCCCGTTAAAACGCCCGCCGCTCGGCGCGGTCCCGTAAAGGTTCCCATCCCTGCCCTGCGCCAAAAGCTGTGGATACGAGGGCGCGGCTCCGTGGGTGCCGTCGAAATTGAAGATGTCGGTATAGGTCTGGGATTCCGCGGCCAGAGCCACCGTCAGCATGAAGGCGAGCATGGGCCAGATTCTGAGAGTGCGGACTTTCATCGTCGATAACCTCCAGGACACTGTTGACAGGGCACATTCAGTTCGAAAACGCTGTCGCGACCGGCGTTGGGCGTGGTCATTGTCCTACAGAAGGGTAACCGGGTCAACGTGAAAGTAGGCACTGACGATGGAGAAGTGGGATTCGGGCCGCAGATTTCACTGCCACATTGCAAATATTTACACATGTCATGTAGGTCGTTTGGCGAGCAGCATACGACAGACGCGGAAACAGGGGTAAGTTGGTGGAAGCCGATTGCGTTATCTCCGACCGCGAAATCCAATATGGGCCGGAAATCTGCGTCTAACGGGACAGGCTGATCTAGGACAGGGTGTCTTCGGCTTTATAGACAGCGCCCATCCCTTCGGCACCCACTGTATCGTACATGTACAGTTGTGCAGTCCCGCGTTTTGACGACCCCGTAGCGTTACGGTCTGCCTGAGCATTGTAAACCGGGTCACGGATCGGACGGCAAGAAAGCGAAATCTGACATCCCCGGGATAGCTGAATGATAAGCCGAGGCGCAAAGGCCAGTGTCAAGGCTCTTCGACCGCGAACGCGGCGCGCGAAGGGCGGCCTTGACACTGGCCGGGTCTCGGCTATGCTCTGGCTATCCGGGGCATGTCATTCGGGAATGCTGCATCACAGACCTAGACCGAAACCCTGACTGATCTGATTCGTGTGCGTGGTCTGTGGTTCTATCTTGTGCGCTACTGGCTGTTGCTGAATAGCAGGAGAATGCGACACGTCGCGGCTAAGTTCTTGCCCGAGCCTCTGGGCATTATTCGTATAAACCTGCGCGTCATAACGTCCACGCGAGACACAAACGTATGCCATGCGGCTGTTGAGCAGATCCTTAGCGCCTAACTCGGTGTCCACGTGAATGAGGATACGGTCGGCAGTCTGTCCCTGGCTGGAGTGGCTGGTCATGGCATAACCGTGATCGAGATGCGGATGCTTGTGCGTATCAAGCTTGACCGCACGACCAACGTCCATGTTCAACCGCAGCCGCCCGTCTCCGTCGATGCTCTCGATGATCCCCAACTCGCGGTTCGCAACTCTGAGGTCGTTGGCGGGCGCAGTGAGCTGAATGCGGTCGCCTACTGAAAAACTCCGCATCTCCTCCCGAAAGACTGAGACTCCCTGCTGCCTGCGCGGATCGTAAGTGTGCTGCGCGCCATCCTGCAGCTCGACTGTCAGTCGGTTGTTCGGAGCGTCAATACTCTTCACCTGTGCGTACGCGCCTTTGCCGATGCCGGTCTCTTTCGATGCGCGCGAATAGCGCAGCACATCGCCCACCTCATATCGCTCGGCCCAGGTCCGGTCCGCGCCGGTGAGGTCTTGGCGCGGCACTAGCGTCCTGATGCGGTGCTCCTCGTTGCTGACGAGGCCACTCCGCTGTAGCTCCGCATGGATGCGTTCGTTGATCTCCATGCGAGAGCGATTATCGGGAGAAATCACCAGCGTGTTCTGCGGCGATTGTGCGTAGTCCTTCGCAATCGCAGCGATGCGCTCGTCGTGGCCTTGAATCTCATGGACTCGGCCCTGCCGGTCAAGATTCTGTATTGCTTCTTGTACTTCGCTTCTGGCAAGCTGCTCGACTACTTGTTTCAGTTCTGGGTCTTTCTGGCGCACTATCTCTTCGAGCTTCACCGTTTTCATACCGGCGTCCTGGAGCTGCGCGAAAGGACGCCCGGCCTCAACCGCCTCATGTTGCCGCCGGTCGCCGACGAGCAACACACGGTCATTCGGATGGAGCCGGTTCACAAAATCATGCACCTGCCTGGTCGATGCCAGAGAGGACTCGTCAAGTATATAGAGTCGTCTCTCCCCGCTATCCGGGTGCTGTCCACGTACCAGATGCTTCTGGAGTGTGGATGTCTCCATGCCAGCTTCCCCTAGCTTCTGCGCCGCGCGGGACGTTGGCGCGAAGCCTTCCACCCTATAGCCCTCGGCCTCCGCGCCTTCGCGGATCACGGTCAGAGTTGTCGTCTTGCCCGCGCCTGCGATGCCATCTAAACCGACGACCTTCTCCCGCGAGAGAAAGATTTGGTCTACCGCGTGGCGCTGCGAAGCATTTAACTCCGGGTGGCGGTCTTCTGTGGCGATGCGCACGTGCGGCGAGACCAACATGGGATCGCTGTAGTCGCGCCGATTGCCTTCCTGCATCCGGCCAACGATCTCGCGCTCCATGCGTACCATCACGGCGGTTGTGTACTGTCTGCCAGGACCAACGTGCGAGACTTGCCGGAACTCCCCGGCCTCGATCCGGCGCTCGAATTCCTGCCGGACCTGGGCATAGGTGGTTTCTCCCATGCCGCGCACCAGCGCTGTTTCAAGGATCGCGCGGCGGTCCTGCACAGCCGATCTCTCGAAGACATGATCGCGCGCCCAGGTCACAGCCTGCTTCGCCTGCACCTCTGGCTCCCGCATCTGGTATTGCCCACGTTCGCGCGCCTGTACGACGACGCGCTCCGCCTGATAGCCATACTGTGCGGCCAACTCGCGGTGCCGCTGTAAGACTTCTCCAGGCGACAGTAGTTCCTTGCGGTCGCGAGTATGGTGGGCCGCGATCTGTGCCGCCGCCGCTCCGTCGATTCCTTGTTCCCGGAGATGGTCTTTGATCTGTTCACGTCGCGGACTGGAAGCCTCCAGATATTCCTTCGTGTAGCCTTTTACTTCTGGCTGTCCATGCTTGCCGCGCTCCATTTCGTAGCCTAGCTTGCCGAGACGCAAGGCCAATTCGGATCGGTAGACCGCCGTGACGTAGCGCTGTGACACGAACATCTCATGTGGCTGAAAAGCTCGCATCTGTTTCCTATTTTCGAGACCGTTCTCGCGCTCGGTCATGTTGAAGATGATGGCATGAGTATGAAGCTGGGGCGCAGCGTAGCCATTAACGGGCCGCGCGGTGTCGTGCTCGAAAGTGGCAGCGATAAATTTCCCGGTCGTCTCCGGGGCATGGACATTGCCGATTCGCGCCTGCGTGTATCGTTCAAGTTCCTGAAGTGCCGCGCGTACACTCTCCCGATGGGCCTCCCGTACACGATCATCGCCGCCCACGAGAGCGGTAAGCGATACCGACTTCGGCGCAGAGAACGTGGCGTCCCACCCGGCGCGATGCTCGGCGCTGGTTACCTGTCTGCCAAATTTGCCTACATAGGTTCTCGAAACCTGATGTCGGACGAGCTGCTCTTCGGTGTGCGGATTTTGGCCTTCACTTAGTCGCGCAAAGTGTTCAGAACCAACGCCACCTTGCAACTCCCACTGCTCGGCGAGTCTGCCCTGCCACTCACTGTGACCCTGCTGATCGCGGCTCCAGTAGTTCTGTTCCTGCGAGGCAAACTCCCGCACATGGTAGGTCTGCGCCTGGCTAGCTGACAGCGGTTTCGAGATCGTAAGCATACCGAGCGTTCCTCAAGCATGAAGCCGTGTTCTGGGCAATTTCTCTCTCATTCGATTCCCTTCGTTTTCTCCCAGGCGAACGCCTCTTTGGGTTTGGTCTCGACCGCACCGCTGATTGAACCAAAGAGCGCGAGCATCGGCTGGGTAGGCTTCTTCAGCGGATCGACGGGAGGCGTGGCTGGCGCTAGTAGCATCGGCTTCGGCGCAATCTCTGGCATCTGCCGCTGCGAAAATCTCGGCAGTCTGAATCGGATTCTGCCCAGCTTTATGCTCCATCTCTGGATCAAACTTGGCCGAGGCCGGCCCCATTCGATCGTCTCACTATCCCGCCCTTTCCGTGATGACCGGTTCTGCAACACACTCCGCAAAGCCAGTAGCAAAAGCAACATCGCGGCTACCCATAGCAACGGCGTCAAAAGCGAAGAGCTTCCGGGAAAAGGCATGGCACTCATGGCATACGATCTCTTTCTTTGCCCTCACGGGCGAAGAAGTCATCAAGCAGTTTGCGCGCTTGCTGGAGCTTTCGCCCGTCTGCCTGGTCGCGAATTTTGAGGACGGAATCGGGCGACAGTTGTCTGCCTTCCGATGCCGCTTGAGACGCCGCATGGAAGAGATTCAGCAGCGTGTAACGCACCGCCCAGACTTCGGCCAATACCAGTTCGGCGGGATCAGCGGGCCGCTGTCGCGCAGCGCACAGAGCGGTCCCGCGCAGCCACTCGGAGAGAGCCTGTCCCGCGCTTTCGGCGGCAGCTTCTATCTCTCCTAGTTCTTCGGGAGTCAGTCTCGTGGCCGCGGTCTTGGTGCGGAAGCCGGGCTTCGCTTCGTCGCCGAACGGCAAACTGGACTGGGGATTAGCTTGAACGCGGGGACTACTCATTGGACGAACCGCCTTGTTGCACTACTGGCTCAATTCCGCTGCGACTAAACTGTGCAATTGTCAGTTCACAGGAAGCTCTTGCGCTTCAACGCGTTTACGTGATCGATGCGCTGGGGCACCTGTCTCAAACAAACGTCATCGTTCGATATCGCAGTCACTCACAAGGTAAGGAATTTTGTTGACGCAGCTAAAGTTAACCTGCGTAAACATCGAAACGCCGGCTGGCGCGCCGCAGTTCCCAACTTGGGGGTGACGTGTCCCCACTTCTTCCGGTGCGAAGCACCGCGCTTCTACATCTCGCCATATTCCAGCGCCAACGTTTCCCATGCGCTGACCACGTCTGGCGACTGCCACGCCCGCTGAAACAAAGTGCGAATTGCCTTCCAGTGCTCTATAGGAAAGCTGAAGCTGATCCCGTTCTCGCGCGCGCAAAACGACACATTCAACTCCTCGTTCTCCATGATCATGTTGATGGCCGAGAAATAAGACCCCTTCCACTGTGCGAATGGGCGTGT
>Ga0074045_10001445_pt1 | contig 22916 bp, 19 predicted proteins | sample BogForMeECP23OM2_FD_94442 | JGI IMG/M metagenome (GOLD analysis project Ga0074045, IMG submission 94442) | Bog forest soil microbial communities from Calvert Island, British Columbia, Canada - Bog Forest MetaG ECP23OM2 | ecosystem: Environmental > Terrestrial > Soil > Wetlands ... | reverse complement strand
GCCGTCAGGGTCGATCGAGCCCATATCGCCGGTATGCAGGTATCCGCCGGCCCAAAGCCGCTCGGACGCCTTGGGGTCGTTCAGATAGCCCATCGTCAGCCACGGCGCGCGGGCGACGATCTCGCCGGTCGCCATGCCGTCATGCGCCACGTCCTGCATATCGGAGTTGACCACGCGCAACTCCACCAGCGGCGGGGCGTAGCCGGGTTTGATCCGAAGCTCGACCTCCGCGTCAAAGTCTCCTGTCGTCTGCGCGGTGGTGAGATGCATGATCGTCAGGGTGGGGCAGGATTCGGATTGGCCGTACCCGGCGTACACGTCCATGCCGCGCTTCATTGCGGCCTTCGCCAGCGGCCGCGGGAGCGCGGAGCCGCCGACGACCATCTTCAACTTCGACAGATCCACGTTCTGGCTGCCGGGCGCGTTCAGCAGCATCTGCAGGATCGTCGGCACGCACGTCGTGAAGGTCACGCCCTCGTCCCTGATCAACCTCAGGAACACGTCTGGCGAATATCGACCGGCATAGACTTGCTTCAGGCCGACCAGCGTCGCCGAGTAGGGGACGCCCCAGGAATGCACGTGGAACATCGGCGTCATCGGCATATAGACATCGTCGCGATGCACCCGCCCCTGCACTGTCGCAACGCCCAATTCGGTCAATGTGGAGAAGACGTGCAGCAGGATCTGGCGATGGCTGAAATACACGCCCTTTGGCTGCCCTGTGGTGCCCGTGGTGTGGAAGGTCGTCGCACGCGTCCTCTCGTCGAAGTCAGGGAAGACGAAGAACGGCGAACTCGTTTCGAGCAGCGCCTCATATTCGCCAGCCACCGGCAGCGTCGTCGTCGGCAGGTCCGGCCGGTCGTTGAGCAGAATGAAGCGGCTCACGTTCGGCAGCCTGGACGCCAACGGCTCGATCAGCGGCAGGAAATCGACGTTGAGAAGCAAGGTCGATGCGCCGGTGTCATTCAATGTGTACAGTAACTGTTCAGGCGGCAGGGCGAGATTTCCCGTCTGCAGCACAGCGCCCATCATTGGGATCGCGAAGTAGCATTCGTGGTAGCGGTGGCTGTCCCAGTCCAGCACGGCAACGACATCGCCCGCCTTGACGCCAAGATCGGACAGCGCGCTAGCCAGGCGCCCTAACCGGTCGCGGAACTGCCGGTAGGTGTGCCGGTGCTCGCGATAGACGATAACCTGGTCGGGCGAGCGGATCAGGGGCGAATGTAGCAAATGCTTGATGAGCAGCGGGTAATCGTATGCTGACGGGGTGATCTCGATCAGATTGTCCGGCATTGCTTCCTCCAATTCTTCTTTGCTTTTCAGGCCGTCACACCAGCCGGAGCTGCCGGCGACGCATGGTGGCGGAAATGGCGGCCGCCCTCGTCGACGGGTGGTCGCTCGAGCGCCTCGCGCGCCGGGTTATGCCGCTTCGTCCAGCAGATGCCGTTCGCGGAGCGCCGCCTTGTCGACCTTTCCCACCGAGGTCAGCGGCAACTCTTTGACGAGCATCACCCGATCCGGAATCGCGAACTTCGAGATGACGCCCTTGTCGACGTAAGTCCGCACGTGCGCGCGAATCGCCTCCTCCGCGGCTTGCGCGGAGCCTCCCGCGAAGCCGGGCTCAACGATCACGAGCGCCATCGGACGCTCGCCCCACTTGGCGTCCTTGACGGCGACGACCGCCGCTTTCACGACGCCGCTCTTCTCCGAAATGATGTCCTCGACCTGAATCGACGAGATCCATTCGCCGCCGCTCTTGATGATGTCCTTGATGCGATCGACGATGTGGACATATCCGTCTGCGTCCCAGGTCGCGACGTCCCCGGTGTGCAGATAGCCGCCGGCCCAAAGCTGCTCCGACGCCGCAGGATTGTTGAGGTAGCCCATCGTGAGCCACGGGGCGCGCGCGACGATCTCGCCTCGCGTTTCCCCGTCGTGCGGCACGTCCGACATTTCCTCATCGACGATGCGCAGGTCGACCAACGGGGCCGGCAGTCCGGCGGACGCCCGCCGTCCCACTTGCGCCTCCGGATCTTCCGTGAGATGCGCGCTGGTAAGATGCACACCCGTGAGCATCGGGCAGGACTCGGATTGCCCATAGCCGGTGTAGACGTCGATGCCCCGCGCCAGCGCGGCTCTCACCAGCGCCCGGGGCATCGCCGACCCGCCGACCACCATCTTCAGCTTCGAAAGATCGACGTCCTTGCCCGCCGGCGCGGAGAGCAGCATCTGCAGGATCGTCGGGACGCAATGCGTCGCCGTCACTCCCTCGCGCGCGATCAATTCCAGGAGGACCTCCGGCGCGTAGCGCCCTGGATAGACCTGCTTGCTGCCCATCATCGTGTACAGGTACGGGCTGCCCCAGGCGTGGACGTGGAACATCGGCGTCAACGGCATGTAAACGTCTTCGCGATGGACTCGTCCCTGGCTCGGGGCGCCGCCGTATTCCGCAATGATGCCGAGGGTATGGAGCACGATCTGGCGGTGACTGAAGTAGACCCCTTTCGGATGGCCGGTGGTGCCGGTGGTGTGGAACGTCGTTGCGCGGGTGTTCTCGTCGAAGTCCGGAAACTGGAAGAACGGCGAATTCGCCTCCAGCATTTCCTCGTATTCGCATTCGATCGGCAGACGCGTCGTCGGCTTCTCCTTGCGGTCGTGTAGGAGCACGTATTTCCGCACCGACGGCAGCCTGTCGGCCATTTTTTTCCAACAGCGGCAGGAAGTCCGCGTTGACCAGCACGGTCGAGGGGGCCGCGTCGTTCATTGCAAACAGCAAACCCTCCGGCGGGAGAGAGAGATTGACCGTTTGCAGCACCGCGCCCATCATCGGCACGGCGAAATAGCACTCGAGATAGCGGTGGCTGTCCCAGTCGAGAACGGCGACGACGTCGCCGGGCCTTACGCCGAGTTCTGCGAGCCCGCTCGCGAGCCGCCCGATGCGCTCGCGGAAGACCCGGTAGCTGTGCCGCGTCAGGTCCCGGTAGACGATCTCCTGATCGGGCGCGTGCACCATCGGGTAGTGCAGCAGATGCTTGATGAGAAGGGGATACTGATAGGCCGACGGACTGACGTCGATGAGTTTGCCTGGCATGGCGCGAACGCCTCCCTCGTTATTGAAAAATTGAGGGACAATACTGTGGTTCCACACCAATGCGTTGATTTGGATCAAGTGTACAGTGTAATTGTCCCCGGTCGATCAGACGATTGGAGCTTCTTCATCTTGAAGTGTAGGCCGTCCGGCGACCTGACCGAGATGCGCATTCCGACCGACGTCGCGCTGCGGCTCGACCGGCGCTCAAGCTTGCGGTGGACGAATTGTTCGCGCCGCGGTGAGGGGGCGGCGGAGCCCAGCCGCCTCCCCGGAGTTACCCTCGAAGGCGCGCAGTGCTAAGCTCGGCGCCATGTCGACCGCCACACAGAAGCTTATGAGTGTGGACGAGTTCCTCGGCTGGGCCGGGGAGCGTGACGGGCGCTGGGAATTGCTCGATGGGCATCCCATTATGATGGCGCCGGAGCGCGTGGCGCATCTTGAAGCGAAGTCGGAGGCGTCGGTCGCTTTGCGGCGCTCGATCGAACGCGCCGGGGTCCCGTGCCGGGTCCTGCCGGACGGCGCTACGGTCCGCGTGGCCTCGCGGACGGCCCTCGAGCCGGACGCGCTCGTCTATTGCGGGCCGCGCCTACCGCCCGACGCGATTGAGATTCCGAACCCGATGATCGTCGTCGAGGTCCTGTCCGATGGCACGGCGGCGCGCGATCACGGGGTCAAGCTCGTTGGCTACTTCTCGCTATCGAGCGTGGCGCACTACCTGATCGTCGACCCCGAGCGGCGCACTGTGATCCACCACCGGCGCGGTCAGGGCGACCTGATCGAGACCCGTATTCTGACCAGCGGCCCGCTTCGGCTCGACCCGCCGGGGCTCCAACTGGCGGTCGACGAGTTCTTCCCGGCGGCATGAGGCGAGCACGAGGTCAAACAGAAAAACCAATAATATGTGTTAAAATGAAGCGCGAGGGGATCGTTCTGGGTCGCCCGGCGGACGCTTCCGGGCATGAAATCGTGACCGATTCGGGCGCGCAACCTCCTGAAAAGGCGCGATGGCTGCCAGACCTGAGCCTGCTCTTGAACGCGTCCCCCCGTTCGTGACAGTTTGGCCGCCTCCAAGACAAGCGAGGACCCCATGGATCAGGCGACGGACAGGGCCCTGGAGGGCCACAACCGGCCCCGCAATCCCGGCGTCCGGCTCGATCCCGCCTGGTTCGAGAGCGTCGGGGTCAATGCGAGCGCCGTCGAGCGCCGCGCCGCCACGCTGACGACCCGCCGCTCGGTCAAGAAGGAATACCAGGCGGCCTGGCTTGTGAAGGCGCTGACCTGCATCGACCTCACCACCCTTTCCGGCGACGATACGCCGGAGCGGGTGCGCCGGCTCTGCGCCAAGGCGCGGCGGCCGCTCGCCGGGGACCTCCTGGCCGCGCTCGGGCTCGAGGACGCGCCCCCAACCGTCGCCGCCGTCTGCGTCTATCCGACCATGGTCCCGCCCGCCGTGCGCGCGCTCGAGGGCTCGGGCGTCCCGGTCGCCTCGGTCGCGACCGGCTTTCCGGCCGGGCTCACCCCGCTCAAGGTCCGGCTCGACGAGATCCGCTACGCGGTCGGCGAGGGCGCGGCCGAGATCGACATCGTCATCACCCGCGCCCATGTGCTTTCGCGCGACTGGACGGCGCTCTACGACGAGGTCGCGGCGATGTGCGAAGCCTGCGGTCCCGCCCATCTGAAGACCATCCTCGGCACGGGCGATCTGAAGACCCTGCGCAACGTCTACGCCGCGAGCATGGTCGCCATGCAGGCCGGCGCCGACTTCATCAAGACGTCGACCGGCAAGGAGGACGTCAACGCCACCCTGCCGGTGAGCCTTGTCATGGTCCGGGCCTTGCGCGACTACCGCGAGCGCGCGGGCGTCGACATCGGCTTCAAGCCCGCGGGGGGCCTGCGCGCCGCCAAGGACGCGCTCGCCTGGCTCATTCTGATGAAGGAGGAACTCGCTCTGCCCTGGCTGCAGCCGGACCTGTTCCGCATCGGGGCGAGCGGGCTCTTGACCGACATCGAGCGGCAGCTCGACCATTACGCGACCGGCCGCTATTCGGCCGCCCACCGCCACGCGATGGCGTGAGGACCATGATGGCGCTCATCAAGGACATTCTGCGCACGATGGACTACGGCCCCTCGCCCGAAAGCAGCGACCACGTCCGAGCCTGGCTCTTGAAGCACGAAGGCGGCTTCGGTCCTTTCATCGGCGGGCGGTTCACGAAACCGCGCGAGCTGTTCGACGTCTTCAACCCCGCTACCGGCGAGCGCATCGCGCGCGCGACCCAGGGCTCGCCCGCCGATGTCGACGCCGCCGTCGCCGCCGCGCGCAAGGCGCTGCCGAAATGGGCGGCGACGCCGGGCGAGGAGCGGGCGCGCGTCCTCTATGCGCTCGCCCGCCATGTGCAGAAGCGCGAGCGCTTTCTTTCGGTCCTGGAGACGATCGACAACGGCAAGCCGATCCGCGAGTCGCGCGACATCGACTTGCCCCTGGTCGCCCGGCACTTCTATCATCACGCAGGCTGGGCCTCCCTGATCGAGAGCGAGTTTCCGGGCACGCGCCCGGTCGGCGTCTGCGGGCAGGTCATCCCGTGGAATTTCCCGCTCCTGATGCTCGCCTGGAAGATCGCGCCCGCGCTCGCCGCCGGGTGCACGGTCGTGCTCAAGCCCGCCGAGTATACGCCGCTGACCGCATTGGCCTTCGCCGAGATCTGCATCGAGGCGGCCTTGCCGCCCGGCGTCGTCAACATTGTCACAGGGGACGGCGAGACGGGGGCGGCGCTCGTCGCTCACGACAGCGTCGACAAGATCGCCTTCACCGGCTCGACCGAGGTCGGACGGGCGATCCGAAAAGCGACGGCGGGAACGGGCAAGAAGCTCGCCCTCGAACTTGGCGGCAAGTCGCCCTTCGTCGTCTTCGACGACGCCGACCTCGACAGCGCCGTCGAGGGCGTGGTCGATGCGATCTGGCTCAATCAGGGTCAGGTCTGCTGCGCCGGCTCCCGCCTGCTTGCGGCGGAGGGGATCGCCGACGCGCTGACCTCCAAACTTCGCGCGCGGATGGCGCGCCTCAGGGTGGGCGACCCGCTCGACAAGTCGACCGACGTCGGCGCGATCGTCGCCCCCGCGCAGCTCGAACGGATCGAGCGGCTGATGCGCGCCGGCGCCGAGGAGGGGCTCGAAATCTGGCGCGCCGACGACGCGCTTCCGAACCGCGGCTCATTCTATCCGCCGACCCTGGTCACCGGCGCCGAGCCGGCGTCGGTCCTGATGCGAGAGGAGATTTTCGGCCCGGTCCTGGTCTCCACGACCTTCCGCACGCCCGACGAGGCCGTCGCGCTCGCCAACAACACCCGCTATGGCCTCGCGGCCTCGGTCTGGACCGAGAACGTCAATCGCGCGCTCGAGGTCGCGGCGCGGATCAAGGCGGGCGTCGTCTGAATCAATTCGACCAACCTGTTCGACGCAGCCTCCGGCTTCGGCGGCTATCGCGAGAGCGGCTTCGGCCGCGAGGGCGGCCGGGAAGGCCTCATTGAATATCGGGTCGCCGATGCGCCATGGGGCAAGCCTGATCCAGCGAAGGCGCCTGCGCTCGATGTCCTGCCGGGTCTCGCTCCGGCGGACGAGGGCGCGACCGGCATCGACCGAACGGCGAAGCTCTATGTCGGCGGCAAGCAGGCGCGCCCCGACTCCGGATTCAGCTACGCGGTCCTCGACCCGAAGGGACGCGAGGTCGGGCTTGCCGGACTCGGCTCGCGCAAGGACATTCGCAACGCGGTCGAGGCCGCCGCCAAGGCGACGTCCTGGGCCGCCGCCATGGCGCACAGCCGGGCGCAGGTGCTCTATTACGTCGCCGAGAACCTGAGCGCCCGCGCCGACGAGTTCGCCGGCCGACTGCAGGTGACGACCGGCGCGTCCAGGCGCGCCGCCGCGGCTGAGGTCGACGCGTCGATCCGGCGGGCCTTCTTCTATGCGGGCTTCGCCGACAAGTACGACGGCGCGGTCCACGCGACGCGCTCAAAGTTCGTGACGCTGGCGATGAACGAGCCCTGGGGGGTGATGGGGATCGTCTGCCCGGACGAGGCGCCGCTGCTCGCCTTCGTCTCGCTGGTCATGCCCGCGATCGCCATGGGCAATAGCGTGGTCGCGGTCCCCTCGGCGCGCCATCCGCTGAGCGCGACCGATCTTTATTCCGTGCTTGACACGTCCGACGTCCCCGCCGGGGTCGTCAACATCGTGACCGGCGAGGCGAACGCGCTGGCGGCGACGTTGGCCGAGCACGACGGCGTCGATGCAGTCTGGTACGTCGGCGACGCGGCCGGGGCCGCCAGGGTCAAGGCGGCTTCCGCCGGCAACCTGAAGGTGACCTGGACGCGGTCGGCGCTCATGGACTGGCCGGGCGCCGAGGGGAGGGAGTTCCTGCGGCGCGCGACCCAGGTCAAGAATATCTGGACGCCTTACGGCGAATAAGTCTTACCAGACCTTGGTGACGGTGTAGCCGAGCCTGCGCAGCCGTTCGACAAGGCCGTCCTTGCCGGTAAGGTGCAACGCGCCGACGGCGATGAAAGCCCCACCGTCCTTCAACAGCGGCGCGAAGCGTTCGGCCATGATCGCGTTCCTCCCTGTGAGCAGCAGGCCGGTGAATTCGTCCTCGGCGGCGCGTTCGCTGTCGCTCATGCCGCCGACCGCGTCGCCGACGGCCAGGATCTCGGCGGGGCGGCTCTGTCGGTACAGCTTTAGGAGCGTAGCGTAGACGTCATCGTTCGTTTCCGGGTCGCGCGCGGCGACGGAGAGCATGGCGGCGGCGACTTCGGGCCGTACCGATGCGATCGCGTCGAGCTGTTCCTGCGGCGTCTCCAGCGCGACGACCTTGATGCCGGCCGCTTTCGCCTGCTCGGCGAGAAATTCGTCGACTTCCGGCAGGTTGAGAGCCTCGCGCTTCGCCTCGCAGGCTGGCGCCGCGGTCAGAACCGCGAGGAACCAGAGCCTGAGATGATGGGCGAATTCCGTCGGATAGCCGCGCCCGGCGACCAGTTTCTCGATGGCTCCGCGGTCCGGGGCGGAGGCATCCGCGAACGTGTCGTGGTCGCGGTCCAGCGCCCGGGCGAGCATCGTCGCCCCGATGTCGGCCTTCTCCATGACGTCAAAGGGGCCGCCGAGTTCGGTGGCGACGATTTTCGCTTCCGGGATCTGCATCGCCGCGCGCCGCGCGATCGCGAGCGCCTCGTCGTCGGTCGAGTGGATCGTGCCGAAGAGATACGAGGGCGGCAGCGAGGCTTTATCGACGCGCCAGAAGAGGGCGTCGGCGTTGACAAGATCGTCGGCGCGCCGTTGGCGGGCTTCCGCGAGTCCGGCGATCTGGCTGAGGTCCTTTCCATGGCAGGTCGGCGGCGGCTCCGCCAAGGCGGGCGCCGCGGCCAAAGCGAGGCCGACGAGCCCGGCCCAGCGCCAGCCCGACCGGGGTACCATGGCCCTACAGCTTGCGCAGCGCGACTTCCTCGATCCGATGGCTGCCGCCCTTGGTCAGCTGGAGGTCGGCGCGTGGCCGGGTCGGCAGAATGTTCTCGTGCAGATTGACGAGATTGATGCGCATCCAGATCGAGCGCGCCGTCGCCTTCGCTTCGTCGTCGTCGAGATCGGCGTACTGCCGGAAATAGCTGCGGGGATCGCGGAAGGCCGTGTTGCGCAGGCGCATGAACCGCTCGATGTACCACTGCTCGAGCAGCGCATCCTCGGCGTGCAGGAAGATCGAGAAGTCGAAGAAATCGGAAACGAAAGGAACCTCCTTGCCGTCGCGCGGCAGTCGGTTCGGCGCCAGGACGTTGATGCCCTCGACGATCAATATGTCAGGACGATCGACGGTGGTCGTCTCGCCCTGAACAATGTCGTAAGTGAGGTGCGAGTAGACCGGCGCAGCGACCTTGGGCTCGCCCGCCTTGACCGCCGACAGGAACCGGATGAGCGCGCTGCCGTCGTAGCTTTCCGGGAATCCCTTGCGGTCCATGATGCCCTGACGGATCAGCTCGGCGTTGGGGTGCAAAAAGCCGTCGGTGGTCACGAGCTGGACCTTGGGGGTGTTCGGCCAGCGCGTCAGCAGGGCCTGAAGCACGCGCGCCGTCGTGGACTTTCCGACTGCGACGGATCCGGCGATCCCAATGATGTACGGCACTTTTCCGTCGCGGGCCCCGAGAAACCGCTGCGTCGCCTTGAACAGACCCTGCGTCGCGGCGACGTAGAGCGCGAGCAGGCGCGAGAGGGGCAGATAGATCGCGACGACCTCGTCGAGCGAGATCGGGTCGTGGTTCGACTGCAGCTTGCGGAGGTCGTCGATCGTCAGGGTGAGCTGCGTGTCGGCGCGCAACTGCGCCCATTCGTCGCGCGTGAACCGACGAAACGGGGACTCGACTTTAGGGCGATTGACCAGCTGATCCATGTCGATCCCTTGGGGTTTCCGCTCCGCGGTCAGCCTTTGCGGGCCGCCTTTTCCTCATGACCGCTTTGGCGCGTCCGGCTTTCGAGTTCGGAGACGACCGATTGAAACGCGACCCCGCGCGACCGCAGGAGCACGAGCAGATGGTAGAGCACGTCGGCCGCTTCCGCGCGAACGGCGGCTTCGTCCTGAGCCACCGCCGCGACCGTCAGTTCGATCGCCTCTTCGCCGAACTTGCGGGCGCAGTGCGCCGCGCCCCTGTCGAGCAGACTGCGCGTGTACGACCTTTCGGCCGACGCGTCGGCGCGGCGGTCGATGATCTCGGCGAGGTCGTCAAGACTGAACATGATTTCGGCCTACCCCGATTTCTCGCCGACCGATAGGGGGAACAAAGGCGAAGGCGCCGGGGCTCAGAGGCGAATCTTGCGCTCGGCGTCGAGGAAACGATCGAAGAAACCTTCACCTTCTACCGCCTGCCACGCCAGCATCATAAGCATCTCAAGAGCCCAAACATGCTCGAACGCCTCGACGAGGAGATCAAGCGCCGAACCCACGTCGCGCGCATCTTCCCCAATGCCGAGGCCTGCCAGCGCCTCGTGCGAGCCTTAGCCGTCGAAACCCACGAGAACTGGCTCGAAGCCCACCGTTACCTCAATATGAACGACCTCAGGGAGCACAAGAAAACCGACCTCCGCAAAGCCGCCTAACCCAGCCAACCCATGACCGACTTTTGCAGAACTGACGCACTCAATCCGTCGCCGGTCCCCCTCCGACCGCCGCGCCGGCGCAAAAACCCACGCATCTTCGCGATAAGGAACCATCGCCGTCGGCGCTCTCCACGAAAAGGCTGCGTGGCGCCAGATCCAGCCGCGACAAACGCAATCCGTCCGCGAGCCCCAAATCCAGATAGGTCGCGCCCCGCCGCACGGCGCCCTTCCTCCTCGCGGTTTCCTCCTTGGAGGCTTTCGAACGCCGGCCCCGGCGCCTCGCATCACCGTTGCAAAGGGCCGGCGTCCGAAACCCCTCACCTTAGGCGGCATTCTGCGCTGAGACCGCTGGCAACGGATCATCTTATTCCAGCGTCAGGCGCAGATTGCTTCCTTCGGCTCCAAAGTGAGCCAACCGGAAGTTGATCGGCCCACGACAGCTGCGTAGACATCGATCGGGTGCGGCCTGCCGATCAGAAAGCCTTGAGCTTCGAAGCAGCCGATTGATCTCAGGAACTCCTGCTGTTCTTTGGTTTCCACGCCTTCGGCAATCAGGGGCACGCCAAGCCCGCCGCCCAGGCCGATGATCGCTTTGATGATCGTTTCAGAATTCGGATTCTCATGCAGGCTCCGGACGAACGAAGCGTCGATCTTGATCTTGTCGAACGGGAAGGAATGAGCATAGGACAGCGACGAATAGCCCGTGCCGAAATCATCCATGGCCACTTTCACGCCTAAGGCTTTCAATTGGCGCAAGATCGCCGACACTCTCGAGAAATCGTGGATCAGAACGCTCTCGGTGATCTCCAATTCGAGGCGATGCGACGCCAAGCCGGTTCCCAACAGGGCGGAATGAACGATTTGCGGCAGCCCGTCCTTCAGGAATTGCTTGGGCGAGAGATTGACCGCGACCGTCAAGGGCCGCGGCCATGCCGCCGCTTCCCGGCAGGCCTCGCGCAACGCCCATTCCCCGATGGCCGTGATCAGTCCGCTTTCCTCTGCAATGGGAATGAACGCATTCGGCGGGACGAGGCCAAGGCAGGGATGGCGCCAGCGCAAGAGCGCCTCGAAGCCGAAAATCGCGCCGTCTGCGCCCGCCTGCGGTTGATAATGAAGGAGGAACTCGTCCCGCTCCAGGGCGTACTTGAGGTCCTGCATCAGCGTATGACGCTCGCGCAGGCGACTGTCCGGGCCGGAGTCGAAGACACACGTTTTTCCCCCGCCTTCCGCCTTGGCGCGGTACAGGCCTGCATCCGCATTGGCGAGGACCGCCTCCATATCCCCATGGTCCGGATAGAGCGCGACGCCAACGCTGACGCCGATACGGATTTGCTTGTCTTCGATGTCAAAAGGCGAAGCGACCGCCCAGTGCAGCCGCTCGGCCAAATCTGACGCGCGTATGAGCCGCGACTTTCCGGAGACGACGGCTGCGAACTCATCGCCGCCGACACGGGCGATGTATGCGCCCCCCGCACCCGTCCGGAATCGTTGCGACGCTTGGAGCAAGAGCTCGTCGCCGATGACATGGCCAAAGACGTCGTTGACCTCCTTGAAGCGATCAAGGTCCAAGCAGAGGACAGCAACCGGGGTTCGGGTCTCGTCGGCTTCCGCGCGGGCGGCGGACAGCCGCTCATTGAAGGCCGCGCGGTTCGGCAGTCCGGTCAGGGTGTCGTGATGGGCCAGATAGTTGATCTTCTCTTCGGACTTCTTGCTTTCGGTGATGTCGATCACGTCGCCCCCGTAGCGAACCGAAGGGCCATCGGGGTGATTCATCGGACCGCCGCGCGTCATCAGCCAGCGCTGCGCGCCCCCTCTCTCGCACGTCCGCCATTCGAGAGCGATTTCACCGCCTTTCGCGACGGCCTCACGTTCCGCGCGCGACGCCGCGATACGGTCATCGGGGTGGACCGTCTCCGGCCAAGCGTTGTGGGACGGTTCACAAGAGTTCGGCTCAAGTCCGTAAAGTTTCCAGAGTTCATCCGACCAGACATTCAAGTCGGTCGTCAAATCCCATTCCCACGCGCCGGCGTTGGCCGCCGTCAAGGCGAAGCGGAGACGTTCCTCGCTGTCGTGCAGGGCTTCCGCCGCGCGCACGCGCTCGATCGCCTCCCATGTCCGCTCAGCGACTTCCTCCACCAGCGACACGTCCATGGCGGTCCACCGCCGCGGCTCCTGGTGGTGGACTGACAGCACAGTGACGAGCCTCCCGTCCTTGACCAACGGCGCCCTTAGAAACGCACCGATTTGTCGAGCGAGGTGGTTCGACGCCGCGATGTCCGATCCGAGACGCGGGTCCGCGGCGACGTCGTCGATGGCGCTGACCTTAGCTGCGCGCAGGTTGTCGACGAGGGCGAAGCCGTAATCCGCAAGTCTGTGCACGCCAATGCTCGTCGGCATCGATCCGTCGGTCCATTCGCGCCTTATGATCGCTTATTCCTGCTTGGCGTCGATCTCAGCGTAGACGACCTGATGGCAGCCCAACTGTTTGCCGAGGCGTTCGCTGACAACCGCGATGATTTCGAAGGGGTCGCGCAGCGGCTTGATCGCGTCGGACAGCTCGAGTTGGAAGGATTGGCGTTGCGCCGCCTCGAGTTGCGCCGTTTGCAGCCGCTTCTCCTCCGTAATGTCCGTTTGAACGCCGTTCCAGAGGATTCGTCCGTCCGGTTGCGGGTCGGGGCGCGAATGCAGCCGCATCCATCGCACTTCGCCATCCGCACGGCGAAACGGGACCTCCACAGCGAAATCGGTCAGGTCGCGCGTGGCGGCTTGTCGAGCCTCCGACAGCGTTGACCGGTATTCGGGGAGGATCTGCGAAAACAACGCGTCGCCGTTGGCCAGAGCCTCCTCAACCGCGATGCCGGTGATCTTTTCGATGCCGGCGCTGAGGTAAAGAAATCGCGGTGTTCCGTCTTGATCCGGCACGTGTTGGAAGATTGAATTGTTGGGCAGGTTATCGCCCACGGCGCGCAATCTCGCCTCACTCTGGCGCAGCCTTTCCTGGTCGATGACGCTTTCCGTAATGTCCGTCCACACGCCGTTCCAGAGGATCTCTCGGTTCGACCGTCGCGCCGGGCGCGCACGCAGCCGCATCCAACGCACTTCGCCATCCTTGCGGCGAATCGGGACCTCCACAGCGAAATCGGTCAGGTCGCGCGCAGCGGCGCGTTCAGCCTCAAGCAGCTTTGGCAAATATTCGGGCAGGACCTGCGCGTACAACGCGCCGGCGTCGGCCAGAGCCTCCTCGACCGCAACGCCAGTGAGCCTTTCAACGCCGGCGCTGATGTAAAGAAATCGCGCGTTTCCTTCCGGATCGCGCGTATATTGAAAGACGACGCTATCGGGCAGGTTATCGCCCATCGCACGCAAGGCCGCCTCGCTCTCGCGCAGCCTTTCCTGGTCGGCGACGCTTTCCGTAATGTCCGTCTGAACGCCATTCCAAAGCAATCGACCGTCCGGCTGTGTTTCGGGACGCGCACGCTGCCGCATCCAACGCACCTCGCCATCTTTGCGGCGAATCGGGATTTCCACAGCGAAATCGGTCAGGTCGCGCTCGGCGGCTTGCTCAGCCTCCAGCAGCTTTGACAAACATTCGGGCAGGACTAGCGCGTACAACGCGCGAGGGTCGGCCAGAGCCTGCTCAACAGTAACGCCTGTGAGCCTTTCAACGCCGGCGCTGATATACAGGTACTGTGGGTTTCCAGACGGATCGCGCCTATAGCGGTAGACGAAGCTGTCGGGCAGGTTATCGCCCACCGCACGCAAGGTGGCCTCGCTCTGGCGCAGCCTTTCCTGGTCAGCGATCTATCCGTAATGTCTTCGGCATAAATGACGATGCCGCCGATAGCCCCGTCCGGGCGGCGCCATGGACGAAGCTCCCACCGCAGCCATTGCTGCGAACCGTCCGCGCGTACGAATAGCTTGCGATCTTTGGTTATGGTCTCGCCGGCCTGGGCTCGGCGATGCAATTCCTTCCAGTGCGCAGGGATTTTCGGAAAAAGATCGTAATGCGACCGTCCGACGAAATCTCCCTCGAGGCGGAAAACACTTTGCCAGCGGCGGCTCGCTTCCAGATAGCGCATATTTCGATCGAATATGGCCAGGGAGCCCGGCGACAGCGTTATGAAGTAGCCCAACTGCGCCTCTTTCTGCGCGGTCAGGCAACGGGCGCAGTCGCGAGCTTGCCCCTCTTGCAAAGGTTCCGCGATCACGGTGGTGATCCTCCGAGGCGACCGCACCAAGTCTGGCGGCGATTTTCTGGCTGTTTCAGCAGAGAGAACATCTCCGGTAAGAGCAGGCGTACATCTTTCCTGGTCGGTTCAAGGGCGTGCTAAAGCTTTCGGCAATGTCGGGCGTCACGACCAAGTCTGGCGCTGACGTCGATGCTTTAACCCGGTGAGATTGCGACACGACAATCTCACCGAGTAGCTTTAGGTGAAACCGCCTAAGAAATGGTGTTTCGAACGCCTACAAACTGAAGCGGAGGCCGCGACCGCCTTGAGGGCAGCTTGGAGGCGGAGCCGGTTCATGACCAGGGTTCGGGTCCTGCGCATGCCTTGAGCGGAAGAGGAATGTGCGCTTGGAGTTGATGCGACGCGCTCGCCACGTCGTTAGCGAATAGACGGTGGTTGCGCGCTCCTGCCATTCCGTTGGGCGCCTGACGTTTAATTTTGACCCCTAAACCGCGAACACCTTGCCCGGATTGAACAGGTTCTGCGGATCAAAGGCCGCCTTGATCCGCCGCATCAGGTCGACCGCGGCGGTCCCGTGCTCGTCCTCCATGTAGGCGATCTTCTTCTGGCCGACGCCATGCTCGCCGGTGCAGGTGCCGCCCATGGCGATGGCGCGGTGGGCGAGGCGGGAGGCGAAGGCTTCCGCCGCCTCGATTTCCTTTGGGTTCGTCATGTCGACGAGGGGGCTCACGTGGAAATTGCCGTCGCCAACGTGACCGACGATCGGCGCAACGAGGCCGCTTGCGGCGATGTCCGCCAGCGTCTCCTCGACGCAGTCGGCGAGACGCGAGATCGGCACGCAGGTGTCGGTGGCGAAGGGACGCGCGCCGGGCCTCAGCGCCATCTGAGCGAAAAAGCCCTCGTGGCGCGCCTTCCACAGCTTGGTGCGCTCCTCGGGCTTTGTCGCCCAGATGAAATTCCCGCCGCCATTCTCTGCGACGATCTCGCCGAACCTCTGCGCCTGCTCGGCGACGCCGCTTTCCGTGCCGTGGAACTCGACGAGCAGCATCGGCGTCTCGGGCAGGCCGAGGTGGGCGTAGATGTTGAAGGCGCGCACCGACAGCGTGTCGAGAAGCTCAATGCGGGCGATCGGCAGGCCGGATTGGATGGTCTCGATCGTCGTGCTGCAGGCCGAGTGCACGTCGGGAAAGGAGCAGATCGCCGCCGACACCGCCTCGGGCAGGCCTGCGAGCTTGAGCGTGACCTCGACGATGACTCCGAGCGTCCCCTCGGCCCCGACGAAGAGATGGGTGAGGTCGTAGCCGGCCGACGATTTTTTCGCACGCGTGCCGGTGCGCAAAAAAGTCCCATCTGCGGTGACGACGCCGAGCGACAGCACCAGCTCTTTCATCGTGCCGTAGCGCACGGCGTTGGTGCCCGAGGCGCGGGTCGAGGCCATGCCGCCGAGGGTGGCGTCGGCGCCCGGGTCGATCGGGAAGAACAGCCCGGAATCGTGCAGAAAGGCGTTGAGCTGGGTGCGGGTGACGCCGGGTTCGACCACGCAGTCGAGGTCCTCGGCGTTGACGGCCAGAATTGCGTTCATCCGCGAGCAGTCGAGCGACACGCCGCCGTGCGGCGCGTTGACATGGCCTTCGAGCGACGAGCCGACGCCGAAGGGAATGATCGGCGCGTCGTGTTTGGCGCAGAGCTTTACGAGGTCGACCACGTCGTCGCGCGTCTCCGCGAAGACGACCGCGTCCGGCGGCTGGTTCTCGAGCCAGGTCAGCGTATGGCCGTGCTGGCGCCGGATCGCCTCGGAGGCGGTGAAGCTGTTGCCGAAGCGCGCGGCGAGATCCGCGTTGAGGGCGGCGACGGTTTCCGGCGCGAGCCGGCCTTCGCGCTTGCGGACAGAAAGGGAGGGTTCGGCCATGGGCTGCGCGCCTTCGGGACGTTACGAAAAGCGCGAAGCCTAGACGCACAGTTACATCGTGGCTAGTGCGGGCGCCGCGTCATGCGGTCGCCGCCATCAGCGCCACGACTCGCTCCGCCAGCGCGGGCTCGCGCAACGCGGCGGCGGGCCTGGTGAGGCCGGTCACCTCGACCATGAGCTTGTGAACCTCGGGGTCGCGGGCGGCGAGTTGGAGGAGGGCGGCGCCGTAGCGGAGCCGATTCTCCAGATCCGGCGGGCGCTCGCCGCGGGTTTCGGGATGGATGAAGTCGGTGAGCGCGGTCCCCCAGGGCGCCGCGAGACATTCCTGGATGGCGGTGAAGTACTGCTCCGCGAGGCCGTCGAGCGGATCGGCGCGGTCGCACCGAGCCTCGAGCAAGTCCCGCAGGACGACCGCCTCTTGCGCAGCGACGCTCATACCCTGGCCGAAAACGGGGTTGAACCGGCAGACCGAGTCGCCGATCGGGATGAGCCCGCACGGGGGCCGCGGCAGCCTCTCGAAATGGCGGCGCACGCTCGCCGGGAGATTGTAGCGGGCGATGTCTCCGACCGGCCTTGCTCTCGCAATCGCGTCGTGGATCGTCGGCCTTCGGAAAGTCTTGGTGAAGGCGAGGAAACCGTCCAGGTCGTCGGGCGGATTGTCGCCATGCCTCCCGCCGATCGAGACGATCCATCGGCGATTCTCGAGCGGCAGGATCAAGCCGCCGCGGAATTCCTTCGGCGGCTCGGGAAGGTGAGTCACCCCTTTCCACTCGGGCGCGGGATCGGGAACCTCGAAGATTGCGGATGCATAGCCGATGTCGATGCCAATCTCAGTTTGCTCCGGCGGCGCCGCTCCGATTGCGTCGAAGAACGCCAAGGTCGGCCCCGCTCGGCCGGACGCGTCGATCACGAGGTCCGCCGGGAGGCGTTCAGACGTCGTCGAGCCGTCGTCGACCCGAACCGCTGCAACGCGATCGCGATGCGGCGCAGGGATGATCTCGGCTGCCCGAGCGCGCGGGCAGAGCTCGATATTGCCCTCCGCGCCGAGCCGGCGCCGGCATACCGCCTCGAGCAATGGGCGGGACATCGAGAACACGTCGAACCCGAGGTCGCGGACCGGAAACGGATCGTATCCCGGGCGCTCCCAGATCACGTCGCGACCGGCCCGGACCGGAACCGCGCCGGCGTTTATAAGGTCGTTGCGAAAGCCGGGGAAGAGTTGCTGGAGCGCCCTCAGGCCCCCAGCGAGCAGCGCATGCGCATGGCGCGCCTGGGGCGTCCCGACGCGCGGCGCTGGGGCGCCAGGAAGCGCGTCGCGGTCGAGAACGATCACGCGCTCAAAGAACGGCGATACGGCTTTTGCGGCCGCCAAGCCGCCCATTCCTGCGCCGATCACGACGGCCTGCTGTCCAAATGTCCTGAGCATGGACGTCTTCCTCCCGGTTGCCCGGAAAGCGGATCCGGGTCGGCCATAGCTACGCCCGCGCTTGCGAGCGACAGACTTTCGAGTCACGCTTTTCCCCGGACAGAGGAGGGAACGCAGTGACCGACATCACACATCGGACCGTCGAGGCGAACGGCATCCGCATTCATTGCGCCGAAGCCGGCGAGGGGCCGCTCGTTCTCCTCTGCCACGGCTGGCCGGAGTCGTGGTACTCGTGGCGCCATCAACTCAAGGCGCTCGCGGAAGCGGGCTTTCGAGCCGTCGCGCCGGACATGCGCGGCTATGGTGAGACCGACCGTCCGGACGCGATCGAGAGCTACACGCTTTTCCATCTCGTGGGCGACATGGTCGGGATTCTCAATGCGCTCGGGGCCGAGCGCGCGGCCATCGTCGGGCACGACTGGGGTGCGCCGGTCGCCTGGCACGCGGCCCTGCTGCGTCCCGATCGCTTCCGCGCCGTCGCGGGCCTCAGCGTGCCGTTCCGCCCGCGCGGGTCGGCCCGTCCGACGAGCGCGATGCCGCAGACCGAGCAGACCTGGTTCTACCAGCTTTATTTCCAGGACCCCGGCGTGGCCGAGGCCGAGTTCGAGCGCGACCCTCGCGCGACGATCCGGCGCCTGCTCTACTCCGCCTCGGGCAATGTTCCGCGGCGGAACCCGATCGACGCGCGGGGGGACGCCGCGCCCGGTATGGTTCCGCGGACTGGCGGCTTTCTCAGCCGGATGGTCGATCCGCCGACGCTGCCGGCGTGGCTGACCGAGGCGGACATCGACTTCTACGCCGGCGAATTCGCCAGGACCGGCTTCCGCGGCGGCCTCAACTGGTACCGCAACATCGACCGCAACTGGGATCTGATGGCGCCCTTCGCCGGTCTCAAGGTGGCGGTTCCCGCCCTCTATGTCGCGGGCGACCGCGACCTCGTCGTCGGCTTCGCCGGCGCGGCGCAGTTGATCGCGAACCTCAAGAGCTTCGTTCCCGAACTGCGCGACACCGTGATGCTGCCGGGCTGCGGCCACTGGACCCAGCAGGAGCGGCCGGAGGAGGTCAACGCTGCGCTGCTGCGGTTCCTGCTCAGCCTCCCGTAGAAGCGGCGCTCAGCCGAGCTTCTCGCTCTCGCCGGCCTTGCCGCGCACCCAGTAGCCCGCCGCCTTGAGCCACGCCGGCGGATGCCGCCGCTCCTCGAGCATGTGGAGTTTCAGCGCCCGGGCGATCTGAGCCTCCGCGGCGATCCAGACGTAGCCGTCGCCCTTCGGCGCCGCCCAGGCGTCGAGCGCCTCGCGCAACAGCGCGGCGTCGTCGCGGCTCTGGCCCGAACGGGTGATCCAGACCGACCGCCAGTCGGCGCGCGCCTCAATCGTCTGGATCTCGCCCGCGTCGTCGACGACGACGATCGTCGTCACCGGGACGCCCGGCCGCAGCCCCTCCACCCGCCGGCCGATCGCCGGCAGCGCCGTCTCGTCGCCCATGAGCAGGTAATGGTCGAAATCGTCGGCGACGACCTGCGAGCCGCGCGGGCCGCCGATCTCCAGCGGGTCGCCCGGTCTGGCGTTCTGCGCCCAGGCCGTGGCCGGGCCCGCCTCGTGCAGGGCGAAGTCGATCGCCAGCGTCGACCGCGCCCCGTCAAAGGCGCGCGGCGTGTAGTCGCGCATGCTGACGCCCTGCGGCGCGGCGGGATCGGGGACGAACACCTTCACGTGATCGTCCGGCGAAGGACTGGCGAAATCGGCGAGTTCGGGCGACGTGAACTCGATCCGCCGCATTTTTGGCGTGACCAGGAATGCGCGCTGAACCGTGACGCGGCGCCGCTTCGACTCGCGGCGGATGCGCTCGATCCGGTGGAACTGCGGGGCGGGAGCGTTCATGATCGAGGCCCTCACAGGCGCTCAATCCGGCGCGCCGCCTCGTCGATCGCGTCGGCGACCGAGAACAGCAGATCCTTGCCGGGTTCGCCCGAGAGGCGCTGCCTCAAGGCCGCCTTGAGGTTCGACATTGCTCGGTACACAGGGCCGGCGTCGAGCGCCTCGTCCTTCCGTCCCAGTGCGTCGAGCCGCGCCAGCGCCGCCTCCGCCTCGGCCCGGTTCGCGTTGAGATGGGCGAGACCTTCCGGGGTGACGGCGTAGAGCTTCTTGGCGCCTTCGGAAGCGCGCGCCTCGACCTGGCCAAGCTCTTCGAGCAGCGTCAACGTCGGATAGACGACGCCAGGGCTCGGCGCATAGGCGCCGCCGGTGCGCGACTCGATCTCGCGGATGAGGTCGTAGCCGTGGCGGGGCTCGGCCTCCATCAGGAGCAGCAGCACGAGGCGGAATTCGCCGCCCTCGAACATGCGCCGCCGTCCGCGCGCTTCGCCGTCGTCCTCGCCACGCCGGCCGAAGCCGTGACGCCCGAACCCGCGATGACCGAAGCCGCGCCGGCCTTCGCCGCCGTGCATGAGCGCGTCAGAGTGTCGTACGCCCCAGCCGCGCCATTCGCGGGACTCGGAGCGGTTTTCCATATCGCGGTCGCCGAACCGTGCCCGGCGTTCCATTTCATAGTGATGTCTCATAATTTTCCTTGCTTGATGATATCGCCGTTCTCAGCGACGCATCTGAGATATATCTACGACACTCTTTGTCAAGCGAGATGCGAAAAGTTTTTCAGGCGCCCCTCACCGGAGGCCGCCTGCACAATTTCCCATTAAAACAAAAAGAAGGAGCGGCGCCACGGCACGTAGTGGGCGCGGCTCCGGCCGCTCTGGCGGGTTAGCGGAGTTGCTAGGCCGGCTCCATGCCGAAGCGGCGCTTGGGCTCGGCGGTTTCGGGCGCGTTGAGGAAGGCGATCAGCGCGAGGGCTTCCTCGACGCGCGCCGATCGCGCGCCGACGCCGATCGAGAAGGTCGTGACCGACTGGACGGGCGGTGGGACGATGCCCACGATAGCGATCCCCGGCTCGTCGAGGAATTCGCTGAGCTGCTGGACGCCGATCTCCGCCTCGCCGCGGGCGACGAGCGCCGCCACGGGCACGCCCGGCTTGGCCTGGACGAGGCGCGGAGCGCCGCCTGCGGGATCGACGCCCCAGCCCTTCATCACTTCGAGAAGATGCGTCCCGCTCGGGCCGGTCGAATAGCCGACCGAGCGAGCGGCAAGGAGGGCGGCCTTGACCGCCTCGGCGTCGCCGATGTCGGGCGCCGGCGCGCCGGACCGCACTGCCAACGCCATCGCGGAGCGGACGAAGCCGGCCGTGGTTCCGGCGACGAGAAAGCCCTCGGCGTCGAGCTTCGCCATGACGTCGGCCGCGAGCGCGACGATGTCAAACCGCTCCCCGGCGCGCACCCTCTTGGCGGCGTCGACGCCGCCGACCGCCTCGATCGCCGCTAACCCGCCGGTTGCCTTCTCGTAGCGCTGTGCGAGCTCTGTCAGCACGCGTCGTGTCGCCATCGAGGAGATGCCGGTGACCGGTTGAGCCATGAGAGCCTCCCTGCGGAAAGCGGCGCGCGCTTGAGGCCGGTATAGCGCAAGCCCGCGTCCCGTCCTACTCTGCGCGTCGCTCCTGCCCGCCGGTCGCCAGCAGCCAATCTCGATGCGGTCCAGGCTCGATTGGACGGCCCGAGCGCCGCGCGGCGGATCGTCAGGCGTAGAAGGCCGGGCGCGGCGGCGTAACGATCGGCGCGACGGCGCCGGTGCGCATGGCCTCGAGACAGGCGTCGGCGGTCACGGCGGCGAAATAGCCGTCCCAGGCGTTGGGACCGTTGACCTTGCCGGCCTTGGCCGCCTCGATCCAGTCCTGCAGCTCGACGTCGTAGGAGTCGATGAAGCGCAGCTTCCAGTCCTGCATGACCGCCGTCGAGAGCTTTGCGTCGCGGCGCAAAACGACGCTTTCCGGCTCGGGCAAACTCGCGACGCCCTCTTCGCCCACGACTTCGCACCGGATGTCGTAGCCGTAGCGGCAGTTGACGAAGACCTCGCCGTCGATGCGCACGCCGTTCTTGGTCGCAAGCAGGACGATGATCGGATCGTTCAGCTTCGCGTGCGTGTGCTTGGTGTTCCGTGGGACGAGCACCTGAGCCGAGACGTAATCGTCGTTGATGAGCCAGCGCAGGACGTCGATCTCGTGAATGAACGTGTCGACGATCGCCATGTCGCTGACGTAGGCCTCGGGCACCGACGGATTGCGGTGCGCGCAATGGACCATCAGCGGCGCCCCGATGACGCCGTCGTCGATCGCTTTCTTCAGCGCGCGGTAGCCCTTGTCGTAGCGGCGCTGGAATCCGACCTGCACGAGATGGCGGCCCGAGGCGATTTCCGCCTCGACAATGCGCAGGCTGGCGTCGGCAGTCGTGGCGAGCGGCTTTTCGCAGAAGACCGGCTTGCCTGCCTTGATCGCGGCGAGCACATAGGCCTCGTGCGTCGGCCCCCAGGAGGTGACGACGACGGCCTGGACTTCCGGCGCCGCGATCAGCGCCTCGCCGTTCGCGTAGACCTTGGCGCCGGCCAACTCGGCGGCGGCTGCCTCAGCCTGTTTCGCATTGACGTCGGCGAGCGCCACGACTTTCGCGCCGACGAGTTTGTTCGCCAATCGGTTGATGTGCTCTTTGCCGATCATTCCGACGCCGATGACGCCGATGTTGAGGGTCATGTTCTTCTTCCTTGATAATGGGCGGCGCAGCAGCCTCCCTGTTCGACTCACGCCTTCCGCTTCGTCCAATATTTGTCGACGTATTTCTGCATGGTCTCGCGCATATAGCGGCCCGACTCGTCGGCGCGCTCCTCCCAGGCGAAGACGCAAGACGTCATGATACCGTCGAAGCCGACGGCGGCGAGCGACGAGAAAAACTGGTCCCAGTTCACCTCGCCCTGGCCTATGTCCATGTGCTGGTGGATGGTCACCTTCGCGCCCGGCGGATTGCAGATGTAGCGCAGGCCGGACGACGCCTTGTGGTTGTAGGTGTCGGCGACGTGGACATGCGCGATGAGCGACCCCGCGTCGCGGATCATCTTCGGAATGTCGTCGCCGAAATAGAAGGTGTGCGGCGCACAGTAGAGGAATTTGACCGCCTTCGATCCGATTGTCCGGATCATGTCTACCGCGGGGTGGAGCGTCTCGCACCAGTCCTCCGGATGCGGCTCGATGTTGAGCTGGACGCCTTCCTTTTCGAACACGGGCACGAGTTCCTCCATCGAG
>Ga0074045_10001444_pt1 | contig 22922 bp, 20 predicted proteins | sample BogForMeECP23OM2_FD_94442 | JGI IMG/M metagenome (GOLD analysis project Ga0074045, IMG submission 94442) | Bog forest soil microbial communities from Calvert Island, British Columbia, Canada - Bog Forest MetaG ECP23OM2 | ecosystem: Environmental > Terrestrial > Soil > Wetlands ... | reverse complement strand
GGTGATTCGGAGTAGTTCCTGTACCGCGGCGCACAATTGGGTGTTCTGTATTGTACAGACGGGTCGACAATACTAGATGTAGGCTCAACACGGCATTGGGCAATCTTATGGCTAGCGTTCCTTGCGTTGTGGACGATCGAAGCGCATCAGTCCGGGTCCTCGAAATGTAAGAGTGTGTGGGGCAGCAATTTCCGGCGGCGGAGGCCCGGTCTGGCCGTAAGCATGCTCAACCGCGCCAGGGCGAAATGCACCACTTTTGGGGAATTGACAACACTCCTAAGAGAGATGATGCTTTCATACAGTGCAGGCAATTTCCTTTCCAGATACGGAGAACGTGCGCTTCGGCTGGGGAAAGCCAGAACCCGCTGTGTCATCCGTTGGCGTACTTGTCGTAGACGATTATGAACCATTCCGGCAATTCGTCCGGTCGGCGCTGGGCAAGAGACCCGAATTGCAGATAATCGGAGAGGTATCAGACGGATTGGAAGCGGTTCAGAAAGCTGAAGAACTGCGACCGGACTTGATCCTGCTGGACGTCGGGCTTCCAAAACTGAATGGAATTGATGCAGCCCGACGAATTCGCGAAGTCTCCCCAAAATCCAAAATACTCTTCCTAAGCCAAGAAACTTCTGGCGATGTGGTGCAAGAAGCGCTCCGCGCCGGGGGCCTGGGCTACGTAGTCAAAGCGCACGCCGGAAGCGAACTACTAGCTGCGGTGGAAGCGGTTTGCCAGGGCAGGCGTTTTGTCAGTGCTGGATTGGCGAGTCACATGGTCACCGACACTCCAGAGCCCCAAGATCCCGACCCCAGCCAGAAGCTTGTTCTCCCATCGCTTGCAGCGCGAAAAGGAGAGATGACTCGCAGTCACGAGGTTCAATTCTATTCTGATGATGCATCTTTTCTTGCTGGCTTCACTCGTTTTATCGAAGCGGCGCTAAAGGCCGGGAATGCGGTTATCGTGGTCGCAACCGAGTCACACCGGAATAGCCTTCTTCAGAGATTGCAGGCACGGGGCTTGAATATCGATGCCGCCATCGAACAGGGCACTTACATTTCGTTGGATACGACCGACACGCTCTCGAGCTTCATGGTGAATGACCTGCCGGACCCGGTTCGATTCCAGAAAAGCGCGAGCGATCTCATGATGTCAGCCGCCAAAGCGGCGAAGGGGAAGCGTCCCCGAGTTGCAGCTTGTGGTGAATGTGCACCTGTCTTGTTGGCGCAAGGTAAGGCGGATGCAGCGATTCGGCTCGAACATCTCTGGGACGAGGTAGCCAAGACATACGACGTGGATGTCCTGTGCGGGTACGTGCTGGAAAGCGTTCAGCACGAACAGGAGAGTGATCTCTACGAAAGAATCTGTGCGGAGCACTCAGTCGTTGTTCCTGAATGAGCAGCCCTTTAAACACTTACGCCGCAATACCTTCCCTCAGCAGACGCAACTCGGTTTCCGCAAGAGCGAATTCCGCAGAGCCGCAATCTAAGCAAACCCTAAGCTCCGGGAATACCAAAGCCGCAGTCTTGCTGAGATCTTCGCGGCCGGGGAAATGGATGTTAATCTCCGCACCGAACTCTTTCTGGTTTTCCGAACCACACAATCTGCAAGCCATAGCCGCCTCCGCGGCAGTCAAGAGCCGTTTCCATTTCTGTGGCCCTGGGAAGTACGGCCCATTAACGGGCCACGATACGTTCCAAATTCCGAGCGCCGGATCAAGCCTACTGTTGGGCATGTGACCCTGGGTTGTCAGTGTCGCAGATCACACACAGCTATGAAGATGTGGCTAGCCAGCTTGTTTCTACGTTTCTACGTCACATCTCTTAGTGACGCCCACGCCAACCGGTCGGCTCCGTGATTTTGGTGTTCCTTACCCAGCTGCCCGAATGGCCTTGACATCTGATCGAAGAGGCACGCGAGCGTGGATCGTAGTGCCACGCTTGAGTTGCGATTCGATGGACAACATTCCGTCCACCAGTTTCAGCCGCTCCTCCATGTTGATGAGGCCAAGCCCTCGGCTCGTCTTCGCCGCTTCGACGTCAAAACCCGAGCCGGAGTCGCTAACCGTGAGATGAATCTCATCCGGCGCACCCCACAATCGCACTTCAAAGCGCCGTACACCACTGTGCTTTGCCGCATTGTGCATGGCTTCCTGCAGAACTCGGAAGAGGCAAAGAGAAATGCCCTGCGGCAAAGGGCTGGGCAAATCGTGGCTCTGGACGTCAATCTCCACCCTCTGCTGATCGCCGAACTCTTTGCAGAAGCCTCTTATGGCCGCCGTTATGCCAAGATACTCCAGCTTGGACGAGTGCAACTCGTGCGACAAGGATTGGATATCGGTCGCTATCGCTGAGGTCTGCTTCCAGAGCTCGCTCATACGGCTACCGACTTCCGCCGGCAAATCGGAGGAGTTTTGGTGAAATTGTTCCAGTTCGATTGCCAACAGGGCGAGGCGCTGACCGATGTCGTCGTGCAGTTCTCTGGCGATCCGGGTACGTTCCTGCTCCTGTGCCTCAATCAGCCTGCGGCTCACGCTGGCGAGAGCCGCTTCTGCCAGTTTGCGTTGCGTGATGTCGATAAAGGCGACCACAGCCCCAACCACCTCTTGCCCTCTTCGCTGTGGATAGGACCAAGTTTCGGCCGGGAACCTTGTTCCGTTAGCCCTCCATAGCACCTTGTCTTCCTCGTGGACCCCTTCCCCAGTTTCCATTACTTGGTGAACTCGACACTCCTCCACAGGAAACGACGTCCCATCCGCAAGGGTGTGATGAATCAGATGATGCATGTTCTTGCCGATCAAATCGTCATCGCGTTCATACCCCAAAGCGCGAAGGCAGGCCGGATTGCAGAACGTGCAGCGGTGTTGGAGGTCAATCCCATAAATCGCTTCGGCGGTCGAATCGAGAAGAAGACGAAGTTTATCCTCACTGTCGCGCAGTGCCTGTTCCGCCTGCTTGCGGTCAGTGATGTCCGCCGCCATGCCTAGCATCCGTTCGGGATCGCCGTTCCTTCCGTAATGGAATTTTCCATTAGCGGTGACCCAGCGCACCGTTCCGTCAAGCCTAAGGACGCGGAACTCCGCCACGTATGGCTTCCGGCTTTCCCTGGCATCGGCGACAGTTTTCGCCACCAACTGTCGGTCTTCCGGATGCACGTAACGGTAAAAATCACCCGTCTGCCCGACAAACCTATCGGATGGAATTCCAAACATGGTCCGCAGGTCTCCGAACCAGGAAAGTCGCCCATTCTTAAGGTCCCATTCCCATCCCACGGCTTTACCCGCTTCCACTGCCAAACGAAGCTGGTCGTTCGCTAAACCGAGTTGTGAAGCCAGTTCGCTCTTGGCAAGATACTCCTTTATATAGGCAGCACTAGACAGACACACGATCGCGGCGATCGCGACCAGCAGGCGGAACGTACGCATGCCATTCGGCTCATCTCTCTGGAACAGTTCCCACACAATGGGGATAGAGATCAACACAACCAGGAGCATCGCCCACGCCGACTCCTGTGAGCCGTTGCCACCTTTGGACTGGGTCGCCCTTGCTTCAAGGTTTGCTGCCTGTCGCGCGCGTAGCGGTATCCACACAAACCAGCAAACCGATGCGGTTAGACCCAGACCATACAGCTTGCCGTTGGTGTAACCTCCTGAGTCAACTGCAAGGTTAGCGACTGCAGAACTTAAGGCGTACAGGATGGATGCGCCTAACAGATGAAGATAGATTGCTTTCCAAGGGGCCTGCACGCGAAGGCTCAAAATACCCACAGCGAAAACCAGCACCCAGTTTTCTAGCAGGTAAAGAACGTCAAATCGCAGGGCATAGCTGGTGGTGTTCTGGAACAGGTACTGGTACGGAGCGACAGTGTAAACATAAAGAAAGCTCCAGAAGCACAGTAGGAGAAGAGAGTTCAGGATCACTTGGTGTAGCTTGCGGTCAGATCCGTCCCGGTGTTTAAGGGTTACCACAGCCGCCATGAGCGGTACGACATGCAGAAACAATACGGGATCGGCAATCGAATTGTCGGGCACCTCAACGTGCAGACCGAACTCGTAGTAAAGAAAAAGCCATTGGTCCAGGGACCAGAGGCCACAAGCGATTGCGAGGAACACCCAGAACAGCCGATTCCCAAGGGTGTTCTGTATTGCGTTGCGAACGGCGAAACTGGTGGCTAGCAGCAGGAGAAGGAAATAACTGATCCCGCTGTAGGAAAGCAGGAACGAACCCGGCTTTACAGCAAGTGAAAGGACAGCTTTAATGACTACAATTCCGATTAACGCGAGTGGCCATGAAGAGAATCTTCGGACCATAATGACCTCACCGGGGAACGTTTTCCTGATTGCAAAAAACTCTCACCCTGAAACCGCCGATGAGATGTGGAAACAGACAACCCGCCGTTTTCGCAAGGGAACCCCGCTGCAGGACAAACCACCCCCCTCCCAACGAAAATACTATACGCGCCTTTTATTATCCGGAGCAATCTGAAAACGGACCGATAGTGTCTCAGTTTCAAATTCTATTGTGGTTTGCGCCGGCAGCAATCAAGACATTTGAATCTTGTTACGATTTCAGGAATGGTTGGCAACTGACTGGCAACTAAAGGGAAACTGAGACACTACCAACGGACTGTGCAAACGGTTCGCGCTCAGAGCGACAAACATTCAACTTGAAAACTGCAACCGATTCGCGCAACCGGGGACACTGTATGTTCTTACAGTCTGCTCCAGCATGGTCGGCGGCTAAACTTCAATACTTCGACCGAGATCTTGCTGCTTTTGCGTGAGGTCCTAGTATGTTGAGACAACCCCGAGTGCCCCATTGCATCGTCGCTCCGGCAAGAGTTTACTGCGGCGGCGTTGCCATCTGCGTGGATACGAAAACATTCTGAAGCGGCAACTGATCCACGTGGGCGCGTTCAATCTAAGCCTCATTCTGCGCACATTGCTGGGCGCGGGCACGCCGCGCGAACTGAACAACCGTGCTGGGCAGGTGTTTCCGCGACTTTTGCGCTTTCTGCTGGGCCTGATGAAGACTGTTTTGCGGATCCAGCTGCATCTTCCCACCGCTGGCACGCGGATGGAACCATCGTCCCCTTGCCGCACACCTGATCACCGCCCGCGATTTTTCGGTGGTTCTACCACGGGCTGTTAGGGAACATCTTGCTACACCAGTACAGATGCCGGCCGAATCACGGCCACGAAGGCTTTTCAACGGAGAAGTGCCAATAGATAGGTTGGGGGCGACATCCGTCCAGATGTCGTGCACCTAGCCCTGTCACAGACTATGCAGCAAGAGCTGGCTGAATGCGTGCGCTTCAGCGATCTCCAGCCCCGCCCTGTCAGATGTGACAGTTGTGGCCCCAGACCTGCCCACCCTACTCTCCACATGAGTGGTAGTTCTCGGATGCCGTGCGCGAGTTACCACCGATCAGGACACAGAGCGTAGCCTACGTACCTCCGGGCGAAAGTAGGAGTAGTGCGCAACGTCGACTGCAAGTACTGATTTCTTCTCTGCGGCAGCGGCGGGGAGACCAAGCAGTGCCACGCTCCTGATGTGGGCTTAACAATGCGCGAATGGATCGAATTGTCGTCAGAGGGAATTCAGGATCTGGCGGTAGTGATCATCGTCGTCTCGGTCATCTTTGGTTCCTTGCGCTTTCTTGTGCAGTTGTCGACACGAGTGCCAGACCCGTACCCCGCATATAAGAAACTGCTCGGCCGGTCACTCTTGCTGTCGCTCGAGTTTCTGATTGCAGCGGATGTCATCCGTACGATCCTGCTGGACGAGACAGCGAAGAGTATCGGCATACTCGGCGGATTGGTCGTAGTCCGAACATTCCTTAGCTGGTCCGTGGTGGTTGAAATAGAAGGCCATTGGCCATGGCGCTCGTCGGAGGTCGCCGTGCTGAATGAAGGAGTAGGAAATGATGCTGAAAAAAATTAGCGGCGATCATAGGCCTGCGCCACATTGCGGACGGCGGCGAACCGCTCTGAGGAGAAACTGAAATGACTCTGCCAAACTATCCACAACTCGACATGTTCTCCGCCGGCATCAACGCCCTGTACGGGGTGCTGGTCGCCGGCCAACCGTCGCACAACCGCGGCTTTACTGCTGCGGGGCTCGTGATCATGGCCTTCTTCGGCGGTATCGGCGGCGGTGTGACGCGCGACGTCCTGCTCAATGACATTCCCTCACCGTTCCGCGATCCGACGTATCTTCTTGTGTGCGTTCTGATGGCTTTGCTGGGGTTGGCGATTTATCGCTACATTGCAACGAGGGAGGAGCGGTTCCGCACGAGGACGATGGCTTTCTTGAAGTCTTTCTCGCTGCCCTGGTTTGCGATTCTGGGCGCGCATAAGGCGCTCGAGCACGGTCTTGGGATCTGGACCGCAATCCTCGTTGGAGTGATAGCCACAAACGCGGGCGGAGTGTTCATCGACATTTTCTCCGGGGTGACGCCCGATATCGTGAAGCCATCGCAGCAACTCTTCACGGCGTCGGTGCTGGCGGGCGCGGTCTACACGCTTCTCTGGCAACTAACCAAGGGAATGTCCTTCTTTCCTGTCACGCTGATCGCGGTGGGGGTTACTTTCGTCTTCCGCGTGATTGCTGTCCACGGTCACTTTCCGTCGATTGTGCCGATCGCTGTGGCCCCGGAAGTACCGGCGATCACGCCGCTCGCCAAGCCAGTCGCCGGCCGGGTCGCGCGCAGGTGAACGCTTTCTGAAAAAGATAGGGAACTCGTTCTGGTTCTGTCGCTCTAGGGATCGTCACCACGAAGGGGGACGTTATGGATCACATGTGGGAGCGCGTTGGAAGTCAATTGCTCGCCCGCGTCAGCGGGCCGATGAAGTTCAGACTGGTGCTCCAACCGTGCATGGCGGCGTTCTTCGCCATTCGCTCGGGGCTGGCAGATGCCAGGGCTGGCAAGCCGCCGTACTTCTGGGGCCTCCTCTCGGATCACGCCCAAAGTGTCGACATGCTCAAGGACGGGTGGAAGAGTGTCGGCAGAGTATTCATTCTCGCGGTGGTGCTGGACGTCGTATACCAGATCATCGTGTACCGCTTTGTATATCCGGGGGAAACGCTCATCGTCGCCTTCATCCTGGCGATAGTGCCCTACCTGATTCTGCGCGGATTGGTTACACGTGTGGCTCGAACAACGAAGAGTGCGGCGCCCCCAACCCCGGAAAAAACACCCGTCCCGGCAAAACCCGCCGCCTGAGGAATGTCTCATGGACCCTGTTGAAGGAGCGCTGAAAGATAGGGGAACGGTTCTTGCCGAAGAGCGAACCGATCTAGCCTTCGAGCGCACGATTATTGCATCGGAAAGAACGTTGATGGCATGGATCCGAACCGCCCTTTCGATGATCGGATTCGGTTTCAGCATCTACAAGTTCTTCCAGTATCTGCCCGAAGAAATTGCCAGCGGTAACATCCGGCGTCCGCAGGCCCCGCGCAATTTGGGACTGAGCCTGATTGCCCTGGGCACTCTGGCGTTAATGGCCGCAGCCTGGCAGCACCGGAATTTTCTGAACAAGATTGGGGCGTCTCACGGGCGGCATGTGTGGTCCGTCTCTTTCGTAGTGGCGATAGCTGTCATCCTGATTGGATTGCTCACGTTTTACGGTGTTCTGTTGCGCCACGGGCCGTTTTAGTTGAGAAGGGAACTTCGTCTGAGAAGCAAGCGGCCGACATTCAAGAAGAGCGACAAAATGTACAGCTGGATTCGTGGGTTTCTTCGTTTTGGTCATCCTCGGTCCATTGGTGATGTTCACCCCTCAGCTCTTGCGAGCCCAGCGGAAGGGATCAGCCGAAATGGCCTGCTAGCCAGTCGGTATGTGTTCGGCTTTGAAGACAGGTGGATACAAGCCGGCGGCTCAGAAGCAAGCGAGTTACTCGGTACTTCAGACATCCAGTCGATGGCCGATATAACAAACGTCTACTCGAACGTGCGCCAGATGCGCCTCGTACCTTTTGGGACGGATGACATAACGCGCCTCGCCGCCACCCCGGCAGCGCCTCTCTTGCCGTTAGCTGCTGACGATCTTTTCGGTCCCGCAATTGGCAAGATTTCTGATTAAGGTCGTTTTTCACTGAATGAGCCAGCCCCTGCTGTCAGATTTGCCAGTTGTCGCGCCGTGTGCCGAACCGTAGCTTAAGCTGTGGTGGATGGCGACTCGAACGGAGAGTTCTGATCTGTGTCTGTTCCCAACATGGTGCGATCTGAACCTGTAGTTGCGGAGAGTTGGAAGCAACGGGCGCAACGACTCCAGAAGGAAGCGCATGTTCTCTATTTTGTGTTTAAACATCCCCGCACGCCTTGGTATGCGAGATTGGTAGCAGCATGCAGCGCAGGTTATGTGTTCAGTCCCATTCAACTCATCCCGAACTTCATCCCGGTGATCGGATCTCTGGACGACTTGCTGGTTCTGTTCGTGGGAATAAGGCTGCTTCAAGGGATTACCCCGCCGGACGTGCTCACCGAGTGTCGAGAGCTTGCCGACGCCGCCGAGACGCGTCGGAAGGAAGAAACGAGATGGGCGGCCGCCGTCGCTGCTCCGGTCGCAATCGTAACGGCATGGTTCCTCGCGGCGATCCTCGCCAGTGGGCTGATGGCCGCATACGTTCACCATTGACGAAGGGTGCACATAAAAGATTACTTACCACGAGAGCCCTATCCATCAGATAATGCAGGTATTCGGTTAGGGGATCCTCGATTCCTCAGGTAACGATCAAGACGGGTCTCATGACTCCGGACGGGCGCGAAGAACTACTCACGGAATATCTCTGTGACCACTCCGGCTGTCCCAATATTGCTACGCAGGTGCTCGGGTGCGTCAGGGAAGTCGGCGTTGTGGCAGCCGTCTGCGACGAGCACGCGCCTAGGCCACGGTCCTAACGAGCACCTGCTCCCGAATCTACCAGGCTAGTCGGCGTCACGCCCCCAAGCGGAAGTGTCTGGCCACCCGCAATAAGGGTCCCCGCGAGCCCGCCTGTACATTCTGACAGTTCCGTCGGTAAGGCGGGAGTCCTACTTTGATGGAGTCGAGACGAGTGCGCCTGCATTGCATCGTCCCCCACCGTCGCTATTCAATAAGGAAGGAAGCCTCTCATGAATGACCAAGATAAGGCCCAACGAACCGTTCTCCCCATTCCTGATCAACCACGAACCGGCCTGATACTATACGATGCCAAGGATCCGGAAAACAAGTACCCTCCCATCACACAGTTGCGTCCGCCCCATGGTGCCCCGAACGTTCTACTCATCTTGATTGACGACGCGGGTTTTGGCTCCTCCAGCGCCTTCGGCGGACCATGCGCCACGCCGAACGCGGAAGCTCTGGCAGCCGGCGGCTTGAAGTTCAACCGCTTTCACACCACAGCGCTGTGCTCGCCCACGCGACAGGCTATGTTGACCGGACGCAACCACCATACGGTTGGCATGGGAGGCGTCACTGAAATCGCCAGCGGGTCGCCCGGCTATTGCTCGGTTCTGCCGAACACCTGCGCGCCTCTCGCGCGGACCCTTAAGCTCAACGGATACGCGACGGCGCAGTTCGGCAAGTGCCATGAAGTGCCCGTCTGGGAGACCAGTCCAGCCGGTCCGTATAGTGCATGGCCCACTGGAGGGGGCGGATTCGAATATTTCTACGGTTTCATCGGTGGCGAGGCGAGCCAGTGGTACCCGGCCCTCTACGAAGGCACGACACCGGTTGAACCCAAGAAAACGCCCGAAGAGGGCTACCACTTTATGGAAGACATGACGGATAAGGCCATCAGTTGGATCGGGCAACAGAAAGCGCTCATGCCCGATAAGCCCTTCTTCGTCTACTTCGCACCGGGCGCCACCCACGCGCCGCATCACGTCCCGAAAGAGTGGGCTGATAAGTACAAAGGGAAATTCGATCAGGGCTGGGACAAACTGCGCGAGGAGACCTTCGCCCGCCAGAAAAAGCTAGGCGTCATTCCGCCAGATTGTCAACTCACGGCAAGGCACAAAGAAATCCCGTCATGGGACGAAATGCCTGCGGCGCTCAAGCCCGTGCTCATCCGACAGATGGAGGTTTACGCCGGGTTCATGGAATACTGCGACCACCATGTTGGCCGGGTGGTGGATTCGATCAAGAAACTCAACCTGCTCGACGACACGCTGATCTACTACATCATCGGTGACAACGGTGGGTCGGGCGAGGGAACGCTACACGGCACCTACAACGAGATGATCAACTTCAACGGCGCCTCGGCACTGGAGACACCTGAGTTCCTGATGGCACGCCTCGACAAGTTGGGCGGGCCGGAGTCCTACAACCACTTTGCTGTGGGCTGGGCGCATGCCATGGATACGCCCTACCAGTGGACCAAGCAGGTCGCCTCGCATTGGGGCGGAACGCGCAACGGGACCATCGTGCACTGGCCCAAGGGGGTCGCCGGGAAAGGCGAAATCCGCAGCCAGTTCGCTCATTGCATTGATGTGGCGCCGACCATCCTTGAAGCGGCGGGTCTGCCACAACCGCTTTTCGTCAACGGAGTCCAGCAACACCCGATCGAAGGTGTCAGCATGGCGTATGCGTTCAACGATGCCAACGCGGCCGAGCGCCACGAGACGCAGTACTTCGAGATGTTCGGCAACCGCGGCATCTACCACAAGGGCTGGACTGCGGTAACGCGGCACAAGACGCCATGGCTCCTCATCGGCGAGAAAACCCCAGCGTTCGACGACGACATTTGGGAACTCTATGACACCAGCAAAGACTGGAGCCAGTCGAACGATCTGTCCAAGCAGATGCCGGAAAAACTGCACGAACTGCAACGCCTGTGGCTGATCGAGGCAACACGGTATAACGTACTACCCCTTGATGACAACATCGGTGCTCGGATTAACTCGGATACCGCAGGCCGTCCGCAACTGATCACGGGCAAGTCCCAAATCATGTTTGGCAGCATGGGTCGCTTGTCTGAAAACTCGGTGCTCAACATAAAGAACAAGTCCCATTCGGTGACAGCCGAGATCGTGGTCCCCACAACCCCCGCTGAAGGCGTAATCGTAGCCCAAGGCGGCAACATCGGAGGCTGGAGCCTCTACGCGAAGGGAGGCAAACTCAAATACTGTTACAACTTCCTCGGTATTTACTACTTCTATGCCGAATCAAGCAGCGCGCTGCCTCTAGGCGAGCACCAGGTACGCATGGAGTTTGCGTACGCTGGCGGTGGCTTAGGCAAGGGTGGGCTGGCAACGCTGTTCGTGGACGGCAAGAAAGTCGGCGAGGGCAAGATCGGGGCCACGGCAGCGATGATCTTCTCCGCCGATGATGGTTGCGACGTGGGAGTGGACCACGGATCTCCCGTTTCGCCCGACTACGGTTCGCGTGGAAACGAGTTTTCGGGTCGCGTCAAAGGCGTGCAAATCGCCATTGCCGAGGATGCCGTAAGCCTCGATCACCTCGTGTCGCCGGAGGAAGCTCTCCACATCGCCATGGCGCGGCAGTAGACCCAATCGTGACCGGCAGTCCACACCTGGCTGCCGGCCATGAGGATGGAAGGGTGGCCCAGGCTTTGATTTCGCCTAGCCCCAACAAATGGGGTACTGTAGGCGCGTCTCAAACGTAAGCGCGTCGGCAGCATCGGCACCCACAATGAAAACAAATGGACACAAAGAATCAAGGGTGGGCCACCCTATGAGGAGGATCCTCATTCTCACGGCCGTAGTCGAAGGGCTGACTGGCCTGATCTTGCTTGTGTATCCACCCGTCGTGATCCGGCTATTGTTCGACTCTGAAATCGCCGGCGCGGGTGTCTCGGTAAGCCGGATTGCCAGCATCAGCCTGATCGCGTTGGGCGTGGCTTGTTGGCCGGACCGCAACACGCCCCGGGCATTGCTTGGGATGTTGACCTACAACTTGCTCGCAACGCTGTATCTCGCTTACGTGGGGCTCAACGGTGGGGTGGGGATTCTGCTGTGGCCAGCCGTTGCCGCTCACGCGGGTCTGACTGTCCTTCTCGTTCACGTATGGCGAAAGGAACGACAAGCACCGGAGGCAGACACGTGATCGCCGGGCTGGGCATAATCCTTGAAGACGAAATTCAAGATACCCCCGGCGGGATTCAATGATTCAATGAGAGTCTACGAAATTCAAACCGTCCCAAGACTCTGTCGAAGCCTGTGAGTTTTGCCAGTTCCCCAGCCGCATCGACGAATCTACTCTCGCGTCAGGCCGCCACTGCCCTATCTAATGCACTCTAAAAGGAGACCACGATGAACTTCACGCGCACCGTTCTTTACGGAGCACTAATGCTCGGAGGCGTGATCGGAGTTGCACAGACGGTGATTCGTGTTGCGCCCCCTCCACCTGTCCGAGTAGGCGTAGTTGGCGTCGCCCCCAGACCAGGATATGTCTGGATTGGCGGATACCAGCGTTGGAATGGTACCGGGTATGTGTGGGTAGCCGGAAGGTGGGTTCGCCCGCCACGTGCCGGTGTCGTCTGGGTATCTCCCCATTACGCTCGAAGCGGAGGCGGCTGGGTGTTCTATAAAGGATACTGGCGCTGACAAAAATCAAAAGGGACGCGCGGACTTCTCCAGGGTTTCGATTCGTGCCAGGCTGGCAGCTCCGCCGCGTAGCGTCATCGCGGCGGCGATCCGAAGAGCTGACACGTCCCTGCCATCGTTTCTCCTTTTTGTGTGTTAAGGCCCCGCTCTAAACTGGAATCGGTGTCGCTTGGTAGTGTAGGTTGCGGCATCCGGAATCTGGCGAGCCAAGGCTTTGGCGATGACGGAGTCTCAGTGCGAACTTTCAGTCGGCCAATCAGCACCTCCCGCAATGTGGTGGCGCGTTTTGGTGTTTGTGCTTCTGCTGGCCGTCTACCTCGGGTCTGCTTTTTCTCCCTCCCTGCTTGATGATGCCGACGCAACCCACGCAGAAGCGGCCCGCGAGATGGTCACGCGTGGAGATTACGTCACCCTGCACGTAAATGGTGTCCGTTATTTGGAAAAGGCTCCATTGATGTATTGGTCGGTGGCGCTTTGCTACAGGATCTTCGGAGTCAATGAGTTCGCTACTCGGCTCCCCAGTGTGATTGCTGTCCTGTTGTCGTCTATCCTCGCGATGGCGTGGGCTGGGCGTGCCTTCGGTGCGCGGGCTGCAGTCTATGCGGGTTTATTTGTCGCCACTGCAACCGGTTGCTATCTTTTTACGCGGATACTTCTTCCCGAGGCGATTCTGAGCTTGTTGATCGCCACTTCTCTGTACTTTTTCCTTACCGGCTTACGGGATCGCACGCGATGGCGATGGTATTCAGGCTACGTGTGCGTAGCCCTGGCGGTATTGACGAAGGGATTGGTTGCGCTCGTTTTCGTAGGCGCGACCGCGCTAGGTTTTGTGGTGCTGAGTGGCGAGTGGCGCCGCTGGAGGGAGTTTCACCTGGTCAGCGGCGCCACCGTGATGATTCTGATCGCCGCCCCATGGCACTTGCTCGCAGGTTTCCGCAACCACGGTTTTTTCTGGTTTTACTTCGTTAACGAACACTTTCTGCGATTTCTTGGAAGGCGCTACCCTAGGGACTACAACAAGCTGCCGTGGGTGTTGTACTGGAGTCTGCACCTTCTGTGGCTGTTTCCGTGGAGCATCTACCTGCCTGTCGCTGGGCGGGAACTGTGGCGTGATTTGCGGCTGAAGGGCGCGCGGGAGAGGGAACGCAGCTTTGCCTTCGATACTCGCGTACTGTGTTTGGTGTGGGCAGGAGTAATTTTGGTTTTCTTTTCCCTGTCGACGAATCAGGAATACTACACTTTTCCCGCTTACTTTCCTTTGCTCCTTTTGCTGGCCGGTGCTGTTGGCGAACGCGAGGAACAAGCGGATGACCGTTCGATGTTGTGGAGTACTGCGGCCATTGCTCTCCTATCCGTCACAGCGGCAGGTGCGCTTATGGCGGGGCTGTGGTCGTCGCGCCACCTTCCCTATGTTGCCGACATCGGCACCCTGCTCGCCAGACACAATCTTGCGGACGATACTCTTTCGATGTCGCACATGCTGGATTTGAACGGCAAGGCTTTCGCCGCGCTCCGGGTTCCGGCGATGACGGCAATGCTGGCCCTGCTCGTTGGGCCACCTGCCGCTTTGTGGTTCCGCTGGCGACGTTGGCACTATACCGCAACGTGGACGCTGGCCTGCACAATGGCGTTGTTCTTTGTCGCGGCGCATATCGCGTTGGAGCGTTTTGAACCCTACCTGTCGTCGAAGAACCTGGCACGGAGTATTGCCCAACAGGCCCGGTCCGGTGACCGCGTCATGATCTATGGGGATCAGGCATTTGGTTCGTCGCTGCTTTTCTATTGGGATACGCCGATCGAACTCGTGAATGGGCGCACCACGTCGATGTGGTTTGGGTCCACGTTTCCGGATGCTCCCAACATCTATTTGGACGACTCTGACTTGATGCGGGAATGGGATTCCAGCGCCCGTGTGTTTCTGTTCGTACCGTCGTTCCAAAGAGCCCACGTGGAGTCACTTATCCCTTCTCGGAGATACGTGATTGCCGAGAGCTCAGGCAAGACTGTCTACAGCAACCGGCCGGGCTTCTGATGGGCTCACGGTAGCGATCGGGGACATGCGACCTTCTTTTTCGAGGTGATATTGCTGCTTGCGCCAGACAATCGTGTTTCCGAGAAAGCTCGCGACCCAGAAACAGAAACCCATAAAATCTCGGACTGGATACAGCCAGCAGTCTCGCAGCGCGAATTTGTCGTTCACAACAGCCCAGCCCGAGACCACGGACATGATCAGACGGTTGAGCACGGCCGCTCCCAGCAGTGCTGCAGCCAATCCACGATTGTGCGATACAATCCCCGCCGCTATACCCAAGAGGCCGAAGGGCATGCTAAACGTCAGACCGCTACCCAGGTGGCCGAGAGGCCGTGAAAATCGCGTGCTTCTCATCCAGCGGAGCTGGTGAAGCAGGGAGTCTTTAAAGGTGCGGTTGAGGACGACATGATCGATGGCGTGCGATGCAAGCACAACCGTTCGTCCCGATTCGGCCACCTTCTTTCCAAGCATGTAGTCATCGGCACAATAATCGGCCAGTATCCCGATGCCACCGATTGCGTCCAGCACATCGCGGCGTGTTGCCATGGTCGGCCCCAGGGCGAATTTCATGCCCTCCAACATGTCGGCTATCAACACACCGGAGGTCATCTCGACCGACATGCCCAGCGCCTCCAGACGTGACCAGATTCCGTCTGTTGGCACACCCCGATAAAGGCAGGTCACAAGTCCGACGTGCGGGTCCAACAGGGGACCTATGACCTCTTTCAAGTAGTTCGGTTCGACATGCACGTCGCTGTCGCTGATTACGAGGTAGTCGAACCTGGCTGCCGCTACCATCTTCTCCAGAGAGCAGACCTTGGCATTGGGTTGGTCGGGCTCTCCCGAAAGAACGATCGCAAAGGCAATATCCGGATAACGGTGACTGACCTTGTGTACCACCGCCAATGCCGGATCGCACTCGTGGCGAGCTCCAAATATGATCTCGAAGTGAGGATAATCCTGCCGGAAAAAGCTCTCAATATTAGATTCCAAGCAAGGCTCAAGCCCGCACAGCGGTTTAAGCAGAGTAGCGGGCGGATGTTCGGGTACGTTGTGGGCTAAGGGTCTCTTCCGGCTCTTGAATCGTACCGCTGAGATCAAGAGCAGCGCCAGAAACGCCGTGCAACTGCACAAACCTCCTAGCGAGACAAACAACGGGATTCGGGCAAGCATAGTTGAGCGAGAGATTGGGCTTTTGCCGCGTGCCACACTCGAAGTTAGCGTCGTGGACGACGTCGGGGCTGAACACTGTCAAAACTGACAGTGTTCGAATAATGCTCTTAGCGTGGCTCACCGACCGGGACGACCCAGGCTGGTTGTTGAAGGTGGGTGGTCAGGCTATCCGCCTTTCAAGACGTAATACTGCACTTCTAACTCTGACGTGCCCGCACGCAGGCCGGTGTCCTGCGTCTTCCTGCAAAATAATCGGAACGTTCGTCGATCCGAATCAAGACAGGAAAGAAGACTGGCCCGTCCGCTCACCCATTTGTTTGTAACCGGTACGGCATCACCCGCCCTGTATGTTTTGACAGTTACGCATTGCAGGACCCGGGCCTAGTCTGTCGCTTGCATAGACAACCAGGAGTGGCAGCAGCGGATCTGGCTGCCGTCACCAAGATGGTACGAAAATGGCTCCGCTGACTGACGATACCCGGCCAGACAACGCACCACCGTGCTTCCACCTTCTGGCGAAGCCGAGCGGGTCCATTTGCAACATCGATTGCACCTATTGCTTCTTCTTGTCCAAAGAAGCGCTGTATCCGAACGAAAAGAATCGGATGTCCGAGGCCACGCTCGAGGCTTACATCCAGCAGTTGCTGGAGTCTCACCGCACGCCCACAGTAACTGTCGCGTGGCAGGGAGGCGAACCGACGCTGATGAAGGTCGACTTCTTCAGACGCTCCGTCGAGCTCGTCGAAAAGTACCGCCGCCCCGAGCAGATCGTGGAGCATACCTTTCAGACCAACGGCATCCTCCTCGACGATGAGTGGTGCGGCTTCTTCAAGGAACACAATTTCCTGGTTGGCCTGAGCGTTGACGGCCCACGCGAGATCCACGACACGTACCGGCTCGACCGCGGCAAACAGGGCACCTTCGACAAGGTGATGAAGGGCTGGAGGCACTTGCGCCAGTACGGAGTCGAATTCAACATATTGTGCACGGTCAACGCCGCCAACGAGAAGCACGGCCGCACGGTCTATCGTTTCTTCCGCGATGAGATGGGCGCAAAGTGGATGCAGTTCATTCCCATCATCGAGCGCGCCACCGAACAAACGATCGACATCGCCAACTTGGGCTGGAGTGAGCAACCGAATCGCAAGCGCCTGCTCTACACGCAGGAAGGTAATCTGGTAACGAAGCGCTCGGTCGGGGGCAAGCAATATGGCCAGTTCCTCGTGGATATCTTCGAGGAGTGGGTGCGCCACGATGTCGGCCAGGTTTACGTCCAGATCTTCGATGTGACACTCGAGGCCTATTTCGGCCGCCATCTACTCTGCATCCACGCTCCTACCTGTGGATATGGTCCTGCGCTGGAGTACAACGGTGATATTTATTCCTGCGATCATTTCGTCGAACCGCGTTATAAGCTGGGCAACATTCACGAGACGCCACTTGTGCAACTTGTGGCTTCGGCCCAACAGCGCAAGTTCGGGAATGACAAACGCGATTTGCTTACCCCGCAGTGCCAGCGTTGTGAGGTCAAGGGACTCTGTAACGGGGGCTGTCCCAAGGATCGATTTACGCTCTCGAGCGACGGCGATCCCGGTCAGAACTACCTCTGTTCGGGTCTGTATCTTTTTTTCACCCACACTCGGCCCGCGATGCGGACCATGGCCCAACTCCTGCTGAGTGGCCTGCCGCCCTCCGATGTGATGGCGTTGATCGCTTCCGACGACGCAAAGCGCGGAGCCTATGAGCCCTGTCCCTGCGGGAGCGGCCAGAAGTTCCGTTTCTGCCACGGCAACCGCGCGCCGCAATCGCCGTTCAGTCAGCTAAATCTCGCAACGGGGGCACCGAAGGAGGGACGACTCACGCCTGTGCCTTCACAACTTCCAATCCAAACATCGACCGGCGTCGCGCATGGAGGAGTTAAGTGACCCCGCGATGGCATTTCGTCCTCCGATGTGTTTTTCTCCGGCCCAGCCGGCAACCTGAACACGAAATTCAACTTAAAGGAAGGAACAAATTATGGCTACAAAGCGACCGAATATCCTAGTCCTCTGGGGCGATGATATTGGCACCTGGAATATCAGTCACTTCAGCCGAGGCATGATGGGCTACCGGACGCCGAACATCGACCGCGTCGCCACAGAAGGCGTCACCTTCACCGACTTCTACGGCCAGCAGAGCTGCACCGCTGGACGTGCAGCGTTCATCACCGGCCAGAACCCGCTGCGAACCGGCTTGACCAAAGTCGGAATGCCGGGGGCCACTCTCGGACTTCAAGCGGAAGACCCGACCATCGCCGAACTGCTGAAGCCGCTCGGCTACGCTACCGGTCAGTTCGGCAAGAACCATCTCGGCGATCGGAATGAATTCTTGCCGACCGCGCACGGATTCGACGAGTTCTTCGGCAATCTCTACCACCTGAACGCGGAAGAGGAACCGGAACTGCCCGATTATCCCAAGGATCCTAAATTCTTGGCCGCTTTTGGGCCCAGAGGAGTGATGCACTGTTTTGCGTCTGATAAGGATGACGCAACCACGGATCCCCGCTGGGGCCGAGTAGGCAAGCAGACGATTGAGGACACCGGCCCTCTGACTAAGAAGCGCATGGAGACCATCGACGAAGAGATCACTGCAGGCGCTCTCGGCTTTATGGAGAAGCAGGCAAAAGCGAACAAGCCTTTCTTCCTCTGGTACAACTCGACGGCCATGCACTTCCGGACTCACCTCGCCGACAAGAACCGTGGCAAGAGCGGGCAAGACGACTACAGCGATCGGATGGTTGTTCATGATGAGCAAATCGGCCAGATGCTCGACAAGCTCGATGAACTGGGCATCGCCGACAATACCTTTGTCATGTATTCCACCGACAACGGCCCCGAGAACGACACTTGGCCCGATGGTGCCAATACGCCGTTCCGCAGCCAGAAGGACACGAACTGGGAGGGCGCCTGGCGCGTTCCGTCGTTCATCCGTTGGCCCGGCAAAATCAAGGCGGGTTCGGTGCTGAACGGTATCGTTTCCCACCAGGACATGCTGCCGACTCTGCTGGCAGCGGCGGGAGACCCGGACATAAGCCAGAAGCTGTTGACCGGCTATAAGGTCGGGGACAAGACCCTCAAGGTGCATATCGATGGGATCAACCAGTTGGCCTATATCACCGGCCAGGTGAAGGACAGTCCCAGGACCAACTTCTTCTACGTCAGCGATGACGGCGGAGTCATGGCCGTCCGGGTGGGCGATTGGAAGCTGGTGTTCGAGGAGCAGCGCGAAACCAAAATGCAGGTTTGGGCGGAACCTATGACCAAGCTGCGGCTTCCTCATATCTTTAGCCTTCGACGCGATCCATTCGAGCGCGCCGACTTCAACTCCAACACCTACTTTGACTGGATGGTCGATCACGTTCCTCAGCTTTACGAATGTCAGGCGGTCGTGGCGGCCCAGATCCAGAACTACATCAATTACCCGCCGCGCCAGAAGGCGGCGTCATTCAACCTCGACGGGGTGATGGCGCAATTGGATCATGCGGCGGCTGCCAAGGCAGCAGCAGCGGCAAAAGCAGCGGAAGGTAAGGAACACGTGGAAGCGAACCATGGTGTCTTGGTCACCAAGTAAGCTCCTGTCGAAAGGGGGATCGAAAGGTCTCCCTTTCGAAATTTAAGACTGAAACCAAACGTGCAGCATTGATCGATAAACCTCACCGGGTGGACGACCTTTCAGTTGTCTGCCAACGCAAGGAGAAGTGTCATGATAGATCTCAAGAAGTGGATGGCTGTTGTCCCGAGTTGCTCGTGTTATGCCATCATTGTTGTTCTTATTGGTTCTCTCGTACTCAGCGAGATCGCCGCAGGTCAGAATCTTCCGGCTGGCGTTTCGACTCCCGGGGCGCAACTGCCGAGCGCTCCCAGCCTTCTATTGAAGGCACAAATCACGCCGATTTACCAAAGTCAGGCTGTCAATGTTCGGGCAGCGAGTGAAACTCGTGCTGTGACGCTCCGTGCGGCGCATCCGGACCCCGCTGCCGCCACCCCGGGCGGGGTCCTGCGCATCACGCTCGATGAGGCGCAGCAGCGGGCGGCGGGAGCGAGCAATCCTCTGGTGCGGCTTGGGGAGCTCCAGGTGGAAGCAGCAAAGCAGCACCGGCTGGGCATCGAGTCCCTTTACTTCCCGAACCTCGGCTCGCAGTTTGACAACCTTCACTTCAACAAGCAACCGGGCACGGTGGCCGCGTTCACGGGCCCTCTGGGGAACCAGCGTGAGGTGGACGTGAACATATTTAAAAAGAATCAGACCGTGGTTAACCTCTCCGCGGTTCAACCAGTCACACCGCTTATGGCAATCCATCAACTCGTGAAAATCGCGCGCGCAGACGAGAATATCGCCAGAGCAAAGGCGGGCATGCCGGTGGCGGAAACGGCGAGCAGAGTCGAGAAAACCTACTACGATTTGCTCGTCGCCGAACGGGAGCTGATCAGCGCGAAAGCTGACGCCAGGAAGATCCAAGGCAAATGGCTGACGGCAAGCAGTTCGGGGATCACAAGTATCTCTACAGAACAAGAAAAGGACATGATCGCGGCCGAAGCGGCAGTCGTGGTCCCAGCCAGCAAGGTGAAGGAGTTGACCGCGTCACTCAACGATATGCTGGGCCTGCCGGAAGGAACAAGGCTAGAGCTCGTCGCGCCCGAACCTCTGGTTGAAGACATATCGCTGACAGAAGTTACCGACAAAGCGATGGCGGCGAATGCCGAGGTGGTGGAGGCGGAGCAAACCGCGGTAAAGGCGCACGCAGCCAACAAAATATCAAAGATGGAGTATGGTCCGAACGTCGCCATCGTCGCTGGTTACGCAAATCAAACCGCCATATCAAACTTTATTTTTGCGCGGCCTGAAGGCTATCTCGGCGTCATTGCCACCTACACCGTCTTTGATTTCGGGAAGCGCGAGCATGGAGTGAAAGAAAGCAAAGCAAACGCCGAAGCGGCTGATCTTGGGGTGGAATTGACCAAGGTCAAAGTCGCGGCGGCGGTCAAGAACACCTATTTCGAACTGCAACGCTCTCGACAATTCACTCAGTTGGCCCGCCGGATGGCGTCCGCCACCCGACTTGTTGAGGCGAGCTACCAGGCAGATAACCCGGAAGTTGAATCGGCACGGGCAAAAGTGGAAGCGGACATGTTTCGGGCCGAGCTCGAATATCGTCAGGCATACGCCCGGTTGAAAAGCCTCATGGGCGAACGGTGAAGCGATATTACGGTATATGTAAAAAGTAAGAATAAGCCGCTCGCGCAGACTAATAAACAGGTTCCCCCGGCGAACGACGGAATGCCGGGGAATCCTTTAATGTGGCACTGCCATGAGCCAACGAGCAGAGTACTTTTTGCCAACCCTTGATGTAGCAGAGGAGGTTCGGGACTTTTACGACCGATATCCGTATCCTCCACCGGTCGATAGTCTGGAAAAATATCGGCGCCTCTGGCAGGATCGGCAAAGACGCCGCGCGGACTATCATCTGTTTTGGCCGGCCCAATCTTATAGGGAAGACCAATCCATCCTCATCGCCGGCTGCGGGACATCTCAGGCGGCGAAGCATGCCTTGCGTTGGCCCGCCGCTCAGGTTATTGGCATCGACTGTAGCGCAACGAGTGTACGCCACACAGGAGCGCTCAAGCGAAAATACAACCTGAAGAATCTACAGGTGCACCAGCTTGCCATCGAGCGGGTGAACAGCTTGGGGATGGCCTTTGATCAGGTCGTGTGTACCGGGGTCCTCCATCATCTCACCGACCCCGATGCCGGCCTCAGCGCGCTGCGCAGGGTGCTCAAACCGGACGGAGCGATGCATCTGATGGTGTACGCGCCTTACGGGCGGACCGGCGTCTATATGCTGCAAGAGTTCTGCAGGCGGATCGGTATCCATGCCACGGATGCGGAAATTCGGGATCTCCTCGGTGCGCTCACCGCGTTGCCTCCAGGACATCCGTTGGAAAGCCTGCTGAGCCAGGCTCCGGACTTTCGGGACGAGGCGGCGCTTGCCGATGCTCTACTACACCCACAAGACCGCGCCTATTCCGTCCCGCAATTGCTCGACTTTATCGAGAAGGCAGGACTCACCTTCGGCCGATGGGTGAGACAAGCGCCTTATACCCTCCACTGTGGTGTCATCGCAAAGATCCCGCAGGCTACCCGTATGGCCCACCTTTCCCTGGCAGAGCAGTATGCTGCTATCGAACTGTTTCGGGGTACGATGGTTCGCCACAGCGTGATTGCGTACCGAAACGATAGCGTCTGCAATCCACAGCACGTCAGTTTTGCCGATGATGCCTGGCTTGACTATGTGCCCATTCGAATGTCAGACACGATCTGTGTTCAAGATCGGCTGCCTCCTGGGGCCATTGCTGTTCTCATCAATCAGACGCACACCTACAGGGATCTGGTCTTGCCAATAGGGTCGACGGAAAAGCGATTACTCGACGCCATCGATGGGGTTCGTAACATAGGCGATATCGTAGTGAGAACACTGTCATCGTCACACCGAAGAACGGACTTCGACACGGCGCGTGCCTTCTTTGAACGACTCTGGTGGCACGATCAGGTCGTATTCGACGCATCACAGCAACCAAGGGCAGCCTAGAGGGAGTGGGAATCGCTGAAATGTTCTCATTTACCACAGAAAACGATCATTTTGGACTTGAGCCGAGCCCCTGGGCGGGAAAACTGTGCAATCGTGCGGTTTGACAGAAAGTTAGAACAGGGCGCGAAATATCATTCTCAGTAACTCGGTCAGACTAACCTGGGTCATGATTACGGGGAGCATGGGAGCTGCGGCTGCAGCGGTTACTTCAATGAGCGTTGTTCTGTCGACCGGCAGTGGCTTTATTCTCCGTAGCCTGTCAAAGCTTGAGGCCAGATTGTTCAACGCAGTCATTTCTCTGGCAGCCAACAATTCCGCCATGTGCGCTTGGCGTCCGTGTACCCACTTCTGGTGGAATTGTGCTGCCTGCAGATGAGCCAGAGAAGCATATTGCAGGTATCAGTGTCATCCGCCAGGACAGCGGAACCCGCCGGGCTTTAACCTTGGCAACGCCCAGGCATATTACGCAATCAGTGTTGACGGCGCCTACCAGGAGATTCGTACCGGCACGTCGGACGGCAATACGCAACGGCAATGGAACTTCGTTG
>Ga0074045_10001443_pt1 | contig 22930 bp, 18 predicted proteins | sample BogForMeECP23OM2_FD_94442 | JGI IMG/M metagenome (GOLD analysis project Ga0074045, IMG submission 94442) | Bog forest soil microbial communities from Calvert Island, British Columbia, Canada - Bog Forest MetaG ECP23OM2 | ecosystem: Environmental > Terrestrial > Soil > Wetlands ... | reverse complement strand
TTCCGCCCTCGAAAAAGCCGTGCGAATTAGCCGTCCCTTCTGTCGCATGCCCCAAAATGCTTAAAACCTTCACCAACCTACCTATTCTCACCTTCTTCCGGAGCTCGATGCGGAACCGCTGCTGCCCCACCTGCGCACTTTATACTTTGCCAAAAAACGAGTACAGTACGCTAGCGGTAGAGATTTGGACCGGAGACGACATGTCCGCAACAACTGGAACCGCACGCGAGGAAAGTCAATCGATGGAATTCAGCGTATCGAAGTCGGCTCTACTGAATGAGCTCACCACAACGCAAGGTGTTGTGGAACGCAAGACCACCATTCCCATTCTCTCCAACCTACTTGTCGAGGCCAGAGGGAGCCGCCTCACGATCACGGCAACGGATTTGGAGCTGAGTGTTCGTACTTCTTGCGAAGCCAAAGTAAAACGGGAAGGCGCCGGAACCATTCCCGCCAAGAAATTGCTGGAGCTTGTCCGTCTGCTTCCGGAAGGCGAAATCAAATTCAAGCTTCTCGACAATCACTGGATTGAAATCGTAAGCGATAAGAAGAAATACAAACTGGTCGGAATGGCCAAAGAAAATTTTCCAGCGCTGCCAGCTATGCCGCACACGCTAGTGAAAATCCCCGCAGCGGTGCTAGAAAGTCTCATTGCCAAAACAAAATTTGCGATTTCCATGGAAGAATCGCGCTACACCCTAAACGGTGGACTGCTCATTATTAAGCCGGACACGCTAGCTATGGTGGCGACCGACGGTCATCGTTTGGCGCTTGCGGAAACGGACCAAAAACTTTCTGGTCTGAACGGTGAAGTTCGCGTTCTGATCCCCAAGAAAGCTATGGACGAGGTCGAAAAGCTTTCCAGTGCAGCGGGCTCTGAAGCTCATCTGGAATTTGCAAAGGACGAGAGCCACCTATTCTTCCAAGTCGAGCACCGTCTGCTGATTTCCCGCATTCTTACTGGCCAATTCCCCAATTATGAAGCGGTTCTTCCGCGCGAGAATAACAAAACCGTCGTTCTAGAGCGGGGCGAACTGAACGACGCTGTTCGGCGCGTTTCCCAACTGGCTGATCAGCGCTCCCATGCTGTGAAGCTTGCCGTTAGTCCGGAAGGCGTGGAAATTTCCGCGTCCAGCCCGGAATACGGCGAAGCCAAAGAAACTCTCGACAAGGAGTATAAGGGTGAGGCCATTTCCATCGGATTTAATTCGAGCTATGTTCTGGATTTCCTTGCCGCCGCGGCCGACGGTCCTATCAGCATCGAGCTGAAAGACGAACAATCTGCTGGTCAGATGCGTCCCCTGGCCGACGACAGTTTTCGCTATCGCTACGTCATCATGCCCATGCGCATCTGAACCTGAGTTCCTTTCTCGGGCTCACCTGTTAGCGACTCCGTTTATTCGACAATGGATACTCGCGTGACTGGAGAGGGACGGCAATCGCGCAGATCGTTTTTCCTCTCCAAGCGACCCGTGCTCGCCCGAAAACTCGCCGCTGACCACTTGTAACCATATGAAAAATATGCCTTTATTTATCCACAAGGGCTATGCACAAACTTGAGAAATTGGCCAAGATCCAGTAGAATTTAGGTGCTGTCGAGTCGTGGTTTTTCCGCACCTCGGCACGTCCGCCAGGATCGTTGACTTGTTACCCCTAGCGCCAGAGGGCCGTCAACTCCCTGGAGAATCTAAGTCTTCGCCACGTCTCGTAGCGCGAGACGGGATGAAGCAGGAACCCTACGAGCCTCCGGCAGTATCGGGGTCAAAGGGTCAGGCGACGCATGAGGTCTTCACACTTCACGCCTTTCCTCGCTTCAAATTTTTCACTGGTTCGATCGTTACCGGAAGCTCGGCGAGTTGCCTGGCTTTGCCGGAAGCGGTTGCCGTAGGCACAGATCAGGAGAGTAAATGGGCGACAAAGAAACGATTAAGTCTGGTCATCAGTACGACGCGAAATCCATTAAAGTTCTGGGCGGGCTCGAAGCAGTTCGCCTGCGTCCTGCCATGTACATCGGTTCGACCAGTGAGACGGGCCTCCATCACCTGGTCTGGGAAGTTGTCGACAATTCCGTTGACGAAGCCATGGCCGGTTATGCGGATGAAGTGAACGTTACCGTTCATGCGGATAACTCAGTCACGGTGGTCGATAACGGCCGAGGCATTCCGGTCGACATGCACGCCACCGAAAAGCGTCCCGCCGCCGAAGTTGTACTTACCGTTCTCCACGCTGGCGGAAAATTCGATAGCGATACCTATAAGGTTTCTGGCGGTCTCCATGGTGTCGGCGTTTCCGTTGTCAATGCGCTCTCCGATTTTCTCGAACTGGAGATTCAACGTGACGGCGCGGTGTGGGAACAGTCGTATGAAAAGGGCAAGCCCACTACCAAACTCAAACAAACGGGAAAAACGCGTAAAACAGGCACGAAAGTTACTTTTCACCCTGACCCCACGATCTTCGATAAAACCGTTTTCAGCTACGATACCTTGGCGACGCGCCTCCGCGAATACGCATTTCTCAACAAAGGTCTGAAGGTAACGCTCGGCGACGAGCGCACCGAAAAAACCGCCGAATTCCGCTTCACCGGCGGCATCGCGGAATTCGTAAAGCATCTCAATCGCGGCAAAACCACATTGCACGATTCGCCCATCTACATGGAAGGCAAGCGCGGTACTGTCGAAATCGAAATCGCTCTCCAGTACAACGACACCTATGGCGAAAACGTTTTTGCTTTTGCCAACACCATCAACACCGTTGATGGGGGCACGCACCTTTCCGGTTTTCGCTCGGCTTTGACGCGCACCATCAACAATTTCGCTTCCGGCGCGGGAATGCTCAAAGAGCAGAAAGACGAAGTGACCATCTCCGGTGATGACGTTCGCGAGGGCCTGGTTGCGGTCGTCAGCGTCCGTCTGCCGCAGCCTCAGTTTGAAGGCCAGACCAAGGGCAAGCTCAATAGCGACATCAAGGGCGACGTCGAGCAACTTGTCAATGAAAAGCTCGGTGAATGGTTCGACAAGCACTCCACAGTGGCCCGCCGCATCATCGGCAAATGTATCGACGCGGCCCGAGCCCGGGAAGCCGCCCGCAAGGCTCGCGAGCTAACTCGCCGCAAATCCGCCATGGATTCCAGCGGCCTGCCCGGCAAGCTCGCTGATTGCCAGGAGCGCGATCCGGCACGCTGCGAACTGTTCGTCGTTGAGGGAGAATCGGCAGGCGGCTCCGCAAAAATGGGTCGCGACCGCAAATTCCAGGCGATCCTCCCGCTCAAAGGAAAAATACTCAACGTCGAAAAAGCGCGCTACGACAAGATGCTTGGCCACGAAGAAATTCGCGCCATCATCACCGCACTAGGCACCGGCATTGGCAAAGATGATTTCGACGCCGGCAAACTTCGCTACCACAAAATTATTCTGATGACCGATGCCGACGTAGATGGCAGCCACATCCGCACCCTGTTGCTCACCTTTTTTTTCCGCCACATGAAGGAACTGATCGAGCGCGGCCATGTTTACATCGCCCAGCCTCCCTTGTATCGCGTGAAACGCGGTAAAACCGAAAAGTACATTCGCGACGAACGCGATTTTGCCCGGGAATTAATGAAGCGCGCCACGGAAGATCACATCGTAAAACCCAAAGAAGGTGTTTCACTTGAAGGTGCAAAGCTCACCAGCTTCCTTCTAAACGTTCAGGAGTACGAGGCCGCCTCCGCCAAGCTTGGCCGCCGCCTCCGCGATCTGGCCTTAGTCGAACTCCTGGTCGACAGCGGCATCGAAAAGAAAACAGACTTTGAAGAGAAGAAGACCGTCGAGCGGCTGTTGAAAGAAATCGAGAAAGCCAAGCTGAAACTAGATGGCCGAGTCATCTTCGATGAAGAGCACAGCTTGTACGAAATCCAATTCGGGCCTCCGCACAATCAGAAAATTAACTGGGGGGTTGTCTCTACCGCCGATTACAAAAAGTTGCGTGGTCTGGCCAAACAAATCGAGGAATACAACCGTCCGCCGTTCGTGGTTGCTCGCAATGGGGACAAAGTCTCCAAGGAAAAAGTTGTCGACGTACTCAACTACATCGTCGAAGACGCCAAAAAAGATTTCACCATCACCCGATTCAAGGGCCTAGGCGAAATGAACGCCGAACAGTTGTGGGAAACTACGATGAACGCGGACACGCGTACGCTGCTTCAGGTGAAACTTGAAGATGCTGTCGCCGCCGAAGACATTTTTACCACCCTGATGGGCGAAAACGTCGAAGCGCGCCGCAAATTCATCGAGGATAACGCCCTCGAAGTCGTCAACCTGGATATCTAAGTGTCGGAGCCGGACTTTTTGGCGCGGCCATCAAATCGGTGTGGCCGACCTTTAGGTCGGTTCTTTTGCAGCGCGACAGAATCGATGATCTACCAATTGGGCTGGACAACATTGCCGGGTTTGCGCGGTCTGAGCGTCAGCGAATTTCGTCTAAGGCTCACGACCGCTCCCGACAACGAGACGGGCGTAGCCATAAATTTCCTAGACGAAGCAAAGTGCAACGATTTTCTGCAGCAACTTGAGGAATATTTTGCCCCTCGCCGTTTCAGCAATGCCGCCGCCGCCTATGACTCGGTAAAGGCTTATGTCGTCGAGCGCGCCGCAACGCTGTAGCACTTCATCGACTGCGAACTTATGCGGGCTGGCAGGGGATAGTGCAGTTTAGAAGCTCTTACATTTTCGGTTGTGATCCTCAGCGAGAGGAAGGATCCCGACCACTGGTAGAGCGCAGGCGTCTGGCAACAACGAATTCTGGGCCGCAATAAACGCGACCCTTCACAACGACAGCGAGGACACATGGCGGACGAACAAAATACATCGATATTGCTTCCGATCGATATCGAAGCAGAAATGCGCAAGTCATACCTCGACTACGCGATGAGCGTAATCATCGCGCGTGCTCTTCCCGACGTGCGTGACGGCCTTAAGCCCGTTCAGCGCCGCATCCTGGTCGCCATGAACGACCTCGGGCTGGCCTCCAATCGCGGCTACCGCAAATGCGCCAAGATCTGCGGCGACACTTCCGGCAACTATCACCCTCACGGTGAAGCCGTAATTTATCCGGCGATGGTTCGCCTGGCGCAGGAGTTCAACCTTCGTTACATGCTGGTCGATGGCCAGGGTAACTTCGGCTCCGTCGATGGCGATCCACCCGCGGCCATGCGGTATACCGAAGCGCGCTTGGCGAAAATTTCCGAGGACATTCTCGCCGACCTCGAAAAAGAAACCGTCGATTTCATTCCCAACTTCGATCAGACTCGCGAAGAGCCCGTCGTTCTTCCTTCGCGCATCCCCAATCTTCTCGTTAACGGCGCCAGCGGTATCGCCGTTGGTATGGCCACGAATATTCCCCCGCACAATCTTCGTGAAATAGTCGACGCGGCTATCCTGCTGATTGAGAGGCCCGACGCTACGCTGAAGGAAGTGATGAAGATCGTTCCCGGCCCGGACTTTCCGACGGGAGCCTACATCGCCGGCCGCGAAGGCATCGAAGCTGCCTACCGCACCGGCCGCGGCAGCTTCATCATGCGTGCCAAAGCCGCCATCGAAGAGTCCGGTAAAGACCGGGAAAGCATCGTCATCACCGAAATCCCTTACCAGGTGAACAAAGCGCGCTTGATTGAACGAATCGCCGAGCTCGTCCAAAATAAGAAGATCGAAGGCATCTCCGACGTTCGGGATGAATCCTCTCGAGAAGGCATGCGCATCGTCATCGAACTGAAGCGCGGCGAAGAATCTCAGCTTATCCTCAACAATCTCTTCAAGCAGACCCAGATGCAGGAATCGTTCGGCATGATCCTGCTTTCCATCGTGGCCGGTCAGCCGCGCGAACTTGGTTTGATTGCGCTGATCAAGCTATTTATCGAGCACCGCGTAGACGTTGTTCGCCGTCGCACCATTTTCGAATTGAAAAAAGCCGAACAGCGCGAACACATTTTGCTCGGCTATCAGATCGCGCTCGATCACCTCGACAACGTGATCCGTGTCATTCGTGGGTCTTCCAGCCGCGCCGATGCCAAAGAAAATCTTTTTAAATATTTCACCAACAACGCCGTCACAATCATCGAGAACGGCTCGAACAAAAAACTTAACGGCATCGTTCTCGACCGCAAAAAATACGGCCTGCCTGCCGACGCCGGCCTCAGTTACGCGCAAATCGACGCCATCCTCGAATTGCAGTTGCACCGCCTCACCCAACTTTCTATTGATGAAATTCTCAAGGAGTTGAAATCCATCCGAGAACTCATTGGCGAGCTGCGGGAAATTCTCAACAGCGACAAGAAACTGAAATCCGTCATCATCGCCGAGCTGAAGGAAGTCCATAAAGCGTACGGCGACGATCGCCGCACCCAGATCGTCGATAAGGTGGACGAGATCAAGCTGGAAGACCTCATTGCTGACACCGACATGCTCATTACTGTCAGTCATGCCGGATACATCAAGCGCACGGCCGTCGAGACATATCGCCATCAATCACGCGGTGGAAAGGGCCGCATCGGCGCGAAAACCAAAGAAGAAGACTTCGTCGAGCATCTCTTCATCGCTTCGGCGCACAGCTATATCCTCATCTTCACTTCCAAGGGACGCGTCTACTGGCTTAAGGTTTACGAACTTCCCGAAGCTGCCGCTGCAACTCGCGGCAAAGCGATTTCCAATCTGGTCAAGTTGCAAGAAGACGAAAAGCTGACGGCGCTCGTCGCCGCCACCAATCTTGAAGAAGAAGGCCGCTTCGTCTTTATGGCCACCAAGAGCGGCACGGTAAAAAAATCGGCGCTCACGGAATTTTCCAACCCGCGTTCCAACGGCATCATCGCCATCAATCTCGACGATAAAGACGAACTGATCGGCGCCAAGCTCACCGACGGCAAGCAGATGATTTTCCTCGCCAGCCACGAGGGCCAAGCCATTCTGTTCCGCGAAACCGAAGTGCGTCCGATGGGTCGCAACGCCGGCGGCGTAAACGGCATGGATCTCGACAAGGACGATTATGTCGTCAGCATGGACGCTGTGCAGCCTGACTTCGAAATCATCGCCAAGGAACACAAGACCACGACCACCAATCTGGAAGAGCTTGAGAACGAGCAGATCAAAGATTCGCTCACCACGCTGATGCTCACCGTTGCTGAAAAGGGATACGGCAAGCGCACTCCGCTCGCCGAGTACCGCATCACTTCTCGCGGTGGCAAGGGCGTCGTCAACATCAAGACTACTGATCGCAACGGGTCCGTCGTTGCCACATTGCAGGTCACCGAAGAATCCGACGTCATGATCATCACCGAACAGGGCAAAGTTATCCGCGTCCACGCCAGCGAAATTCGCGAAGCGGGCCGCTCCACGCAAGGTGTTCGTCTCCTGCGCCTCGAAGATGATGACTCCGTCGCCGCCGCCGCGATCCTGCAGGAAGCCGAGGAAGAAGAGAAGAAGTGAAAATCACACCTCGCCTACGTTTTTCTCTTCTTCTGCTCACGGCACTCTTACTTGCCCGCACAACGCAAGCCGCGGAAATTCCTCCGGCGGCTCAGAAATATTTTGTGTATGTTGGCAGCTATACGGCCAAGACCGACAGCAAAGGAATTTATCTGTTCGAGTTTGCCACCGACACGGGCAAACTCATAGAAAAGGGCCTCGCGGCGGAAACCGCCGATCCGTCCTGGGTCGCCATTGATCCCAGCGGAAAAGTTCTCTTCGCCGCTAACGAATCCGGGAAAGCTAGCACGATAAGCGCCTTTTCGATTGAACGGAAAACGGGCAAACTCTCTTTGCTAAACAAACTCCCCGCGCACGGGGAAGATCCCTGCTACTTGTCTTTCGACAAAACTGGCAAATATCTTCTGGTAGCAAACTACTCCTCCGGCAACATTGTTGTTTTTCCGATTCTGCCCGACGGCAAACTCGGCGAGAAGTCGGCTACTGCAAAGGATGCTGGGTCTGTCGGTCCCAACAAAGAACGCCAGGACGGTCCCCATGCGCACTGGGTGGAACTAGCGAAGCAAAATGACTTTGCCTATGTTGCCGACTTGGGACTGGACCGCATCTTGGTTTATCGATTCGACGCTGCCCAGGGCGCGATAGCTCCCCTTTATCCGTCGGGGGACATACCGCCGGACGCAGCGACTGGCAGCGAACCGTTGTCGGTCGGTTTGGCGCCAGCCTCCGGTCCGCGTCACGTGGTTTTTTCCTCCGACGACAAATTCATGTATGTGTTGGGTGAGTTAAGCTCCACCGTCAGCGTATTTGCCAAACTCGGCGGGGGACGCTTCCGCCCCATTCAGGAAATCTCCGCGCTTCCCAAGGAGTTCACTGGCCGCAATGACGCGGCAGAAATCGCCATCCTTCCCAATGGAAAATTTTTGTACGCCTCGAATCGTGGCCAGGACGCCATCGCGGTTTTCTCCATCGACCCCGCGAAGGGAACTCTCACCCAAATCGAAGACGTTCCGACCGGTGGCAAAGAACCGCGCAACTTCGTCATCGATCCCACCGGCCAGTTTCTGCTGGCCGAAAACCAGAACAGCAACACCATCGTCGAGTTTAAGATCGATCCATCCACCGGCAAACTCACCCCAACCGGCGAAATCGTCAAAACTCCCTCTCCGATCTGTATCGCCTTTCTCCCTGAGCCGTAGCCCCCAGCGAATCTCGGCATTGCTGGCTTCTCTCGCAGCCGTGAGGCAACCCTACGAATAACCATTGCGTTACACCCAAAGTGCGATACAATCCCGGCCGAGATGGCCAAACGAAAAGCGAAGAAGTCTGCCCGGCGCAAACCCTCCAAACGCAAGTCGGTACCTCGCAAAATGACCAGGCTTCCGAAGGAAGCCGTCACACTGATTGTTTTACTGCGCTCGAAGGAAGGCCAACACCTTTTGCTCGAAGCAGAAATTCGCGCGCTCCTTGCGCCCACTCGCAAGGAAGAGGGCTGCCTGCAGTACGACCTGCACCACTCGCTTGATAATCCCAGCCTCTTCCTTCTGCACGAAGTTTGGGAAACTCGCTTGCACCACACGGCCCACACCAAGACTCCGCATTTCCTCCGTTGGGATGCCCGGAAGGATTCCTTGCTAGCCTCCCGCGATGTCACCTTCTGGCAACAAATCGTGTGATCTGGTTCGCTGCCGAGAGCATCGACCGCCAGAGCTTTCGAGACCAGACGTTTAAACCAGAGGCTAGCGATTGGAATTCTCTAAACCGCTCGCTCTCCCCGTGTTCCGACCGTTTTCCCCATCCTCACCACCGGCAAGGTCAACCCACCTAGCAGCGGCACCGCAATCCGCTCGATTACGAAATACCCTCGTGCCAAATACATCGGCACTCCCGTCAAGGTGGCTCCCATCTCAAGTCTCTGAAATCCTTCGGCGATCGCCGCTTGTTCGCACGTCTGCAAAATCGTTGTCGCAATTCCCATGCGCACCCACTCCGGATGCACAAAAAACGCCCGGATCCTTGCCGCGTCGGTCCGCGGATCTAGCAAGGCACTTTCTCGATAAGGCCCATGATCGCTGCCATAAAGCGTCTTTCGGCGGCTCCATCCACCGCACGCCACAATCCGCTTCTCTCCCGCGGTCCATTCTGTCACCGCCGCATAATACGTTTGATCGGCAATCAACTGCGTATCCACACCGAGGGCCGTGCCGAGGGCCGCATCAATTTGCTCTGCCGAATACTCATTCTTTTGCAACACCCGCACGGAGAGTTCAATCAGCTCCCTCAGCGCGGGAATATCGGCTACCTCCGCCAATCGCAGGGCATAGTTTTTCTTCAGACTGCTCACGCCGACCCTCCGGGCGCACCCGGCCTAGTCGTGAAGTTTAAGCGCACTTTGTCCATCCGCTGCGGACAATTTTTGCGTCATTTCGGCCAGAGGGCCAGCGGATCTCTCTTCGATTGCGGTTGCACAACCAACAATAATTAAGCAGGAATAAATGCGGCCATCAACTCGCCGGCGCCTCCAAATAATATCCCGGCCTCGCCCGTACCGTTAGATCCTTCCGATCCACCACAACTTTAATCTCGTGATACCCGCTGGCATCGGTCCCCACAGGGGTGTAGGACAGCGTGTACTGCGAATGCAGCTCACCACCAACTTCATCAATGGCTTTCTCGATCGTTTGGTTCTTCCACGTCGCCAGATGTGCTCCGCCGGTCGCCGTCGTCGCAATCTCCAATGGATTTTCTGTAATCTGCGCTTTCGCGTGGGTCACCGCCCAGACTGCTAGCGACATTAGATCGATCCCAGTGTAGCGATTGTCTTCGCTGATCGGGGTCTGCACTGTGCCTGGAGCCGGCGGTTGCCCAAACGTTCCTTCCGGCGTGGGCTCGACCGGTCGCTTGTATTCCTGTTTCTTTGAAAGAGCCGCGCGGGTCGAGGAAATCCCCACGCTATAGATCGTCACGTTCTCCAGTTGGGCCTGCCGCAACACCTCTCCAAGCTTTGCGTCGCTTCCTTTGTCTTCGGCCTCCGCCAGCACCAGCAGCACTCTCCGTCGGCCCGGTTTTGCCGCCGTCGCCCCTGGCCGCCCGCTCAGCATTTCCACTCCGAGTTTCATCGCGTCGTACAAACGCACGCCATCGGTGCCTTCTTTCAATCGAGTAATGTTCGTCTCAATCTCGTCCGCATTCGAAGTGAAGTCCTGCAACTTATCCACCGAATCGTTAAAGATCACAATCGCCGCTTCACCCTCCGGTCCCATCACGGTTTCTGTCAGCAATGTCCCGGTCCTCCGAATCTGCGGAAGAATCGTCGTCACTCGTCGACTCGTCTCGACCACTAGGACAATCGACATCGGTTCGCTTCCCAAATCAAAATGGCTGATTTTCTGTTCCACCCCGTTGTCAGTAATGTGAAAATCCTTCTGGTCGAGGTTGTGCACCATTCCGCCCTTCGCGTCCCGCACAGTGACCGGCGTGTTCACCAAAATACTTCGCAATGTAATGGTGGAGGGTCGCGGCGCTTTCTGGACGGGTACGCCAGGTTGCGGCTCGATAGGTCCTTCAGGCGCTTCCTGGGCTCTGGCCAGAAAGCCACACAGCAGCAAGAATGCAGCAGAGACCACATACGAATTGATCGAATGTTTCATTCGCCCCCGTACATTCCTTGGTGTATTTGTTTCGACGCAATCTGTCCCAAAGACGTTGCCGAAGCCCCAGCCCCTGCCTACAATCGAAGTTCACTCCTTGGAGACAGCTCATGTCTAAGCACGCTACGAAGCGCCTCAAGCCGCAGCACGCCCCCAAGGCTCCTCATGAAGACCCTACCTTCATGGGGAGCACTCCGGCGCGGCCGATCCGGATCCTCGCGGAATACATTTATCCCCTCGCGCAACTGAAGAAAGAGGGCATCGGCGACACGATCGTAATGTTCGGCTCCGCGCGCATTCCCTGCCACGAACAGGCAGCCACTCACTACCATCGTCTGAGAGTGGTGAACGCTTCAAAACTGAGCGCGCCGAAACGCAAGCTTCATCGACTGGCCCTCCGCGATGCGCGCAGTTCCTTGGAGATGTCCGGTTATTACGAAGAGGCGCGCGAGCTGGCCCATCGCCTCACCACCTGGTCGCTCTCTCTCGGTCCGCGCCCTCGTCGCTTCGTCGTTTGCTCGGGCGGTGGTCCTGGCATTATGGAAGCTGCCAATCGTGGCGCCTACGAAGCCGGCGGAAAATCCATCGGCTTATCGATCGAACTTCCGCACGAGCAATTTTCGAATCCTTACATCAGCCCCGAACTCAGTTTTAACTTCCATTATTTCTTCATGCGCAAATTGTGGTTTGCGCAAATTGCCAAGGCACTGATCGTGTTTCCGGGCGGTTTTGGCACGATGGACGAGCTCTGGGAAATGATGACGCTTTCGCAAACCGGGAAAATGGCCAAGAATACACTGATCCTCATTTACGGACGAAAGTATTGGCACGATGTGCTCAATCTAAAAGGCATGCTGCGCTGGGGCACGATCAGCCAATCCGATTTTGACCAGTTGCAATATGCCGACACTGTCGATGAAGCCTTTGATAAGATCCGCGCCGGGCTTGAAAAATATCACATGCAGGTCGATCCGTTCCTGCAAGCCTATTGAGCCAGAGTAAGTTATATCCCCGAAACCTTCTTCCTAGCCGTGGGTTTGAATGTCTAAGACGATCCGCCAGTCCCGGGGGAACGCCTTAGGAGGCAATCCATGAAACCGCACACTTTCCCTCGTCGCGTTTTTGGAAACATCGCTTTGCTCACGGCCGCGCTGGGTGGCTTGTTTCTTTTCGCAGGCGCCCCGCCCGCGAACGCTGACTGCAACCAACGCGTCGTCTATAGGGACTGGCGCTACCGGGAAGCCCTCGAACGTCGTGAGGCCCGCGAACGTGCCGCGTTCTATTGCCGTCACGAACGTTATCCGGTTTGGTGTCCACGCTAACAGACGCTCAGCGCAAAATGAAAATGGGGCACGGTAGAGTGCCCCATTTTCTTTCCGTATGAATTTAATTTGATTATTGCGTTACGACGACAGCTTCCGTTTCATCTGCTCGCATTGCTTCGAATCGGCGCTTCTCTTCCTGATCGTGCAGCAACACCACAGGGACGACTCGTAAGGAACGCTTGCAATAATGGCACTGCAGTCCTTCCCCTTGTAAATCCTGCATAAATCCATCCGTAAAATGATATTCAGACCGTTCGCGCCGTGCTTTCTTCTGACCTTCCGCCCCGCAATGAGGACAGCTAAATTCGATGGTGTCTTCTTGCGGGTCGCGGTCCAGAGCAGCCCAACCCGTGCGGCGAATACCTAGTGCTTCAGGTACATGCCTGTCCATGGGAATTCCCCTCCTCAGCTCCACGTCCACACATTTCGATGCAGCTACCGCGTTTCTAGATGCATGAACGGAAGCCTGCTTCTCCCATTTCCAACATTTATGAAAGCCTGCTGGCCCAGTCACGTGTGGATTGTCCGGAGCCTCAGAAGGGACTGTGCGCTTGGGCGCGCTGCGCGTCTTCTCTAAGCAGGGGGCCGTTCACCCCGCCCGCCGTTCCTGTCCTCGGGGTGTAGTGGCCGATATTCAGATGGGTTCTTTGGTCTTTTTCGTTGGTCTTTTCCGGGAACTTGTCTCTGAGTTCGGTGTCAAACTGTGCAGAGGGCGCGCGCACCTCTTATCCCAGCGAAATTGAGCGACTCGCGAAACGAACGTTACGCAAAAAGGTGTGCGATGAATCTCGAATCGAAGTGTGTGCCTGAAGCCTCTCGCGGTTTCTTAAACGACTGCCTTGTCGAGGGCGATCCTGCGGGGTACCGCCTCTTGCGAAAAACCCGTCGCGGCGCCATGGTGCTCTCCATTTTGCTACAAACCATCGCCATTCTGGCGCTCATCCTTTTCCCATTGCTCGGAAAAGGAGAACACATCCCGGTTAGAATTTTTGTCGCTCGTCCGCCCTTTCCTTTGGGCACGAACTACGGCAACCCCGGCGGCCCGGTCGAGCCCCCGCACGGCTCTACGGCTCGGATTGTGATTCGCCAATCGCTAGCAATTCCCGGACGCGCAAGCACCCCTGATGGCGCGCATGTTCCTCTCGCTCTAGGAGAGCCTCCGGGAATAGTCGCGGGCCCGGTTGGAACTCCCGACGGCGATCTCGGCGGGCCAGAGATCCCCCAGCGCGGTCCAAGCAAACCCGAGACCGATGAACGGACAGAACCCCATCGGCTCCAGATTGGCCACATCGATCCTGCGCGACTCATTCGTCGCCTCGAGCCGATCTATCCGCCCTTAGGAAAGCAGCTTGGCCGCGAAACTCGCGTCGAACTCCGCGCCATTATCGCCACCGACGGCTCCATTCAATCGCTAGAGGTTCTCTCTGGCGATCCGCTGTTCTATCGATCAGCGATCGATGCCGTTAGCCGCTGGCAATACACTCCCACAATTCTCGACGGCCAGCCCGTTGAGATCGACACCCAGATCACCGTCATCTATTCGCTCCATCGTTGATTGTTCCCACAGAAAAGTAGCCCAGGCTTCGCAAAGGCCAACTGAGCTATCGCTTGCTAGGACAGCGGCTCTCCGGAATGCTCCGCAATCACTACCCTCGAGGCATCCCGCAACCGTACCATTTCCGACACATATCGTGGATCGCCCGGAGCGTACGCTCCTGCTGGATAAATCGGTGCGGACAATGTGATCGTCACCACGGTTGGCCGCGGCAGGAACGTTCCGTCACGCAAAAACGTGCGGGTTCCTTTCAACGATACCGGAATCACTGGCGAACCGGTGGTCACCGCGCCTCTATAGGCGCCCAACTGGAACGGTCGCACTCCCTCTTCCGGTACAAATGTTCCTTCTGGAAAAACGAAAACCGATTCACCCCGCCGCAAGCAGTCCTCGATCTCGTCCACTTGTTTCAGTCGCGAGTTTGGGTCATGGCGGTTAAACGACAAGTGCCCCATCTGATTCAGAAACGTTCCAATGAAGGGCATCTGATTCACTTCGCCCTTCGCCACAAATCGGTACGTCACACCCAAACCCTTCATCAGCGGCAATACATCGAAATAACTGGCGTGATTTGAGGCATAGACTTTCGCCCCGGGGGTAGTCATATACTGCTTGCCGATCACGTTCACGCGAATCCCCGCCAGCGCGAACAGTACGTGCAGTGCCCGGGAAGTAAATCTTCCCGCCCCCTGCGGATCTTTATACATCCGCACAATCAGCCACGATGGCACAATCCACAAGAAAAAAACGATGAGGAAGTACACTCCATAAATTATTTCCAAGCCCCTGCCGACTGCTCCCATCAGGGCGTGCACTGCATCCTTAACAAAGGTCCCAAATCCTAGCCGCGCAATTTGCAGCCAGGCGGGTGGCTTCGCCAGCGACAGTCTGCCGGCCATATAGAGTTGCTTGGTCTCATCTCGCCGTAATTTTCCGCTCGACGTCTTCGGAATGCTCCCTGGCGGAATTAATTCCACGCGATCTGGCGGCAATCCCAATCCCTCTGAGACTTGTTCGTTGATCGCCGCCGCAATCGCCGCTCGGCTCGCCGGATCAGTGGCTCGCGATTCCGCGACAATCACCATCTTTTCGGTTCCGTTCGCTGTATCTTTCAACCCAAACGCGACGACACAACCTTTTCGTATTCCCTCTGCGCGTGCCGCCAGTTCTTCCACTTCATGCGGATACAAATTTCTTCCGCCTTTGATGATGATGTCCTTTACACGCCCGGTGACGTAGATTTCACCGTTCGCGCGGTACGCGCGATCACCTGAATGCACCCAAGCATATTCCGTCGCACTCTTTGCCGGGCCTTGGGGAAACAACTTCGCCGTCGCTTCGGCATTCTTGTAATATCCGCTAGTTGCCGACGGCCCGCGAAACCACAAATATCCTTCCTTGCGGTCCGGTAATTCTTTGCCATCTCCATCGACGATCCTTACCTCATGCAGTTCCACCGGAACTCCCGACGATACAAACGAAATGGTTTCCTCGCCAGTCGATTCCGTCGGCACGGCGCGTCCCTGTGTCGCGAAAGTTTCTCGCTCGATGCGATCGACAAGCGGTCCGCGCATCAGTTTCGTCATCGTTACTGCCAAGGCCGCCTCCGCCAATCCGTAAACTGGCATCATCGCTTCGTGGTGGAATCCATTGGCCGCGAAGCGTCGGTGAAAACGCAGCAGCGTCTCGGGATTGACCGGCTCGGCTCCATTCAAGGCAGCCTTTAGCGAGCCGAGGTCAACGCCTTCCATCGCTTTTTCTGAAACTTTACGCACACACAGTTCATAGGCAAAATTCGGTGCTGCCGTAATCGTGCCTCGATGTTTGGATATTGCTTGCAACCATCGTTCTGGCCGCGTCAAAAACGCCAGTGGCGAAAGGACCACGAGGGGCACACCATAGAGCAGCAACGTCAGCCACGCTCCGATCAACCCCATGTCGTGATAAAGCGGCAGCCAACTGATCCCCACATCGCCCGGGCCCATCTCCAACGATTTTCCAATCGCCCGCATTGTCGCGAGCAAATTCGCATTGGTCAGCGTTACGCCCTTCGGATCTCCGGTCGATCCCGAGGTGTACTGCAGCAACGCAATATCACCGCCTTTGCGCACCCGGCTTCCACTGAGAAACGCGGGCAGGGCACCGGGCGCCGGAGGCGGTAATTTCTCCGCCGCTTCCAGAAGTTTGCTGGCGTCGGCAACTTCCAGCAGAGACTTGACCCGGGGCTTCAGCAGTTTGGCAATTGCCTCCGCCCGACGAAAGGTGATCAGCAGGCAAACTTCGGCATTCGTTAAAATCGCCGATTGCCGCTCGGCATATTCTTCGATCCGGTCTGCGCGAAACGGCGGATAAATCGGCACGGGAATCGCTCCGGCCAACAAAATACCCGCATACGTAATGAAAAATTGCCGCGAGGTCGGCAACATCAAGGCGACCCGTCCGCCGGCAGGCACACCACGCCGTGCCAACAACTCTGCGCATTTCTGGCCCGCGGAATATAACTCTCCAAATGTCAGCGTGTGATGGTGTTCGCCCTGCTCGTCATCTTCGGTAATGAGCAAATGCGTCCGCGCGGCGTCGTGAATCCCACGATGCCGGAGCAGTTCGGGGAGTGTTTGCGCTTTTTCGATGATCGAGTCGGCAGAACCCCGCGATATCTCTGGCGCCGGGGAATCGCGCAGCTCGGAAAGATCTTCCTCCGCACCCAACGCCGTGCCCGGTGCTCTCCATATCGCTTGAATCAATTCTGCGGGAGTGTTGGCCTCGGCTGCCAGGGTGTCCGGCAACCGCACCGCAAATGTGTGTTCGAGGCGCGTCAGCAGTTCCACCCGCTCTAGGCTGCCCAAACCGAGATCGCGGTCGAGATTCGAGGTGATACGGAGTTCCGCCACCGCTCCGTGGCTGCCCAATTCTTCGAGCAATCCCCGCACAACATCCAAAACGCGTTCGCGGACTCCCGGCATGTCGAGTTGTGTGAAGGCTGTAGCCACCTGATGATGCCGCAATTCCTTTTTAGCCAGCTTTGCCTGAGGCTACCACGCGTTCTACGCTTTTTCTACCACCTTCCGCTCTGAGCGCAATGGCCCCAACCGTCGATTGCCGCGGTCCTTGCGTCCTGCTAACGCCGACGGCTAGGCGGCATTGTTCTGCTGCGGCCATCCTCTGGCTTCTGTGAGTCATTTCCTCGCGTATCCAGCGGGCAGCAGCGCTGTGCTAAGATCCACGCCACTTAAATCTGCCTTGCTCAAGTCCGTTTCCCGCAAGATGGTGATCCCCATATCCGCGCCGGTGAACTTGGCTCCGTCCACCACCGCATTCCGGAAATTCGCGTTCCGCAACAGCGCCTTCTGAAAATTTGCATTCGAAAGATCGCACCGGAAAAACTCCACTCCGCTTGCTTGTGCTTCCTGCAAATCCGCGCCCGGCAGGGCCGCCTCGGTCATATCCGTATTCCGCAAGTCCGCTTTGCGCAATCTCGCTCCCGACAAATCCGCACCTGGAAGCCGCGCTCCACGCAAATCGCTATCATTAAGATTCGCGTTTCGCAGAATCGCCCCGGCGAGGTTCGCTTTTGCCAAATCTGCCCGCGACAAATCTGCGCCTTTCAGGTCCGCTCGCTCTCCGCCCTCTTTCCCTGCAAAAAATCTCCTATGCGCTTCTAAGATCGCTTCCACACTCTTCCCGTTATGCTTGATGCCCTTCAGTTTTCTCAGTCCCATAGTCCCTCTCCGCTGTTCCTTTCTAGTCCCAGAGTTTACCGGAACTCCTCACCCACGGAAACTCGCCCTTCCGCGCATGCGTACCCAAGTCTAGCTGGCACCGGTTTCGGCCGAGCGCATTGGGTGGCAGAGCTGTCTACCGGAATATGTTAGTCTGCAGCTTCAGCCATTTTCTGGCGGGGTAGTCTCCATGCGTTTATTTGTCTCGCTCCTGGGTTCTTTGCTGCTCATTGTTGCAACTGCGCACGCCCAAGTCGACGAGATTGTCGCTAATCTCGCTGGTGGCCGGGTCATCATTCAAGTTACTCGCGACGCCATCGTGTTTGCGGCTATCGATCATCCGCTTGAAGCCACTTCTGTGCCGCCGCGCGTGGCCGAGATCGACAAGGGTCACATCGCCGTCTTCTTTGGTGCTTCCGAGTGGAAGCTGCCCGCCGCGCCTAAGCCAATCCGCTTGGATCGTGATATCGAACATATCGCCCCTGCCGAGCATCGCTATGAAACTCCTGGCGGCCCCGAGAGCGATCTGGAAGAGATTGGCGTTGTTTTCCTAGAAAAGCTCCGCCCGCTCGTCTCGCAACTTCACCACAAAATTGACCTGAAGCCCGATGAGCCGCTGCTGCAACTCGTCTTGATTGGCTACGCCCCCAAAAACTACGGGCCGGAAGTGTGGCTGATGGAATACCGCGTAGAACAGCAGCAACCGGGTGCCAGCGACGAGTATCTGCAAACTCACGTGCTTCGCCCGCGCTTTACGCAACTCTATCCACCGGAAAAGCACCAAGCCCACACGCTTGTCGAAATTCGGTTCCCAGAGGATCTGCAAGCTACCCCACTGCTAGGTCTGATTCAGCAGAACGATCCGCGCATCGCTCGTTTGCGTTCTTCCGATCCCCGCTTTGCCAAGTTGCTTCAGCTGATCGAGCGCGGCGATGCGCAGAAATCTGTCACACAAGATGCCGCGGATTTTCTTCGTGCCGTCGTGCCGCTGATTGCCGGGGACGCGAAATTTATTCAGGCTACCCTTGGCGAGGATTCTGGCTTCCGCTGGGTCGTTCCACCTGATGAGCCCGTCAGCAAAGAACAACAGGCCGAAGACAAAAACCGACCTCCAGACGCACCAACCCTACGTCGCCGTCCTGACCCCAATCGCTAGCTTTACGGCGCATGCCTGGTTGGCGATCGGAACAAAGGCAGTACTTTACCCATGCCTGCTGTCACCTGCGGCTATGCTCTGTTGCTGATCTTTCCCAATGTCTTGACGGTACTGCATGCCCTCAAAGTGAATTTTTTCAATGCCCTGGTACGCCTTCTCCAACGCACCTCTTAGCGTTGCTCCCGTCGCTGTAACTCCAAGCACGCGCCCCCCCGCCGTAACAATATCACCGTCGCTTCGCTTGGTTCCTGCATGAAGCACTTTTAGATCGTGCACCTGCTCCGCTTCCTTCAATCCATGAATCACTTTGCCGGTCTCAAATTTCCCCGGATATCCTCCGGAAGCCAAAACCACGCACGCGCTCGCGCCGGATTTCCATTCCAATTTATCGGACTGCAATTTCCCCGCGGCTAGTTCAGAGAATAACTCCGCAAGATTGAAATCCATTCGCGCCACAATCGCCTGTGTTTCCGGATCACCCAGCCGACAATTGAATTCCAAAACCTTCGGCCCGTCTTTCGTGAGCATTACCCCCACATACAAAAATCCCTTGTAGCAGATCCCGTCTTCGGCCAATCCATTCAGGGTCGGCTCGACGATCTGCCTGGTAATTGTCTGACGCAAACTTTCCGGCAACAGCTCGTCGGACGAATAGGCTCCCATACCACCAGTATTGGGCCCCTGATTGCCATCGAAAACGCGCTTATGATCTCGGGTTGGCACGAGCGTCGCATATCTCTCGCCATCGGTCAGCAGAATGAACGAGAGCTCGCGACCACTTAAGGTCTCCTCAAGCATCACCCGTTTGCCGCCCAGGCCGAGTTCATTTTTCTCCATCACCCGTTCGATGAATTCCGTAGCTTCGTCCGGATCCCCTGCCAGCAGCACGCCCTTACCTGCGCACAGCCCATCCGCCTTGATCACCACTGGCCATTCGACCGCGCACAACGCTCCGTACGCATCGCCGGGCGAATCATAGGCTCCATACATCGCCGCGGTCGGAACCGAATGCCGCTGCATAAACTCCTTGGCAAAGATCTTGCTCCCCTCAAGCCGCGCCGCCTGTTTCCTTGGCCCCACAATCGGCCACCTGCGCTCTTCAAACGCATCGACCAGTCCATTTACCAACGGCAACTCCGGTCCTACGACAGTCAGATCGGGGCCAAGCTTTTCTGCGAGGGCCACCAGCGCCGCCACGTCACCCACATCTGCGGCAAGGCATTCCGCCTCCCCTGCGATCCCGGCATTTCCCGGCGCGCACCAGACTTTCTGAACGCCCGCACTCTGTGCTAGCTTCCACACCAGGGCGTGCTCTCGTCCACCGCCACCAATCACCAATATTTGCATGTGACCGTATCCTCGCCGAACTCTAGGCACAATAGTCCGCAGCTCGACGCACTGTCAACGCCGCGACTTTCTCATCGTAATTGGTGCTTTGGAAAACGTAGCGCAGTCGATGCAAAGTTCTTAGAGGCGTTCTGGAGGGCTCTCGTCACACTAACCGCTTTTAGTCAGTAAAATGGTTAGTGGATTGTGCTGCCTCTCACGCCTGGCCCAGCGCCCTGATAGGAATGGTCACTCCCGCCGACGCATCCGAGGACGCCAACATATGGCACCGTCCATCAAAGATACCGCCTGGATCGACCACCATGCACGGCGCATGCACTTCCCCGGTCACCACACCCTTCGGCTGAATCTCAACGCGGCCCTTCGCAAAAATCACGCCATCAAATCGGCCAGCGATCACGATCCGGTTGCCTTCAATCTGGCCTTCTACTTTTGCCTTTTCACCTAAAATTACAGTCTGTTCGGAGATAATATTGCCTTTCATTTTTCCGTCGATGCGGAAGGTTCCGGTCACCGTCAGTGTGCCCTCTACGGTAACGCCCTGGTCAATGAAACCGGTCCATTCTTCGCTGTTGCCATCGTTTGAGGTTCCGGGCCACTTCCACGCCATGAAGATTCCCCCAGTGAATACCACTCCACTCTAGCCCTGTGCAGGCTGATGTCAACGCACGATGCTAGCTCGGTTGTCGAATAAAGTCCTGAACGAAGGTGCAGCTTCCTCACTCATTCCGCGAAAGCCCTACTTCATCAACCGATCGTAAATCCCCATCAGCTGCGTATCGTCGTAGTACTCCAGCACCAATTGGCCTGGCCGCACTCTGGTTTTTTGCCGCAGCAGAATCTTGGTTCCCAAATGTCTTTGCAGTTCTTCAAGCGCTTCGCGAATATTGGGGTCGACATGCACGTCTGTCCCAGTCGTTTTTGTATTGCGGGAGCGTCTAGAAGCGAGCCGCTCGATTTGTCTCACAGTGAGCCCACCACGTGCGGCACGCTGCGCATAGCGCATCCGCAATTGTGATTCCGCCACGGCCAGCAAAGCGCGGCCGTGTCCGGCTGTCAACTTGCCCTCTTCAATCCATTCCTGGATCGTGGTCTCGAGCTTCAAAAGGCGGATCGCATTTGCCACCGTCGCGCGATCCTTCCCTGTTCGTTCTGCTACTGCTTCCTGGGTCAATTGAAACTCATCCATTAAGCGCTCGAACGCCCGCGCTTGTTCCATGGCATTTAAATCTTCGCGCTGGATATTTTCAACCAGGGTCATCTCGAGCGCCAGCTCATCCGGCACGTTCTTCACGATCGAGGAGACTTTCCTTAGCCCAGCGCGTTGCGCTGCTCGCCAGCGGCGTTCACCAGCAATCAGTTGAAAGCGGTTCCCGATCGGTCGCAGGACCAACGGCTGAATAATGCCACTCGCTTGGATCGAGCGCGCCAGTTCATCGAGGGCTTCTTCACGGAAGGTGGTGCGCGGTTGATAGGGGCTGGGCTCGATCAGATCGATATCGACCTCCTGCGGACCGTGATGCATGGTAGCCGCCGCTGCTGCCGCTGGTTGGACGGGTGCCGGTGCAGACCCGGCCGCAGTTCCGACTGCGGTATATGCAACGGAATTCGGAACCTGTGCTTCAGGCTCCCGTATGAGCGCTCCGAGCCCCCGTCCCAAGGCGTTTCTCGGCATTGTCAATTACCTCCTGGGCCAGTTGGGTATAACCCTCTGCGCCCTTGCTATGTATGTCATAGAAAATAATAGGCTTACCAAAGCTTGGTGCTTCCGCTAGGCGGACATTGCGGGGAATCAGGCTCTGGAAGACCTGAGCACCGAAAAAACTTCGCAAATCGGTGGCAACTTGGCGAGATAATGTCAATCGCTCGTCATACATCGTGAGCAAAATTCCCTCAATTTCAAGGCTCGGGTTTAGCGTTCGGCGGATTCGCATGAGCGTATCCAATAGCTCCGAGACACCTTCTAGTGCCAGATACTCGCACTGGATCGGAACGATGACTGCGTCAGCGGCGACCAGTGCATTCAACGTAAGAAGGTCAAGGGCGGGCGGGCAATCAAGGATCACAAACTTATAACTTCCACGAAGCGGCTTCAGAAAACTCTGCAGCTTGTACTCGCGATTTTCCGCTAGGACAAGCTCAACAGCCGCTCCAGCGAGGTTTTTGTCGGCGGGGACGACATCTAAACCCTCTACCTGCGATTTCTGGAAAATTCGATCGAATGGCTCGTTCAGAATCAGCGCGTGATATAAGGTGCGGCGGGCGGGATCCTTCGCGAAGCCAATGGCGGCAGTGGCGTTACCTTGGGAGTCGCAGTCGACCAGCAATGTCGGCTGCTCAGCGGCAGCCAGGCAGGCTGCAAGGTTTACGGCAGTTGTGGTTTTTCCTACTCCACCTTTTTGATTTGCGATTGCGATGACCCGGGCCAAGAAGTTCCCCCAACGTACGGAAAATAACAGACACAAATTCCATACGCAAGTTGTTTCACGTGGAACGTCCCGGTTGGTGAGAATATCCTGTTCAAAAGTAGGAAAAGTGAACGATCTCGGCCGAATATAAAAAAGCGCACGAGGTGCAGGAATTCTCTCGAATCTCTCGTTTGCGCACGATTGCAGATCGTTTTACCTGAAACGGCGGAGCTTCGGAGTCTCTCTCTAATGCGGAATTGTTCCACGTGAAACAATGTTGTCCAAGAAAATCGTCGATCCGAGCGAGCTTGGCTTT
>Ga0074045_10001442_pt1 | contig 22940 bp, 17 predicted proteins | sample BogForMeECP23OM2_FD_94442 | JGI IMG/M metagenome (GOLD analysis project Ga0074045, IMG submission 94442) | Bog forest soil microbial communities from Calvert Island, British Columbia, Canada - Bog Forest MetaG ECP23OM2 | ecosystem: Environmental > Terrestrial > Soil > Wetlands ... | reverse complement strand
TAAAGGGCTCATGGACCGAGAAAAACCCAGCAACGAACCTGATTGTCTAGCTGATGCCTTCGTTTTGTGGGCATATTGTGGGCTAGGGCAAATCGAGTGTTTCGAGGTAAGTGCTTTGAAATGTGGTGGCCAGGGACGGAGTTGAACCGCCGACGCCAGCCTTTTCAGGGCTGCGCTCTACCAGCTGAGCTACCTGGCCACGCGCACGGATGCGCGGCAGAATGGTGCTGCGTAGTGGAATTATAACAATTGCCCCTGCAGTTTCGCTATTGCCGCGGCAGGTGTCACATGAGCTCGCTTGCCGGGCAGCAGTTCTCAGCGACTTGTAGAGGTAGCGGCCAAGTTTACTCTGCGGAATGCGATGATGCCCGCTGCGGTCTTCACCGTGCGAGGATTCCCTTTGTAGATCCACTGCGTGAGGCTGGCATAGCTGATGCGGAGGGCAACCGCGGCGTCACGCGACCGGAGCAGCTCTTCAGACTTGGGGCTAATGCTTGCATTCTAGTCTGCGTGCGTCGTTAGGCGGGAACTTCCAGCATATGTAGTACCAGCTTTGCGGCCGCAAGGTCTTCCACCGCCAATCCCAACGACTTGAACACGGTGATCTCCGATTTCGGCATTGGTTTCGTTCCGGCGAGCAGCTCGCCCAGCTCGGCATGGATCGGCGCTTGCGCCAGCAGCACGTCGCCCGATTCTTGCATCGCCGCATCGCGAGAATCCACCACGACGGCGCCGCGCATAGCTTCCTCGTCGAGTTCGCGCCGCTTAGGCCCGACAGCGCCAACTGCATTGACCAACACTCCTGGTTTCAACCAATCTCCGTGCACAATCGGCTGCGGTGAGTTGGTGCAGGTCACTACGACATCCGCTCCCCGCACCGCATCTTCCGCCGAAGTTGAGGTCGCACCGACTTCAGCGGCGAACGCCTGCGCGTGCTGCGAGTCGCGACTCCAGACGCGGATGTCGTCGAATTCTCGCACCAGCGCAAGTGCCCGGACGTGGGCCCGCGCCTGTACTCCGCTGCCGAGAATGGCCAGCGACTTTGCGTTTGGCGATGCCAGCAGCCTGGTCGCTGCCGCGGAGACTGCTGCGGTGCGCAGTTCTGTGATCAGCCGTCCATCCATGACCGCCAGCGGCTCACCTGTTTCCGAGCGGAAGATTGCGATGATCGCCAGATGGGTGGGCAGTCCGCGCGCGGCATTGTTGGGATACAAGTTGACCAGCTTCGCGCCCATAATGTCGCCATAGACAGCGGGCATGATTCCCATGAACCCGTTGTGCTGCGGTATCGAGATGATGCTGCGCACCGGCTGTTGCCCGCGTCCCGACGAGAAGTCGATGAGTGCGCGCTCCATCGCGGGGATCAGATCTTCCATCCGCAACACGCGGCGGATGGCCGCCTCGTCGAGGAAGGGAACTGCTGGAGCGGAACTTGGCATGGTGTTCGCGGACATTGGCTCTGTTCTACAGCAAACCTGGAATATCGCGTGCACCGTGTATGACTCGCACGATCCCTACCTGCTTTCGCGCAGGATTGTAGACGATCAGGAACGAGTTAGCAGGCCAAAAGAGCACTAGCTTGTCGGTAAGATCGGTTTGGCTGTGACCGACGCTTGGGATTCCTGGCGATTGTCCGGCATGCCTCAAGAATTCGTAAACGAACACGTTGCTGGCCCCCCTCCCCACCGGTTCTGTAGAATCAACGAGTTAGGCAAAAAATCCTCGCACATAACACAATCCAAATGGGTTACACGTTCATGTCAGATTCCAAAGGACTTACGGGCGAAGAAATGGGCGAAAAGCCTCAACATTGACGGCAAGACGGCAAGTTATACATGTTAACAAACTAGCGTTTTGCCGCTCTACCCGCCGGGTCTGGCTACCTGACCACTGACAACTGTTTTTCAAAGAGCCTTTTCGGCCGCACGCTGAGTGCGTCCGGCGTAGGGACACAACAACCCCTCCTCGCAGTTCCTGAATGCCGCGTCAAGAGGTCGGTCCGCAAGGGCGCAGGTCACGCAGGCATGTGACGAAAGAGTCGCAATCGCGCTTGTGCCCACCCTCTCGTCAAAGGCGGGCGAGAAGAGTGGGGCACCCCCAAGGTTACCGACTTAGCCCAGAAGGGGCCGGCCACCCGCCGCAAATCTGCTCGGACTGGCAAGGAAGTTACTCGAATGCTTCCGGCTCCAGCGCGATGCTCTTCTCGCCGGCGGCTTTCTTCTCCCAATACTTGCGGACCCAGGCTTCCCAGCTTTTGCCCGCCGCGGTATCGCGTCCGGTGAAGGCCAGGGCGGCGATGTCGGAGTAAGCGATGGAAATCTTCTGCGTGGAGTTCTGAGGAATAAGACGCACCAACGATTCGGCCAGCGTCGGCCCGCTGCGCCGGTCGAAGATGTACCCGGCCACGCGGCTGCCGTCTTTGCGGGTGATGGTCACGTCGCCGCGATAGTCGAACGCCTGCTCCATGGCGTCGCGCAGCTCGGCCTCGGTCGCCAGTTCCGGAATCCAGCCTTCGATCTGGCTGCGGTCGCGACCATCGACCACTTCGAGGGAATCAACTGTCAAGTTACGTTGCGGTTCGCTCATGATTTCGCTGTTCGCTGTTGGCTATTCGCCAGAAATCTTTTTCACCACAGAGACACAGAGAAAATTCCTTCTGTGGGTGAACTACTTCTCGCCGGATGCTGGGCAAGGTTAAGGATTCAACTGGCTGCCCTCGAGTCCCGCAACGCGGGACGGTTCAGCTTAGCCCAGGGCGGAAGCCCTGGGTAGGCTGGTTTTATGACATTCCGAGCCGGCTTCAGCCGGCGGTACCTCGCTGGGTGCCCCACCCTTTCGCCCGCTTCTGGCAAAGGGTATAAAGAGCGCATGTCCGATTCTACCGTTGCACAAAGGACGCTTCGCCGGACGACGCGACCCACGCCTTATCGTTTTAACCTGAATGAACATTTCGCGTCCAACAACAGACGTCGTGGTTTTGGTTACGAAAGCCCACCTCAACCCATCAACCTCTCTATGACGTGGAGGTCGAGAATGTTCGGGCCTCGGGCGATCAGCCTTTACTTATTTCTTGGGCGGCGCCTTAGCGGGCTCCTTAGGGGCCTTATGCTTTTCTAGCTCCTGAGTCTGCTCCGATGTACCCGGTGTAGAAATGTTCGCGCCCGCGCTCACAGGTGGCTTCAGAATAAAAAGCGGGACAATAGCTCCGATGAAGAGGACCACGAGAACCACCATAGCCCATGGGTGCAAGTTCGAGATTTGTCCGCCCAAGGTATCGTCATCGGCCTTAGACTCGGCGGTCGCCTGGTCGATGAGCGCCACAGCGACGGCCAAGATAGCTAATATCCCAAACCCCAGAAACCGGAAATCCTTTGAGACAACACTCATAACAATGATGAGGATTCCAGCGCCTATGATCATCGCGAATCCCAGCCACTTGCTGATGCTCTTCACAAAATACGACGCAATTGCGACGATGATGGCAACCGCCACCTGAACCCAATTCCACATTGACATGTGAGTCCTCCGCGATACTGGTCTTACAAGCGTTTTGGCTTATGCATACTACGCGGAATCTCCGTTTCCACTCCTCAATGGCCATAGAGTATATACCTATGAGGAGCTTCCAGCGCACATTTAAATAAAGACGCTATGGCTGGCTGAGATCGCAACCCAACGAAAAGCGTAAAGCAGAGCAGATTTCGCTCATCCGCAGGGACCCGAGTTGTGCCACGCGCTTCCCCAATCGATCTTGGCCTACGGTGACAGCGTTGTGAAGGTTCACCGCGCACGGCGCCTTCATGCCATCCTCCTCATTCAGCACCACCTCGGATGGCACTCCACGAATCGCTGATGTGATGGGAGCAACGGTTACGCTGGATAGATAGGCCAGAGCACTGTCACGCGTAAGCACTACCACCGGCCTTTTCTTGTCAGGCGCGCCAAACTGGTAAAGTCGGATATCCCCTCGCGCTATTTTGCCGGCCACGCCGCCTCCGCCTCCCAAGCGACAGAATCACTGTGCGCCTGCGGTTGCCGCACATAGCCCTGCCGGTCGCGTTCTTCCCGCGCGCGCACCTCCAGACGCCGGAGGTGCTCTCGCAGGGCATCCCGTATCAACGCGGAACGATTTCGCTTCGCCCGGCGCGCCGCCTGATCGGTAGCCTGCAGCAGCTCCTTATCGAGAACGATCTGGACGGCTAGCATAGGTATTGAGCCCTCTCAACAGTATATTCCACATCCGAGGATATCCGCTAGCCTTCTCTTGGGCGAAACTCGGGCACCGGCTGGCGTGCCCTCGGCCACTCCAAGGGAATCAACTGTCAAGTTACGTTGCGGTTCGGACATGAGTTCGCTCCTCGCGGTCCGCCGTATCGCCGGGTGCCCCACTCAAGCCGGTTTTGGTAGTTCCAGATTGCCTTACCGTGCATTATGATGCCCGTGTCACCTTAAGCACAAGCTGATCGCGATGACTGAACTGATCTGGGAAGGCAAATACGTTGACGGCAAGCGGCAGAGCCCAGTGCGGGTGAGACTGCCGTTTCAGACCATCGAGACGGTGAACGAGAGCGCCGCCGACCGGAAACGGAATCTGGAACTGTTCTCGTCAGGCCGGGAGACCGAGTGGCGCAATCGGCTCATCTGGGGCGACAAGAAGTATGTCCTGCCTTCGCTGCTGCCGGAGTTCGCGGGAAAGGTGAACCTCATCTACATTGACCCGCCATTTGATACGGGAGCGGATTTCTCCTTCGGAGCGAAAATTCCTGACACAGATAAAGAGTTTCTCAAACAGCCTTCCATCATTGAGCAGAAGGCATATCGAGACATTTGGGGACGCGGTGTTGATTCTTATCTGCAGTGGTTTGATGACACGGTTGCGATATTGTTCGAGTTGCTCGCACCGGAAGGAAGTATATTCGTCCATCTCGACTGGCGAGTGGGTCATTACCGGCGAAGCCGAGAAGGCCCCCGCCGAAGGCATGTTGTTCCTGACCAACATTCAGCAGTTCTACGAGCGTACCGACCGGAATGCGGACGCTGAGCCGGACGCGATGACGGCCGTGCTGGGGCCAAAGCCTCCCACCCAGAAGCTGGAACTTACCGACTTCGGCGACCGCATTGGGCTTCGTGCCGGACATCTGCTCGTTGTGAACGACGAGGCGCACCACACCCATGAGGAAGAGAACGAGTGGAACAAGACCATCCGGACGCTTCACGCCAAGACGCCGGTTGGAATGCAGGTGGACTTCTCGGCCACTCCCCGGTTCACCAAGGGCGCGATCTTCCCGTGGACCATTTCTGACTACCCGCTCAAACAGGCAATTATTGACGGCATCGTGAAGCGCCCGATGAAGGGCATCGCCCGAATCGTCGAAGCCAAGTCCGACTACGCCAGCGTCAGGTATCGCGGTTACCTTACGGCGGCGGTTGAGCGTTGGAGGGAGTACCGCGAGCAACTAACGCTGTTGAAGCGGAAGCCCGTCCTTTTCGTCATGCTGAACGAGACGAACGAGGCTGATGACGTAGCAGCGTGGCTGCGGGAAAAGTATCCCGCGGAGTTCGGCGGCGAGAAGACGCAGGTAATCCATACCGATAAGGCGGGTGACGTCAGCAAGAAGGAGCTTGATGTGGCGCGCAAGGCCGTACGCGAGGTGGACCAAGCGGACAGCCCTATCAATGCGATTGTCAGTGTGCTGATGCTGCGCGAAGGCTGGGACGTGAAGAACGTCACGGTCGTAGTCGGTTTGCGTCCCTACACGGCCAAGGCCAATATCCTGCCGGAGCAGGCCATCGGGCGCGGCTTGCGGCTGATGTCCCGCGACACTCCGGTGGACTTCACCGAGCGCGTGGACATCATCGGCAACCAGCAGTTCCTCGACTTCGTGGACGACCTGGAGAAGCTGGAGGACTTGAAGCTCGACACGTTCGAGGTCGGCAAAGACAAGCTGAAGATCCTTACCATCCTGCCGTTGGAGAACCGCCAGGAGTACGACATCAGGCTGCCGGTTTTGTCGCCGACGCTGGTGCGGAAGAAAACGCTGGCCGAGGAGATTGCCGGCCTGAACGTGATGTCGTTCGACACCATTTTGCTACCGCTGAGCGCTGGCGATCCGAACACTAAGAAGTTTCGCTATGAGGGCTATGACATCATCACACTGCAGAAGCTCGTAGAGCGGGACTACGCGATTCCGGAGCCCCAGACCGCTCAGGAGGTCATTGGGTACTATTCGCGGCGCTGGCTCCGAAGGTGAGGGAGTTCTTCGAGCAGAAGGCCTTCGGGCAAACGGTGGACCTGTCGGGCCCGGACGTGGTGAAGGCCATGAGTACAGCCGTGGCGCACTACGTCTGTGTTGATGTTTTCTCAAAGACACTGAAGGAGTTGGCCATTGCGGAGCAGGAGCCGGTGTTATTGGAGCCGGAGCGACTGCTTTCGACGTGTCAGCCGTTCCCGTGGTCGCGGCAAGGTTTGGGAGGGTGTGAAGACGGTGTTCAACCTTGTGCCCTGCGACAACGGCTTCGAGCGTGACTTCGCGAAATTTCTCGACAACGCCCCCGACGTGACCGCATACGCCAAGCTGCCGCAGCCGTTCGGCTTCTCCATCGAGTACACCGATGGGGCGATGAATCTGCGTTCGTACTATCCGGATTTCGTGGCTATGGATGGTCGCGGAGGCCGCTGGCTGTTGGAGACCAAGGGCGCGGAATATGAGGAGGTGGCGTACAAGGACACTGCGGCGGCCAACTGGTGCGAGAACGCTACTCAGCTAACGAAAACGAAATGGCAATACCTCAAGATTCCACAGAAGGCATTTGAGATGCTGCAGCCCAGCCGCTTGGAGCATCTGCGTGCACTTCGGTCAGCCAGCGTCGCCGGCTGAAGCCGGCTCGGAAATCTTAAACCGCCGTACCCAGGACTCCGCTGCGCTCCGTCCTGGGCTAACGGCACCGCCGCCCTGACGGGCTCGACGCTTCAACTGCGGACGCCGTCACGTTGTCTTAGGTTGTCTTGCTGACAGCTAAAAGCCAAAAGCTCTGGGCCTCCGTGTCGTAGCCTGCCCTGAGCGAAGTCGAAGGGTGTTGAAAACTACCGCGCGTCAATCTGCACCAGCGGATTGTAGGCATGAACAGGGTGGGCCACTTCCTGCAACATGGCGAGCGCCTCATCATCCTCGTATGCGTTGGAGAACATAGCTCGAACCGTGCCGAGGAATCCACGCCAGGAGCCGAAGGTATCGTGCACCGCCGAGGCTTCGTATCCGCTGTGCACCATGCAATTGGCGCACTTGGGATTGCCCGACTCGGTCCCGTATTTCTCCCACTCAGTTTCGCGCATCAGCTCGTCGAAGGTGTCGGCGTAGCCATCCTGCAGCAGATAGCAGGGCTTCTGCCAGCCGAACAGGTTGAAGGTCGGCATGCCCCAGGCGGTACAGGGATAGTCGCGCTTGCCCATGAGGAATTCCAGGAACAGCGGCGACTGATTAAATACCCACTTCGCCTTGCGGTTCGCCAGTATTGTGCGGAAGAGCCTTCGCGTCCTGGCCCGCCCTAGAAAATGTTTCTGGTCGGGCGCCTTGTCGTACGAGTAGCCGGGCGAGAGCATCATGCCCTCGACGCCGAGGTCCATCATCTCGTCGAAGAAGGCGCGCACGCTGACGGGCTCGGCGCCGTCGAACAGCGTGGTGTTGGTGGTCACGCGGAAGCCGCGGCTGAGCGCCACTTTCATGCCATCCAGCGCCAGGTCGTATCCGCCTTCGCGGCACACGGAGAAGTCGTGGTGCTCGCGTTGGCCATCCATGTGGACGGAGAACGTAAGGTACTTGCTGGGGGTGAAGAGGTCGATCTTCTCTCTTAGCTGTAACGCGTTGGTGCACAGGTAGATGTACTTCTTGCGAGCGACCAGACCTTCGACGATCTCGGCGATTTGCGGGTGCATTAGTGGCTCGCCGCCGGGAATCGACACCATCGGCGCGCCGCACTCGTCCACCGCGCGAAAACACTCCTCGGGTGAGAGGTTCTGCTTGAGCACGTGCGCCGGGTACTGGATTTTGCCGCAGCCGGCGCAAGCCAGGTTGCAGCGGAAGAGCGGCTCCAGCATCAGCACGAGCGGATAGCGCTTGCGGCCCTTGATCTTCTGCTTCAGGACGTAAGTGGCGACCGTCCACATTTGGGAAACAGGAACACCCATGCAGGATTACCTCAAGAATGTTGTTCTACGTGGAACAAGAACGCGAACTCTCTTTCGCTTTTACAGGATTTGTGGGATTATGTCAATACAGGCTCGCGTCATCTCGTGGGCAAGAGCTGATTGGCCTGCTGTCAGGCTTCGCGAGTTCGATTAAATTGAACTATTCCCTAGCTTCGATTCGTGGGTTAGCGACCCCACGACCGGCGTCGAGCAATCCGGGCTCTGGAACCTCTATGTCCTCTAACTACCAATTCGACCCGCCAGATGCGGTGGACGTCCTCGCCCTCGGCCGTCGCGTCCCCGTACAGGGCCGCAGCCTGCAGACCGTCCAGCGCGTGCTCGACGCCGCCAGCGCCCTGCTGGAGCAGATGCCGCTGGACGAGCTTACGACCACCCGCATCGCCGCCGAGGCTAAGGTGTCGATCGGGGCGCTGTACCGCTTCTTTCCCGACAAGCAGTCCATCATTGACGCGGTCGCCGTCGGCCATGTCGAGGAGTTCCGCGCTTCCCTCGAAGACACGGTACTCGAGACCATCGAGCGCGAGATGGCCGACCTGGCGACCTTTGATCCGGCCAAGGTCCTCGACAGCGTGGTGGATGCCTACATTGTTTATCTCGACGCGCATCCCGACTTCCGCACGATTTCCTTTGGGCGCCACATCAGCGCCGCCACCAAGGAGCGCGAGGCATCGCCGATTGTTGGCCTGCCTGCGCTGCTGAAGAACTTCATGCTGGAGCGGCTGGGCATTCCCAACACGGCGGAGCTTGACTTGATGCTGCGCATCGTGAGCGAAGCCGGCGAGCGGCTCATCGCCTATGCGTACGAACAGCCCACGCGTCAGGACCGCGACCGCATAATCGCAGAAATGAAAAAGATGCTGGCTGGCTATCTCTTCCCGGCGCCCGTCTCCCGAGCTTTGTAAGGCCCCTACACCGGGTAAAGACGATTCGAATTCGGGGCGCCTCGCAGCACGAAGGCGATCAGGGGCCTGCGGACCGTCCATTGGCGCAGCCGACGAAGGAAGCAGTCACCGCACGGTGGAGTGTGGCATACTAGGAAATTCTGAGTCAGACATGCAAGGACCCGGAACTGTTGCCAAAATGCGCGGCCACGCGGACAAGCGCCCCCCAATACTGTTTCGCTGCCTGCTTGACGAGCAGCCGACCGAGCTTCTTCCCAGGCCGGCGTTAGCAAAATTGAAGAGGTTGCGAGCGGCTGACGGCCTGGTGCTCAATCCTTGTTGTCAATTTTCGTCCAATGACCTTCGTCAATTGCCGTTCCTGGAGAGGTTCTTCTCCGTGTCTAATACACTGTGGGCCCTTGATCCAGCTACGGATGCGCTTCTCCCGTTCTGGTTGAGCGCGGATTCCCTTCGCCGCTTAGGAAGCACGCAGCCGGGAGACCCGCCGCCACGGGATATCCCATCTCAATTGGCCTCTGCCCTGCGCTTTGCGGACTTGTTGGTTAGCCGTGATTTCAAGAAGCGCCGGCGAAAAGAATGGGCCGGGACCGTGGCCGAGTTGGCCGCGCCCTTTCAGGAGAGAGGCTATGTTCCCCTAACCGGGCTGCTGCATCCTTTCCATGTGGCGTCGCTGCGCCGCTATTTTCGTGAGCTCATCGCTGCCGGTGCCTTCGAAACGGGTAAAGGCCGGTATGCCAATTGTGACTTGGAACACAACGAGCCTGTTGCTCGGTTTTTCCACCACCAGCTCGCTTCTGTGATTAGCGACCTTGCCGGGGAACCGGTGCGACCGTCCTTCGTGTTTATCTGTTCCTATCGCGGCGGAGCCGAACTCTATAAGCACACAGACCGTGAGCAATGCGAATTCACCATATCGCTTTGTGTCGATTTCATGCCCGAGCCACGGGGCGTCACGCGGTGGCCACTGTACCTAGAGACCAAGAAGGGACGCGTCGTCATCCAGCAAGCGTTGGGCGACGGACTTCTTTTTCGTGGACGTGAACTGCCGCACTATCGTAAGCCGTTGCCCAATGGCTGCACCTCGACCTCGCTCTTGTTTCATTTTGTGCGCCGCGATTTCACTGGCCACCTCGAATAATTGTGAGCGAAGGCGGCAGTTTTGAGAAGCGCCACTACAGGCGCCTTCCGTCAGCACCTTGAAGCCATCGCATGGGTTTCCCCGGGGGATCAGTCGATGCCTCGGAGGTCTCAGATAGGGGGGCCCGGTGGATGAATGCACGGGCCCTTCTTCTTCCGCGCGGGGGCCGGCTCCTTCTTCAATTCCTCCGGAACGGCGAAGACCATCGATGAGAGCAATCCATGCCCAATCGGCTCCTCGTGTTCACGAAAAACCTTGGACAGCGCGGCCTTCAACTCACGTTTCAGCCGGGTATTGGTCCGCACTTTAAGCCGAAGTTTTGCAACTTCGATCATTCGTTCTTCTTTCGTCATAGCCACCTCCGGATTCGTTGTAAGGCGCGGCAAACGGTCAAATAACTGGCCGTCGCGCCCGCGATGGAACTAAGGTTAGTGCGCCGTGAGCTCAATGCTCACACCATCGGGCTCAGTGCAGCAAGTTCTTTACGATATACAGTTCGGAAATCTTTCGCACCCAGGAGTATACGAAAGATTTTCCATTCGCCGATACAAAAAGTTTAGGCACCTCGATCATGCCCGTAGGGTCCGAAGGATTAATCTGCCGCAGCAATTGTCTGCGTCCGCTGATAGGGTCGACTTCAAACAACCGGATTGGTCGCTGCTGACGATAAACGTAGAGCCAACGGCTGTCCTCACTCCAGCGGATCACGTGATCTTCTGAATCCAAGCCGCGGACTTGCCGCAGCTCGCCGCCATCGAGAGGAAAAAGAACATACTTCAGACCTTCGCGTGCCAGCACTAACTTGCCATCCGGAGAGACCCGAGGTCCTGAGGTTCCTTCGGGGCCGAGTGGCTTTGGCCGACCACCCGCAATATCCTGGATGTAACAACGGGCAGCCTTCCCCGGTTCCTGGCCCGTGAAAACGATATGTTGGCTGTCAGGAGTCCAAGTGTCCTCTCCTCTATCGACTCCTTTATCGATGATTTCGCTCTGTTCCAGGACACGTATTTGTCCCGCGCCTGTGGGCAGCAGTACAGTCTGATGCTTCTGATAGAGGATGGTGAGGGCCCACTTCCCGTCTGGTGAGAGTGCAAACGCAGCGCCTTCACCAAGGCGCACCGGGGGTGACCCATCCGTCTTTCCCAAATAGGAGCTATAGTTTGTTCCACTCCCTTCGCCATAATACTGGAAGAGAAACGTCTTTCCGTCAGGGGACAAGTCAAACAAGTGAATCTGATCCAGCCCCAACAAATTCCGCTCGGCGGTCTCTTCGGGTGGTAGCGCAAATACCGAGGTCAAATCTTTATAGCTCGAGAGCAGCACCGATCCGTCGTGGGCGATGTCGTGTAACTGAAGGTCAATGGGAGCCCTAAATGTCACGCGTTCTTTCGCGTCCAAGGTGACGGCATATAGTGCGGAAGCCTCCCCTGCGCGATTCGCTGTAAACCAGATTTCGTGACTGTCCGGGGACCAGGCCAAACCGCGCTCGGTGGCGAATTCCTCCGTGAGGCGCTGCACGTTGCCATTGAGGTCAACGGCGGAAATCCATCCCCGGTCATCCCACTGGCTGCCATGCTCCATAAAAGCGACCCGGTCGCCCCCGGGCGACACGCGGACGTCGCTTAGCCATCCCAGCGTATGAAACAGGATCTTACCGACAGGAAATTCCAGTTGCTGCTCCCCGTTCACGTGTCGCACGATAGCTAAACTCAATCCATCGGGGGACCAATCTGCCGACTGCACGTCTTCCACTATTTCTTTCGGGGCACCACCCCCCAAGGGCACACGTGCCAGGGTGCCTCGGTCGAACCAGGGTTCCGCACCTTGCCGATTGAGTAGAACCGCCAATTCACCGGTGGATGAAACCGAAAGCAGGTCCGCATGCGCGATACCAAGAGAGCGTGATTCGGTGCTCCCCAAACGGGTTGAGTAGAGGTCAATGGGATCACCGGCCCAGGACGCGTTGTACAAGACGGTATTGCCGTCCGCCGTGAATCGCGCGCACCAAATGCTGCTTCGGCGAAACGTAACTTGGCTAAAAGAAGGTAATGGAGGCGCTACTCTCTTGAGCAGGAAAATGCCCAAGATCATCGCCAGCGAGACAACAAGTATAGCTGCAGCCCACCAGAGCTTCTTAGGACTCGAACCCTGAATCCCAAGCGCTTGCCGGACAGAAGCGCCGCTGCTTTCGGAAGGGCTGGAGAGCGTCGCTAAGTCGAAGAGCAGGTCACGCCCCGACTGAAAGCGATCCTCCGGTCGTTTCTCGAGGCAGTGGCGAATAATCAAAGCTGTAGCGGAAGGAACATTCGGATTGGTTTCGCAGAGGTTCTCGGGCTCTTCGTTCAGAGTGGCAGAAATTATGTCGGCTGTAGTTTGGCCACGAAACGCCCGCTTACGGGTGAGCATCTCGTGAAAAACGGCCCCAAAGGAGAACACGTCGCTTCGGTAATCGACAGCTTGTCCGCGCGCCTGTTCCGGCGACATGTATCCGGGAGTTCCAAGCGCCCTTCCTGTATCCGTCAACAGGGTAATAGTTTGTTCATCCTCTTCGGTTCCCAAGACTCGTTCTGGCCGAGAAAGTTTCGCCAGGCCGAAGTCCAACAGCTTTACCTGGCCATCGCGGGTGATGAAAATGTTGTCTGGTTTTAGATCACGATGTACGATCCCCTTTTCATGAGCCGCTATCAGAGCGCGCACGATTTGGATGGCAAAGTCGAGGGCCCTATGATAAGGGAGTGGCCCCTCCCTCAACCTTGATCGCAGCGTCTCACCCTCCAGCAACTCTGAGACGATGTATGCCACACCATCTTGAATCCCTACGTCATAGATGGCCAGCAGATTGGGATGATTCAACGCGGCAAGCGCGCGGGCTTCTTGCTCGAATCGACGGAGGCTTGGCGGGTTAACATCGCACCCTGCGCGGATCGTTTTGATGGCAACTTCACGGTTTAAACGATCATCCCAGGCGCGATACACTTCTCCCATCCCACCAGCGCCAATGGCGGCGAGAATGTCATAAGACCCAAGTTTTGCGCCGACTGACAGACGCATAGGGAATTCCGCTGAATTATAAGGCATGTGCCCCAGGTTCGCGGCCATCTCTTGGACGCTAACCTGAGCAATTGTGGAGGATTCAACTGGCTGCCCGTCGAGTCCCGCGATACGGATCGACTCAGCTTAGCCCTCCGGTCGCGGGGGTGTGGAGGGAGATAACCTCATCCCGAGGTCAGGCCGCGCCTTCTTCGGTCGGCGCAGCGATCGACACGGGTTCCGCGTGGTGACCGCCAGCCGCCCTCTTTTCACGCCACTTGTCAAGCCACTTGCCGAAAGCCTGCACGCACCGCCCACGATCACCAATATGGCAAACACCCAGCGAGCGATGATTACAATTCCCTCGGCATCGATTGGCGGGAGACCCACCTGCCGGAGCGCTTGAAAACAAGCCCCCTGCGGGCCCAAGGGGCGCTTATCGGTGCCCAGGTCAGCCCCAACCAAGCAGCCGAACCTGGGCACCGGCACGAGGCGCTTTAGTTCACTGCCCCAACCGGTTGATCCGCCACCGGTGGACGCGTTCATCTTCCCGTTTTGCTTTAGCCACGCCGCCAGCTTGCTCTGTTGCTGGCCGCCCAGCTCAACGCAGGAGTTGATGGATTCGATCGCTTCCTTCTGATTGCGTTCGGTGCCGCGGAACGGATGCTGGTCGAAGAACTGCTTCAGTTCATTGGCCTTTTCCGGCGTGCAGAAGGTCCGCGCCCCTTCGAGAAATACCCCTACACCGTCGAGCCCTCCGCCGGTCTTGTTCATGAGCGCGTCAAAGTTCTGTCGCATGAAGTCCCACGTGGCGTTCTGACTGGTCGGATTCGCGAGCAGGCTGATGAGAATGTAGAGATCCTGACCGCGCACTTCCGGAGTTAGCGTGGACGCAAGCGTTTGTTTGAGCAACGCTTGCTGTGGGAATTCCGCTAAGCCGTAGAAGAACCGGTAATACTCCTGCGGCGACTTTACCTTTTGCAACTGCGTCTTGTATTGCTCGTAGAGTTGGGCGTCGCCGTGACGTGCTGCTACCACAACCACCGCGCCCGCCAATGTTGGATCCACCGAAGCCGCGTCCTTAATATACTGCTGCACCAAGGTGCTCGCCTGCTGAATGACCGCCGGGTCCTCACCGATGTTGCCTAGCGTACGGAACAGAATGCTGCGTTTTTGTTTCTGCTCGGGCGTATCGCTGGGACGCCCCGCGTAGCCGAGTTGTTGCATCATCGGCGAGAGAGAGTTGCGCAACCACGCCTGGAATTGCGGCCGGTCAGCGTCGGTCACCATGTGGTCGTTGATAAAGCCCAGCAGCAGGGCAGCGGCGACTCAGCCCATATTTTGGAACTCCGAGCGTGAGATTCCGCTGAGTAGCGTTTCCCGGCAGCGGTTCGTCCCAAACCAGTAGGCCAGCTCTCGATAGTCTGATGCGTCGAAAATGGCGAGATCGGCGTCCTTGCCGGGCTCAAGACTTCCCTTGCGGCTTTGCAGCCGCAGCGCGCAGGCGGCATTATAGGTGGCCGCAACGATGGCTTCCGCCGGAGACATTTTCATGTGCGTGCACGCCGCTGAGAGGACGAACGGCATGGACGGCGTCGGGGATGTCCCTGGGTTGTAGTCGGTGGCCAGCGCGACGGCCACGCCCGAGTCGATGAGCTTACGCGCCGGCGGAAACGTTTCCAGCCCGAGAAAGTAATTGGCAGCCGGCAATAGAGTCGCGACTGTGTCAAGCTTCGCCAGCATGGCAATGTCTTCGTCGCTGACAAAATCCATGTGGTCGAGCGAGGCGGGATGAAACTCGAGCAGGGGGGCCAGCTTCTCTGGAGTGAGCTGGCACACATGCGCCCGTACTCCCATATTGTGCTCGACGGCGCTTCGCAGGATGCGCTGTGACTGCTCCATGGCGAATGCGCCGCGCTCGCAGAAGACGTCAACGAATTCGGCGAGCCTGGCAGAAGTCTTGGCGCGAGTGTCATCGCGACTGCTTTGAAGGGGCACGCCTTCAGGCGTGCCGTCAAGCCCACCCTTATTATTGTCATCCCGAGCCGACTCTAGTCGGCGAGGGATCTGCTTTTCCGCCTTTCGCGGCAGGCCCTCACGTTTCGCTACCGCCGGAATCATCTCCTCGCACACGATGCGCACGTACTCTTCCGGATTGTCGCGATACTCGGGTGGCACTACATGTGCCCCCAGGAATGTCGGCACCACCGTACCTGCCCATTCCCGCGCCGCCTCGCGTATCACCTCCAGCGATTTCATCTCCGCCGTGAAGCTGAGGCCGTAGCCGGACTTGGCTTCGACGGTCGTCGTCCCTTGGGCGGCCATCTTACCCAGAGCTTTCAGGACATGGGCAGCCAGCGTCTCTGGCGATGCCTCACGCACCCCTCGCAAGCTGGCGCGAATGCCGCCCCCGGCCTCGGCGATTTCCTCATACGAGGCGCCTGCTGTGCGCTTCTCGAAGTCGATCAACCGCGGCGAAGTGAAGACGGGATGGGTGTGGGAGTCAACAAAACCGGGTAGTACCACGCTGTGGGAGCAATCGATTTCGGCGGCCTTGCGTGCCAGTTCATGCTTCGCAATTTTGTCCGTCGTGCCGACGGCAACGATCCTTCCGTCAGCGATGAGCACTGCGCCATCTTCGATGATGCCCAGCTCGCGCATTTGCGGGCCGCGACGCGGGCTAGTATCGCCCGCTAGATTGCGCAGAGTCAGCAGTTGCGCAGCGTGGATGAGGAGAACTGCGGCATGTCGCTGAGAATCGAGGCTCAAAAAGAATTCTTTCGCATTCGAGAACCGCAGATCCCTCGACTCGGACTAAAGTCCTCGCTCGGGATGACAATCCTAGAAATCGTACCAACTATAGGGGTCCTTCGACTCCGTTCGTCCGCTGCGTTCTGCAGCGGACTCACTTCGCTCAGGATGACATACGGTAGCTGATAGCTGAAAGCTACTGTTCCATCGGCACCTTAATTCCCCTTTCCTGCGCGAATTGCTTTGCCTCGTCGTATCCTGCATCCACGTGCCGCGCCACGCCGATGCCGGGATCGTTCGTCAGTATGCGCTCGATGCGCTTGGCCATTTCGTCGCTGCCGTCCGCGACGGTGACCTGTCCCGCATGCTGCGAGTATCCAATGCCCACGCCGCCGCCGTTGTGAATCGACACCCAGGACGCGCCGCTGGCGGTGTTCAACAACGCATTCAGCAGCGGCCAGTCGGCGATAGCGTCACTGCCGTCCTTCATGGCTTCCGTTTCGCGGAAGGGCGACGCGACCGAACCGCAGTCGAGATGGTCGCGGCCCATCACGATCGGCGCCTTGAGCTTGCCGCTCTTCACCATATCGTTGAGCGCCAGGCCGAACTGCGCGCGCTCTCCGTAGCCGAGCCAGCAGATGCGGCACGGCAATCCCTGGAACTTGATCCGCTTGCGTGCCAGATCAATCCAGCGGCTGAGAATTTTGTTCTGTGGAAACATCTCCAGCACCAGCTCGTCGGTGGTGTGAATGTCCGCCGGATCGCCGGAGAGCGCCGCCCAGCGGAACGGGCCGCGGCCTTCGCAGAACAGCGGACGGATGTACGCGGGCACGAATCCCGGAAAATCGTAGGCGTTCTTCACGCCGTGCTCGAAGGCGAAGGTGCGAATGTTGTTGCCGTAGTCGAATGTGACCGAGCCCATCTTCTGCAGCTTCAGCATGCCTTCGACGTGGCTCGCCATCGTGTCGAGTGAGCGCTCGACGTAACCCTTGGGATCGCGCTGACGCAATTCCAGCGCAGCCTCGAGCGACATGCCGCTGGGCACATAGCCGTTCAGCGGATCGTGCGCGGACGTCTGGTCGGTGAGAATGTCGGGCAGCACGCCGCGCTCGGCCAGCTCGGGAATGATGTCGCCACAATTTCCGACCAAGCCGACGGAAATGTTCTCCTTCTTGCGCATAGCGTTCTTCAGGATGCGCAGCGCCTCGTCGAGCGAGTTCACCATGAAGTCGCAGTAGCCAGTGCGCAGGCGCTTCTTGATGCGCTCCGGATCGACCTCGATGCCGAGATAACATGCGCCGGTCATGGTCGCAGCCAGCGGTTGCGCGCCGCTCATGCCGCCCATGCCGCCGGAGACGATAAGCTTGCCCGCGAGCTCCCCGCCGAGGTGTTTCTCGCCCGCGGCGGAGAAAGTCTCATATGTTCCCTGGATGATTCCTTGCGAGCCAATGTAAATCCACGAGCCGGCGGTCATCTGGCCATACATGATGAGGCCGAGTTTCTCCAGTTCGTTGAACTTCTCCCAATTCGACCAGTGACCGACCAGATTGGAGTTGCAGATGAGCACTCGCGGCGCATAGTCGTGCGTGCGGAAGATGCCCACCGGCTTGCCCGACTGGACCAGCAGGGTCTCGTCGTTGTCCAGTGATTTCAGGGAACCGACGATGGCGTGGTAGCACTCCCAACTGCGCGCGGCGCGGCCGGTGCCGCCGTACACCACCAGGTCTTGCGGGCGCTCGGCGACGTCGGGATCGAGGTTGTTCATCAGCATGCGCATGGCGGCTTCCTGCCCCCAACCCTTGCAGGAAAGCTGGTTGCCGCGCGGCGCCTTCACCGGAACGTAGGTATTACTGATCGGTTCTGTGACGACTGGCATAACAGCACGATGGTATTAGGAGGGGGCAGGAGTTTCAAGTTTCGAGTAACTGTGGACGGTTAGACGCCACAATGACAAATTCAGATACTGACAATTAAAAACGGGGAGCGGCTGATTGGCCAACTCCCCTCTCTCCGATCAGGTTTGCAATTGACTCAAGACTACTTCTGTTCCGAAAGAGTGACAATAGGAAACCGCAATATTCGTGTTAAAAGTTTGTAAACTCTTTTACGTCACATACATCTGTCTGACCCCCACGGAGTGGGATATCTGACATCGTATTTTTACCACTGTCACGATCAGCGAGAGTAATGAACAAGTAACTCCTACAACATGGGATGCGCTACCCGTGAACCATCAAACCGGCTACTTCGCGGCGAAGTCGCAGGCGAACTCTGCCAGCGATCGCACGGGCACTCCCGAGGGGCCTTTCGCGATCCACGGCTTGTTGTCTTCCATCCAGGCCACGCCCGCAATGTCCAGGTGTATCCACGGCGTATCCTCGACAAACTCCTTCAGGAACATTGCTGCCGTCACCGCGCCTCCCCAGCGTCCACCACTGTTAACGATATCGGCGATGCTCGACTTGATCATCTCGCGATACTCCTCGTCCACCGGCAGCCGCCACATCTTCTCGCCCGACTTCCGCAGTGACTTGTTGAAGCGCCCATAGAAGTCGTCATCGTTGGAGAAAATTCCTACGTTTACCATGCCCAGCGCGACCACGCACGCGCCGGTGAGCGTGGCAGCGTCAATCAGGTGCGTACAACCAAGCTGTCGTGCGTAGTGCAACCCATCGGCCAGGACCAGGCGCCCTTCGGCGTCGGTGTTGATGATCTCGATGGACTTGCCTGACATGGCAATCTGCACGTCACCCGGTTTCTGCGCTTTTCCAGAGGGCATGTTCTCCGTCGCGCAGACGACGCTGATCACGCGTAGGTTCGGCTTGAGTTGCGCGATGGCGCGCATGGCCCCAATCATGGCAGCACCGCCCGCCATGTCGTACTTCATCTTTTCCATGCCGTCGGCCGGCTTGATGGAGATGCCGCCACTATCGAAGGTGACTCCTTTGCCAACCAGACCGAGCACTCGCCCTTTGGGTGCACGGTTCGGTTCGTAGCGCATCACGATCAGCCGCGGCTCTTCTTCCGAGCCTTGCGCGACGCTCCAGAACGCGCCCATGTTCAGCTCTTTGATTTTGTCAGGGCCGTAAATCTCACAGTGTAGTCCTACTTCGTCGCACATCTGTTTGGCGCGGTCGGCCAGGATGGTGGGCGTCATGCGATTGCCAGGCTCGTTGACCAAGTCACGGGTAAAGTTCTGTGACTCGCCGATGATGCGGCCCTGGTCGACGGCGGACTGGAGCGATCGCTTCACCCCGCCTTGCGGAGCAACAAGGACCACCTCGTCAATTCTCTGTTCTTTGCGGTCGCTCTTGTAGTAGTCAGGGTCAAAGTTGCCGACGAAGGCGCCTTCAACAATCGACTTCACCGCGTCTTCCGTGTCGCGGGCCGGGGCGACGAATGCGAAGCTCTTCAGGTCCTTGGCTTTGAGATTGCGCACGGCGGCGCCCGCCAGCTTACGCAGCTCGGAGGACGAAAATTCCTTGGGTTTGCCGCCACCAATCAGCAGCAGGCGCTTGGCCTTTAGACCTGGAGGATTGTGGAGCAGCGTTGTCTCCAACATCTTGCCGGTGACCTCCCCGGAGGCTATGAGGTCGGCCGCCGCGGCGACCAGAGCTTTGTCTGCGGTTTGAAGCCGCGGGGCGGGCTTCGATGCTTTGTCGCCCTCGTTCTTCTCAGCGGTGTCGAGCACCGGAACAACGAGGCATTCGGTTTCCAGTTGCGAGGGTGATTCGGTATGAAGAGTAACTTTCATGCTATGTCCATTTCCTTTTTGCCCCGATAAGGAGGCTCGGTTTATTGACTCACGCCATCGCCGACGACGCCAACGTCTCATACAAATGTCGCCGCCACGCGGTTCGGCTCATGTCTTTCTGCTCCTCCCGATGGCGTCGCGCGCCTCTTTGTCCGCGGTCTTGCGGCGCTCAGTCTCGCGCTTGTCCCAGGTCTGCTTGCCTTTGGCCAAAGCCATCTCGACTTTCACCCGGCCGTGGCGAAAATACAGCCGGGTCGGAATCAGGGTCAGACCCTTGTGCTGGGTCTTACCGATCAATTTGTGGAGTTCGTTCTTGTGCACCAGCAACTTTCGGGTGCGTAAGGGTTCGTGGTTAAAAATATTTCCGTGCTCGTAAGGACCGATGTGTGCGTTGATCAGCCAAAGCTCGGCGTCCTTCACCAGCCCATAAGCATCCTTTAGATTGGCGCGTCCGGCGCGGACGGACTTCACCTCTGTGCCACGCAAAGCGATACCGGCTTCAAACTTCTCCAGCAGAAAATAGTTGTGCGAGGCGGCACGGTTGACCGAGGCATCACGCTCACCACTGGCGGTCGGATCGCGCCGGGTCTTCTTCTTCTCTTTCAGCGGACGATCGCTTGTCTGCAATTGGCGAGTCATAGATGTCAGCTTACGGGAACACTCAAGGTTGACTCAGTTGCGGCACGGCGCTGTCAAAAATCATTCACCACGGAGACACCGAGGGACACGGAGGTTTTGTTTCTACCTGGTCTCCTCCGTGACGTCCGTGCCTCCGTGGTAAATTTTTATCCCTACGGGTGGGCCGCAGGCCCATGGAAACTCAGGACAGAAACGACGGCAATGGTCTTGCGAATCACGCGAATCTCAAATGCTAACACACGATGAAAGCATCAACTCTACGCCAAAGTAGAAATGCTATAATCGCGGCGATCAGCGCAGTTCGTCTCGTATCGGCGTGCGGGCGCACTCGGATACGAAACGTGCTCACATTTGAGACGGGCACAAGTCTTACATACCGGAAACCCTTGCTCTCCAGGCATTTCGCAGGGATGGGGTCCGGCGTAATTCCCCGGGGTTTATAGCAACGTGATGAAATGGATTACCTGCATTCTGACTGTCCTACTCATTGCGCAGGCTACCCTGCCGGCGATGGCCTCGTCCGATAAGGCTGCCAAAGCCCTGTACCAACAGGGTAAGGATGCCGAGGCGCGCCAGGATTACATAACTGCTTACAACGATTACCACAAGGCCTGGGAGATCAAGCCGACCGATCTTACCTACCGCACTGCGGCTGAGTATGTGCGTTTCCTGGCGGCCGCGTCCTATGTTCACAAGGGAGAGATCCTGATGAACGCGGGCAAGCTGCAGGAGGCGCTGACCAACTTTGAACAAGCGCTTGCCATCGACCCTTCGAGTTTCATCGCCCAACAGCAGGCGAATAAGGTACGCCAGCTTCTGCTGAAGGGCCAGAATCCGGCTCCGGCGCCGACTCCTCAATCCGGCCTCACCCGCCGGATGGAAGAGGCCACCGGGCCGGTCGAACTGGCCCCCATCTCTCAGACACCGATCATCCTGAAGTTGAGCGAGGACGGCAAGACCATTTACGACAGTATCGGCAAGCTGGCCGGCATCAACGTTCTGTTCGACCCCGACTACACTTCGAAGCGCATTCGCGTGGACTTGAATGGCGTAACGTTGGAGGAGGCGCTGCAAATCACCGCGCTGGAGTCGAAAACCTTTTGGCGGCCGGTCACTCCCAACACGATTTTTGTGGCTGGCGACACTCCGGCCAAGCGCAAGGAACTGGAGCAAAGCGTCATTCAGACCTTTTACCTAAGCAACTTGTCCCAGCCGAATGAATTGCAGGACCTGGTCAACATTCTTCGTACGCTGCTCGATACCCAGCGCTTGCAGCAGTTCCCTTCGCAGCAAGCCGTGGTTGTCCGTGGCACGCCGGACCAGATTGCCATGGCCCAAAAGTTGATCGACGACCTCGACAAGTCGCGGCCTGAGGTCGTGGTGGAAGTTGCCATCATGCAGGTCAATCGCGACAAGCTGCGCAACCTGGGTATCCAGCCGCCCGCCAGCATCACGGTAAATTTACAGAGCAACACCAGCACCACTACCACCGCCTCCGGGACTAACGTCGGAACCGGCAATGGAAGCGTTACCGCCACAACGGGCGCCACGACGGGCAGTTTAACCCTGAACGAACTGGCAAATCTCAACGCAACGAACTTCCAGGTGACCATCCCAGCTACCACGGCGAACTTCCTGTATACCGACAGCAGCAGCAAGCTCATCACGCAGCCGCAAATCCGAGCCTCCGACGGTCAGAAGGCGTCACTCAAGATCGGCGAACGCGTCCCGGTGGCAACAGGCTCTTTTCAGCCGGGTATCGGCGGCGTCGGCATCAACCCGCTGGTTAACACCCAGTTCAACTACATCGACGTCGGCGTCAACATCGACATCACGCCGCACGTGCACGGGCTGGACGAGATCACGCTGAAGCTCTCGATGGACATCTCGGCGGTGGATTCGTACCAGAACATTGGCGGCATTCAGCAGCCGGTAATTGGACAACGCAAGATCGAGCAGGACATTCGCCTTAAGGAAGGGGAAGTCAACATCCTGGGCGGTATTTTGGAAAGCGACCAAACCAAATCGCTGTCCGGAATTCCGGGTCTGGCGCAGATTCCGGGTCTCAGGTGGCTATTCTCCTCGGAGCAAAAAGAGGTCAAGGACAACGAAATCGTTTTTATACTGACCCCGCACATCGTGCGCGCGCAGGACTTGAGCCCGAGCAATATGAAGCCCATTGACGTGGGCACGGCAAACGCGATCTCGTTGCGCCGCGAGAGCCCGGCGTCGCCCGCTCCTCAATCCAATGGTCAACCGCCCAGCGGTCCGGGAGCGGCACAAAACAATATGGCGCCTCCTGGCGGCGGTCCGGCCATGCCGCCACCGGCTGGCGCCCCGAGCGCATCAGGTACGCAGCCTCCGACTGCCTCAGCACCTTCAGGAAGCGCCATCGTGAGCTTCGACCCCCCGACGCTCGACCAGCCGGTCGGCGCGACCTTCACCGTGAGTGTGAACCTCGCCGGCGCGCAAAACGTCTATTCCGTTCCGGTACAGGTTCTTTACAACCCGCGCGTGCTG
>Ga0074045_10001441_pt1 | contig 22947 bp, 17 predicted proteins | sample BogForMeECP23OM2_FD_94442 | JGI IMG/M metagenome (GOLD analysis project Ga0074045, IMG submission 94442) | Bog forest soil microbial communities from Calvert Island, British Columbia, Canada - Bog Forest MetaG ECP23OM2 | ecosystem: Environmental > Terrestrial > Soil > Wetlands ... | reverse complement strand
CGCGGCCTGGAGGCGGCGCGGCAGCGCGGGCTGAACGCGGTTTCGATCCCTTCCAAGGGGCTGGACCGCGAAATCTACGACCGCATGCTGGTGGAGGAACTGCGGCGGAACGCGGTGGACTTGGTTTGCCTGGCCGGCTTCATGCGCCTGCTCAGCGCCTCGTTCATCCGCGAGTTTCCCAACCGGATTCTCAATATTCACCCCTCGCTGTTGCCGGCGTTTCCGGGCCTGGATGCACAGCATCAGGCGCTGGCACACGGCGTCAAGATCACCGGCTGCACGGTCCACTTTGTCGATGAGGATCTGGATGCCGGCCCTATCCTGATTCAGGCCGCCGTGCCGGTCCTCAATGACGACACAGTCGAGGCGCTTTCGGCGCGCATTCTGCGCGAGGAGCACCGGATTTATTCGGAAGCCATCCGCCTGGCGCTAGCCGGCGCCTATCGCGTCGAAGGGCGGCGCATCGTTTTCTGCTGAAGGAACTCGGAAAACTTCATGGGCGGTCCGGGGCCCGTCTCCATCTGTTTTTCCACTGCCCGCTGATACTGCCGCAGCGTTTCCAGCCTGTGGCGCGGCGCCACGGCGCAGTTGTGGTAGTCAATCAGGATCGCCACTTCCCAGGGCTGGAACGAGTTGCGCGTCACCGAACCACGCATCAGCTCGCCCACCAGTTTGCGAAACCGGTTCAGCATGATCTCGAGTTGAATCAGATCGTCCACGACCATTGCATGTAATGGATCGGCGGACCATGGGAAGAACATTAGCTTCCCGGCGGACTCTTGGGGGCTAGGGAGAGGATCCGATTCGGAATCGACTGGCAGGCACGGTGCCGCGGAGACGCTGGTTAACTCTTGAGCTCCTCGACAATCTCCGCTGCCACGGCGCGAGCTTTCTCGACGGCGCCCGGCTCCAGGCTGATAGCGCCCACGCGTGCGTGGCCGCCACCGCCGTAGCGTTCGCAAATCGTGGCCAGATTGTGTTTCGGCTCCGCCGCCGCCCACGGATTGGAGCCCACCGAGATTTTGGTGCGGGCGCTCGACGGGCTGACCGAAACGGTGTATACCGAGGCGGGGAAAAGATAATACGGGATGAACTTGTTATAGCCCTCCACGTCCTGCCCCGACAAGTCGAAGTAGACCACGCCATCCCGCTGCTCGGCGCGGTCGCGAATGATACCGATCGACTCCAGATGGCGCTGGTAGAGTGGCTGGTACAACGCCTGTATTTCCGGGTCGGCGACGATGTCCGCCAGACGGGCGTGCTGCATCAGCCCAATCACCTTCTGCACGATGGCGGAGCCTTGGGCGGCTTCGATGACCAACGTCAGTTGCATTGCCGGCGCGCCCAGTTCCACCGCCGTCCGCGCGTCCGCATACTGGGCGCCATCGATGATCAGCGACCACTCGACCAGTTCGCTCAAGTCCGGCGCGGCGAAGCCGAAGCGCCGGCGGGCCACGTCCGCGATGAACGCCGTGCAGGACTTGTAGCTGGCGTCGTAGAGCTTGCGTCCACTCGTATCGCGGCGGTATTGCTCCGCATCCTCGGGGCTGAGGAACGCGCTCTGGTGATGATCGAACCACCAGGTGACGCGCGGATTATTGGAGTATTTGAAATCCACGATGGCGTTTTCGTCGCCATCGAACAGCTCGGGAGGGAACGCCTGTCCGGCCCGGTGGGCCATCCCCGTATAACGAAACTCCGCATCCGGGTGAACCGCCCCCGCGATGAAACGGCTGAAGAAAGCAGCCGAGGCTGCCCCGTCAAAACAATGGTCGTGATACAGCACCCTTACTAGCATTGGATCGAGTAGGAAAACCTTTTATCCTGCCTGAAGTCGACGGGAAATGCAACTGCCGGTCCCGCATCATCCACTGCGGTCCAGATGGTCGAGCCGTTCGGCGAGGATGGCTGCCACATGTCGGGCGTTCGGCGCTGCGAGGGCGCTGTTGGGGTCGAATGGAACGTCGGCCACTTCGATGCGGCCCAGCGCGGTTTGCGGCCAGCCCAGGTTTGGCACATCGGCGCGCCGGCCTCTTACTCTGACCAGGAGGATGCTCAGGTCGCATGGCGCCGGCCTGTGGTTGAGCACCAAAGCGCGATTCCACAACTCGCGGCGATTGACCAGGTGGGGTTGCGCGGCGAGTCGATTGCCGTGATAGCGGAAGAACGCCGCGACGCGCCCGGCGAACCAGCCGAAGACCCGGGACGGAGGCAAACGGCGCGCCGTTGCGTAGTGGTGTGCGAACTTGAGACGCAACTGGCGCACGCTGGCTGCGGCGCGTATCCAAAGCGTGGACTCCCGCTGCCAGGCTGGGTTGAGCGTATCGATCAGGGCGAGGAATTCGACGTCTTGACCCTGCTCGCGAAGCAGACGAGCCATTTCAAAAGCGAGCACGCCGCCGAAGCAGATGCCAGCCAAACGGTAGGGACCGGACGGCTGAGCGCGGCGCAGGTGCGACAAGCACTGCGCAGCCAGGCCGGCCATGCTGGCGGCGGGTTCCATCTTCGTCAGGTCGATTGCGAATAGCGGTTGCTCCGGGCCGGTCGATTCGGCCAGGTGCGCCAGTCCCAGAAGTTCGCCGCTGTGGCCGGGGAGGCAGAACAGCGGGGTCCGCTTTCCGCGCGATTGCAGGGGCACGATGGCGCCGCTGGCCGAACACGCGAGCGAATCGATTTCAGCAGCTATGGCGGCGATGGTGCCCTGTTCCACGAACTGCCGGTAGGGGACATCCACTCCCTCGGCTGCGCTCACGGCGGCGAGCATGCCCACCGCCAGCAACGAATCGCCGCCGAGCGCCTCAAAGCGGTCTTCCACGCCGGCGCGCGCGCCGGGCAGCATCTGGCGCCAAATGGCGGCGATCCGTTCCTCACAAGGCGTGCGCGGGGCCACGAACTCTCCCAGGAGGGTGTCGTCGATCGGCCCGATTCCCAGGACGCTGGCGAGACCGGTGCGCTGCAACTTTCCGGTAGGGCCTTTGGGAATCGTATCGACGACCTTGACGATGCGCGGCACCTTGAAGCCCGGCAGTTTTTCCGCGGCCCACTGACGGAGCTGGGCCGCCCCGACAGATTGGCCCGGATGCACCTCGACCGCCGCGGCCACTTCCTCACCGAGCTGTGCGTGCGGCACAGCGAACGCCAGCGCCTGGCGAACGGCCGGGTGAGCCAGCAGGACCTCGTCGATCTCGCGCGGAGAAATCTTCTCACCTCCCCGGTTGATGATCTCCTTCAAGCGGCCGGTCAGATGGAGATACCCGTCCGCGTCCAGCTTCCCTTGATCGCCGGTGCGAAACCAGCCATTAGTGAAGGCGGCCTGGTTGGCCGCGGGATTGGCCAGATATCCGAGTGTTACGTTGGGGCCGCGGATCGCTACTTCGCCTGTCTGGCCCGGCTCCAGCAGGTTGCCCGCCGCGTCAATGACGGCGACCTCGGGTCCCGCGGCGGGGCCCACGGAACCAGGCTTGCGAATCGCGGGAGGCAGCGGGTTGCACGTCATCTGGTGGGCGGTTTCCGTCATGCCGTAAGCCTCCAGCACCGGCGCGTGAAACGTATCTTCCAATGCCCGCAGCACCGTCGGCGGAAGCGAGGCGGAAGAGGACCGGATCAACCGCAGTGGTGTCTCGCGGATCATATCGGTGTGCTGCGCTGCGCGCGCCAGAATGCCCTGGTGCATGGTGGGCACCGCGGTGTACCAGGTGGGCCGGAACTCGTGCATCCAGTCGAAAAATCGATCGGCGTAAACTCCGTCCGTGCAGACGACGCCTCCGCCAGCGTGCCATGAGGCCAGCAACGCCGCCATCAGCCCGTGGATGTGGAACAGCGGCATGATGTTCAAGCAGCGGTCGGCCGGAGTCAGCGACAGCGTCGCGGCGATGTGCGCCGCCGAAGCAGTCAGATTCCCGGATGAGAGTGGAACCAGCTTGGGGCGCGAGGTTGTGCCGGAGGTATGCAGCAGCAATGCCGCGTGCGTTGCGCCAGGATCGGATGGCGCGGGGCCCGGTTCCGCTATGTCGAGTTCGAATTCACCCGCGCGAGCGAGCTTGCGAATGGGGAGAACCCGAACGGCGAGCGAGCGCGCAGCTTCCAGAGCCGCGGCGGGAGTGGCCTCGTCCACCAGCAGGGCGGAGGCGGCGATGTCGCTCAGATAGAACTCGAAGTCACGGCGCGTGTAGTTCGGGTTCAACGGTGCGCAGGCGGCGCACGACGCGACGGCGGCGAACGCGGCAGCCATCTCCGGGCCATTGGGCATTACCACTGCAACACGATGCTGCGGACCGATGCCGGCGGCCAGCAGGCGCTCCGCCAGCCGTGCGGTCTGGCTGCCGAGCGCGGCGTATGAGAGCGGCTCCCTCCCGGGAGCGAGCAGCGCCGGCGCGTCGCCAAAACGCTGCGCGGATTCCTGAATGAGTTGCCAGACAGTCGGGGCCGAAGCGGGAGCAGACATCGGTGGAGAGCTCTTACTACCATAACCCGATTGCGGAGGCGGGTCCGGTGGGATGCGGAACTACCGCGGCAGAGGCACCCTGAGGCCGAAAAAAACTATCAGAATTCGGGTATTCAGGCACGCCAGCCGGCATCTTAAGCCCTAGCGAAACGAGGATAGCGCGTGGCGCGAGGGGTCGGAACATCTGTCGCTTGACCCGCCAGCTCCCCTACCTTGGGATTTCGTATCGCTTGATCTTTTCGTAGAGCGTGGAACGGTCGATGCCTAAGACTCCGGCGGATTCCTTGATATTGCCGCCGGTGCGCTGCAAGGTCACCGCGATCAGCAGTTTTTCCATCTCCTCGATGGTCATGTTCGCCGGTGGAGCCCAGCCCTCCTGGCCGGCCTTGCCCGACTGCGCAACGAAGGCGAAATCGTCTTCGGTGAGCTCCTGGCCGCGGCAGGTCACCGTGGCCCGCTCGACGGCGTTCTCCAGCTCGCGCACGTTGCCCGGCCAGTTGTGGTCCAGCAGCACCTTCAAGCCGCCGTCGGAGATGCCGCTCACATCTTTGCCCAACTCGTGCGAAATCCGCTCCAGAAAGTGCTGCGCCAGCAGGGGAATATCCTCGCGCCGCTCGCGCAGCGGCGGGATGTCGATGGCGATCACGTTCAGCCGGTAGTAGAGGTCGTCGCGGAATTTGCCCTCCGCCACGGCTTGTTGCAGATTCACGTGGGTGGCCGCGATCACCCGCACGTCCACCGTCACTTCCTGGGAGCCGCCCACGCGGTAGAAGCGCCGCTCCTGCAGCACGCGCAGCAGATCCACTTGCAGCTTCGGCGAGATGTCGCCGATCTCGTCGAGGAAAATCGTTCCTCCCTCGGCCATCTCGAACTTGCCGCGCCGCTGCTGATTGGCGCCGGTGAACGCGCCTTTTTCGTGGCCGAACAGCTCGCTTTCGAGCAGCGTCTCCGCCAGCGCGGCGCAGGATACGGGCACGAACGGTTTCGCCGCGCGATCGCCGGAGTTGTGAATCGCGCGTGCGATCAGCTCCTTGCCGGTGCCGCTTTCGCCCTGGATCAGCACCGTGCTGCGCAGGCTCGAGATTTCCTGCGCGAGCTTCAGGATATCCTGCATCCGCGCGTTCTTGCTGATCACGTCGCCGAAGCGGTATTGCCGCGACAGCTTCTTGCGCAGGATGCTGTTTTCCCGTTGCAGGTTCTTGACTTTGATGATGCGGTTCACCAGCAGCGAAATCTCTTCCGGGTTACACGGCTTGACGATGTACTCCTGCGCGCCTTCCTTCATCGCGGTGATGGCGGTATCCACGGTGGCGTAAGCGGTGATGATGATGATGGACGCCTCGGCGTGCAGCCGGCGCACCTGCATCATGGTCTCGATCCCGTCCATGCCGCCGGGCATTTTGAGATCCACGAAATAGATTGCGTAGTCGCGCTGGGCGGCCTTCTCGACCGCTTCGCGTCCGGAGTTGGCGGTGTCCACCCCGTACCCATCCTCGCGCAGCCAGGCGGCCAGCGATTCCGCCATCACCTCTTCGTCGTCCACAACCAGGATCTGCCAGTGGGTCTTCATTGCCATTAGGCCTCGTTACGTAATCACTCGACTAACCGCTCCCTCACGGTCGCGGCTCCGATTGCTTTCCGAGTCGCGACCGTGAGTGGACGGTTGCCCCGAATTCAACGCCTGTCTCATGCACGGTCCCTACCCTCTCGGTCTTCGTTCCATCCGCGCCGCGCAGCGGGCGCAGAACGCCGCGCGCTTGGAATCGATCTGCCGCACGCCGGTTGCCAGCGACATGGCGCAACTTCCGTCATGGCAGTGCACCAGCCCGAATAAGTGGCCCGATTCGTGCAATACTTCTTTCTGCGCGCGCTCCAAAAACACCTCGCGATTCGGCTCCAGCCCGTAAAACTCCTGGCGCAGGCGTGCCAGCGAAACCACCCCCGCGCGGCCGCCCAGTTGCGCATGGCCGAACACGAAAGTCAGCACTGGGATGAACAGGTCCCGTTCCGTCACCCCCAGCAATTTGAGCCCGTCGCCGGGAAAAACCCGCACGAGCATTTCGAGCACCGGGATCGAGCCATACTGCCCGCGCTTCCCGTCATAAGCGAAATCGAGCTCGGGCAATTCGATCTCCCGAACCGGCGCGCCGAACTCGGCTCCCGCGCGCTCGCGGATCGCCGCGAGCGCCTCCCGGTCCACTTCCGGCGTGGCGCCCACGTAAAAATACTTCATCCCTTTCCGGCCGGCGCCGCCGGTACCACGCCGCCGCCCTGCGCCGGAGGCTCGATCGGCAGCGACACCATGAAGGTGGCGCCGGCTCCCGCCCCGCTCTTGACTTCGATATCGCCGCCGTGCGCCTGAATGATCCCGTAGGATACCGCCAGCCCCAGCCCGACCCCCTTTCCCTCCGACTTGGTGGTGAAAAATGGATCGAAGATCCTGGCCAGGTTTTCCGGCGGGATGCCCTCGCCATTGTCCGCGACCGTCAGCATCTCCATGCCATCGGAAACGAAGGTGGCGATCGAAACCCGCCCCTGGCGCTTGTCCAGGGCTTTACTCTGCGTGGCTTCCGCGGCGTTGAGCACCAGGTTCAGCACCACCTGCTGGATTTGCGACGTGTCACAGAACACCGGCGGCATGCCCTCGGTCAGGCTGGCCTCCACCGCTACGTTGCTCAGCTTCAACTTGTGCTGCACCAGCGAAAGCGTCATTTGCACAATCCGGTTCAAGTCGGCTGCCGCGCGTTGCGGCTTGCCGCGCCGCGAGAACGCCAGCAGGTCGCTGACGATGTGTCCCACTCGCGAGGTTTCGCCGATCACCTGCGCAAGATACTTGCGGAAATCTCCCAGCCGGCCGGGGGGAATGCCGTCGTCGGTGAGCATGCGCTGCATCAGCATCGACAGGTTCAGCACCCCGGAAACGGGATTGTTGATCTCATGCGCCACGCTGGCGGAAAGCTGGCCGAGCGATGCCAAACGGTCGCTCTGCACCAGCTTCTTCTGCGCCGCCTTGAGCTGCTCGGTGCGCTCTTCCACCTTGGTTTCGAGCTTCTGCGTGAACTGGTTGATTTCGCCGAGCGCCGTGCGCAGCCGCTCGCGCATCACCTCGAAGCTTTGCGCCAGTTCGTCCAGTTCCTGGCTGGAGCCGACGATTTCGAGCGGCCGGTCGAGCTCCATCTGGCTGACCGCCTTCGTCCCTTCCACCAGCGCCTCGATCGGCCGGCTGAGGAACCGCCGCGTGAACAGAATAATGAACAGGCTGATCAGCCCGATTTCGACACCCGTCACCACCAGCACGCGCAGCTTCATGCCGTCCACTTCGCGGTCCACGCTTTCGAGCGTCAGCGCGACGTCGAGCACGCCCAGCACCTTAACGTCGGCCGGGTGCGCGTGACACGCCGATTCGCTGCACGAACGCTCGTTATAGATCGGCGTCACCATCTCCAGCCGCCGGTGGCCAACGTCCGCGCCGGTGATTTTCACATGCGATGTAAGATCGATGGGGACGATGGAACCCTTGCTCGGGTCGTCGGCGCGCGTGGAGTAAGTCACCTGGCCGCTGCGGTTGAGCATGCGAATGCGGTCGATGCCCTGCTTTTCGGCGATGGTCTGCATCACCTGGTAAGCGGCCTCCCGGTGATCGTCCAGCATGGCGTGCCAGGTGGCGCTGGAGATTCCCTTGGAGAGCTGCTCCGCCCCCAGGATCATCGTGTTGAGAAGCTGCTGCTCCTCCGTCTTGATGTTCACCAGCCCGGAAACCGCCGCCACAATGATCACGATTACCGTGATCGAGAGCATCAGTTTCCGGGCGAGACGCCTCGGCATAACCGGCCCTGCACTCCGAAGCAATTGTAGCGTGCGGCACCCTTTCAGTGGGCCGGAATCCGCGTGAACTTATAAAGCGATTCCCGCGCTGGCCAGCGTGTTGGTAATGATGGCCATGGGGTCCGTCGCTTGGTTGACGCTGGTCGCCGTGGACTGATAGGTGGCAATCAGTTGACTGAGCAGTGCGCTAATCGTGCTGCTGGCCGAAGTGCCGGTCGAAGCGCCGGAGGACGTTCCGCTGGAACTAGCCATGCCGTGGTGGCCATGGTGGCCATGCGGTTGAATCGCCGTCGCCAGATCCTGGATATTCGGGAGCTGGTCGTTGGTCGAAGCGTTGGTGAAATCGGTGGCCAGTTGGGTGAGAGTACTGGCGAGGGTGGTGTTGCCACCCGAAGTGGCCGTGCTGGCGGCGGTCGTGAGATTGGTCGCGATTTGCTGCGTGACCTGGCTGTACTGGGTAGAACTCGATTGCTGAAGCTGCTGCAAGGTGCTCAGAAGTTCCGCGAAGGGCGATAGTTGGTTGGTGTCCGGCGTTTGGGACGTGGACGAAGTGCCGCTCGAGGCGGTGCTGCCGCTCGACTGGCCGCGGAGAGCCCTGTTCATGAGGGACTCGACGTAGCCACTGGTAATGTGGGAAAGCGAACCGATACTCATGCGAGCCGCATTTGCAGCTTACGTGCCACCAGCGAAGTTATTGCAAATGAACCGGCAAACCACGCCGGATGGTGGCAAAGTCCTGCCGCGGACCAGGCCCGCGGCAAGATCCGGTCATGCGTCCTCGACCGCGCCGCCGAGCGTGTCCTCGCCGTCCGTCTCCCCGCGCCGGTGCAGCACCACCGCAGCCGCCAGCCCGAGCAGCGTAAGTGCGAAGCCGAAATAAACCGATAGTGGCCGGTAGCGCATCGCCACCGTATGCGTGCCGGCGCCGACCACGATGCCGCGGATCACCGTGTTGACCTTCCAGATCCTGGCCGGCCGCCCATCCACTTCGGCGCGCCAGCCGGGATACCAGTTGTCGCTGACGACGAGCATTCCCCGGCAGGCCATCTCGACATGGACCCAGACCTGGGACGGATTCTCGGCATAGCCGGTCACTCGGTCGTCGCCACCGCACTGTTCGAGAGCCGGCTGCGCCTTCACCATCACGGCCGTCTTACGCAAATCGAGCTGCGGGTCGTGGACCATGTCAATGGCCGCGCTGTCGTTGGGCGCCGTCGCCGTCTGGTGCACGGTCCAGGCGCGCGGGAATGTGTCGGCGGTGTGCCAGACCTTGAAGCCGCTCTTGCCGGTGAACACTTCCTTCTGGCCGCCGCGGGTGGGACCGCGGCTGATGGCGTAATTCATGCCATACATGCGCACCAGGCGATCGTCCCACCAGCCGCCGAGTTCCGAGGTCGCCGTCAACATGCTGGCGGTCATGGAGTGCGCGGCAGGAAAACGGTACCAGTCGCCGAAACTGAAGTGGAGTTCCTGGTCGTTGATTTCCAGCCGCTTCTCGCCGGGTTGGGAGCGCAGAAAAACGGCCAGATCGCGCGTGTCGTACAAGGCGTTGACCAGCGTCATGTGCTTGTCGTCGCGGACGTGCGCCCAGCCCCAGCCGACTTCGTTTCCCTGCTCGATGACGATGAGCAGCGCGGCGGAGGCGAGCAGCCAACGGCGGCCGATCAGGCCGCGGAACCAGGCCGTGTAGAGTGCCGCGGCCAGCAGCGTCACCAGGCCGATCATGCCCGGGCGCGGATCGCCATCCACGATCGAGCTGGTCATCGCCGGCCTGAGGTAAGTCATCAGCGTGAAGAGCCCGAACGTCAAGCCGCCGAACCAAAGCAGCGGCTTCGCGATCGCGCGGCAGTGCGCGGCGCCGCCGGAGGCTAGCGCGTTGGCGCCCAGCGCAACCAGCGATGCCACGGCGAACTGAAAGACGCAGAGAACGACGATCGGCGCGCGCGATTTCTCGATCATCGGCCCCAGCGCGTACAAGACCCCGTAAAGAGGATCGAAATGGGACAGCGCATAGAGCAGCGCGGCGATGGCCAGCAGCAGGAACATACGCACCTCGCGCCGGCGGAACGAGCTCCAGATCGCGATCGCCGCCAGGCTGAGCGCCACCGTGCCGGTGAACGGATCGGAGCGCAGGCCGGCGCCGCCGGGCATCACCAGGTGCAGCAGGTCGGTCGGGCGCAGGCCGCTGTCTTCGTGCTCGGGGTATTCCACTTTGTCCTTCCAGGTGAGCGCACCGGTCGCGGTCCAGCGCTTAGCCAGCTTGCCGTACTCGGCGGCGGGCAGCGCCTGCACGGCGGAAACCAGCGCCATGACGCCGAACAGCACCGCCAGGCGCAATGCCACCTGTTTGCGCGCGCCGCGGCGGATGAGCGCGGCCGCGCCCACTCCTGCCACCGCGTAGGTCAGCGCCAGCGACGGCGCATGATGGCCGCAAAGCCAGCTCGCGCCCAACGCAACGCCCGCCCAGGCCGCGTTCTTGAGCGGTGCCCGGCCGCGCAGCGATCGCAGCAGGAACAGGAACACCAGCGGCGCCCAGATGGCCGGCGCCAGGTGCTGCGGCCATTCCGTGTTGCCGCAGAAGCCGCCAGTCGCATAGAAGATGGCTCCCAGTACCGCCGGCCCGGCCGTGCAGCCCAGGTCGGCGAAGGACCAATAGGCGAACAGGCCAGCCGCGCAATGGATCAGGACGAACCAGAGGTCCACATAGAAGACCTGGAGCTGCCCGTTGTGGAGCGGCGCCAGCGCCAGCAGGTAAGTGAACGGGCTGGTCACTCCGGGCTGCACCTGCCCGATCAGCGACTGGCCGAACCACTCATAGGGACTCCACAACAGAATCGACCAGTGGCGTATGGAATACACCTGCGCTCCCAGCCACGGCATCACCTGGTCGGCCTGATCTGGATTGGCGAGAAACGTGTATTGCTTGGTGAGGGCGAGTTTCCAGAAAACCGCGACCACGCCCGCCAGCACCAGCAGCGGCGGCCAGAGCCGCGGCCACACCCGTTTGGCCCATTCAGCGGCTCGATCGGCCGCGGATACGAAAGTTGGAGTCGTCATCGCCCGAGTACTCCAGCTTAGTCTGGCTGGGCTGCTACTTCAACCGAGGTGAGTGTTCAGGGCAGGGGACAGGCGCGGATGAATCAAGGGACATTCGCCAGTGCAAGGTTGCGAGTGAGCATCCCGGCTGTCGAGCCCGCCGAACAGCGAGTGCTGGGCAAGCTAAAGCATGCCCCACCGTCAAGGTATCGCCGGGAGACCTGACGCACCCCACTTCTCGTTCGGCTGCGATCCGAGGCGGAATTGGAGCACGCCACCGTTGACGATTTCTTCGTGGGTGATCCAGGCGCGATCGAGCGGCTGGCCATTGAGTGTGGCCGACTGGACGTAGATATCGGCGGCCGCTTTTCTGACCGCCTCAACTGTGAAGGTCTTTCCGTTTTCCAGGTGGATGGTGGCCCGGTCGAACAGCGGGCTGCCCAGCGCGTAAATGGGCTGGCCCGGATTGACGGGATAAAACCCCAGCGCGCTGAAAATATACCAGGCCGACATCTGGCCGGTGTCTTCGTCGCCGAGCCAGCCCGCTGGCCCTGGCTTGTACAAACGGTCTTCGATCTCGTGCACCCAGCGCTGCGTCTTCCAAGGCTGGCCGGCGTAGTCGTACAGATACACGACGTGATGGACCGGCTCGTTGATGTGAGCGTATTGCCCCATGTCTTCCATCTTGGATTCGGTCATCTCGTGGATTACCTTGCCGTATCCGCCGACCTTGAATGCGGGCGTGGTGGTGAACAGCGCGTCCAGCTTGCGCAGGAACGCATCCCTGCCGCCCATCAGGCCGATCAACCCGGGCACATCCTGCTGCACGCTCCACAACCATTGCCAGGCGTTGCCCTCCGTGTACACGCCGCCCCACTCGAGCGGATCGAACGGCTCGATCCAGGAGCCGTCGGAGTGGCGCCCGCGCATGAAGCCAACGTTCGCGTCGTACAGGTTGCGGAAGTTCTTCGAGCGCGCCAGGAACATCTTATAGTCTTCCTGCTTGCCGAGCGCCTTCGCCATCTGGGCGACGGCGAAATCGTCGTAGGCATATTCGAGCGTGCAGGACACCGACTCGCGCACGCCGTGGTCGTACGGAACGTAACCGAGCTTGATATAGTCGTCGATCCCGCTGCGCGCTTCGAACATGCCGCTGCCCTCTTCGGTGGCATCCTTGCGGAGCGCGGCATAGGCCTTGGCGTCGTCGAAATCGCGGATGCCTTTCGCGTAGGCATCGGCAATCACCGAATCGCCATGCGTCGCAATCATCACGTTGGTCTCTCCGGGGTTGGGGAATTTGGGAAGAAAGCCGCCTTCGTCGTAGGCATGAAGCATGGCGCGAACGATCTCGGCATCCTTCTTCGGCTCGAGGATGGTCAGCAGCGGGAACTCGGCGCGGAACGTGTCCCAGAAGCCGGTGTCGGCGAACATCTCGCCGGGGTGAACCTTGCCGTCGTAAGGGCTCCAGTGGACAAGGCCGCCGGAGGCATCGAATTCCTGGAGCATATGCGGGAATTGGACCGCATGGTACAGGGCCGTGTAGAAGGTACGTCGCTGCGCGTTAGTGCCACCCTCGATGTCGATTTTGCCTAGTTGGCGTTCCCATGCCGATTTGGCGCGCCCGGCGATGCGGTCGAAATCGGCCTCGGGCATGTCCCGATCGAGGTTACGGCGAGCCTGCTCCAGGCTGATTAGCGAGACGCCAATGCGCACGGTGACGGTCTCGCCCGCTCTCGTCGAGAAGCCAACGTAGGCGCCCACGCGGTTGCCGGCGCGGGAAGGCGCACCGGCTTCGATCACGGGCGCTTTGATCGCGGTTGCGTCGTGCGCCGCCGCGCCGTCCCGATTCTTTTCCGGCAGCTCCCAAACGCCGTGGCGCGGGAACGGACGGTCGAACACGGCCACGAAGTACTGGGCGAAGTTGGGGGAATTGCGCGCGCCGGAAGAGTTGCTGCCGGAGATGGTGTTGCTTTCCGGATGAATCTCCACCGCGCCTCCGCCGGCGTTGGCGTCGAGCAAAACGTAGGCGTCGTCGGTTTGTGGGAACGTGAAGCGGAACGCACCACCGCGCGGCGAGGGCGCCATTTCGACTTTCACATGGTAAGCGTCGAGCAGCACGCTGTACAGGTAAGGCAGCGCGCGCTCGTTATCGTGGCTGAAATGGGAGGCGCGTTCACCGGGCGCCACCTGCAGCAACCCGGTGAGCGGCATGAGCGAGAACGGGCCATAATTGTTCATCCACGCCGATGGCTGGTGGGTGGCCAGGAACCCGATCAGCGTTTCGCGAAAATACTGATACCCCCAGCCGTTGCCCTCGCTGGTCTGCGCGGTCCATCCCAACATGCCGAAGGGCGTGAAGACGCCCGGATAGGTATTGCCGTGCGAGAGTTCATACATCGACCAGGTGCCCACCAGCGGGTCCGGCAGATCGGCGCGGCTCTCCGCGGCGCCGGCCAAAAGGCACGTAACGGCGAGCGTCGATAACAGGAGCCCGCATGCAAGGCGGCGTATTCCGTCAAGAGAAGTCATCACTTGAGAGATAGCACGGTGCGTTGCGGATTTCCTGTCTGTGTGGCGGGCCGGGCCGGAAAATCGCATGCCGGGGCGTGTGATAGATTCTCTACAAACCACGAGGGATGCTGGGTACCCCGGTTGGAACGAACGCTGGACTCGATTTGCAAATCCATCAGCCACCGAGGAGGGAACGTTTTGGCGGACACGCGAAAGAAATATCAGGTAGGAACCGCAATTCCGGGATTTCAGGCCGGCCAAGGGCGGACGAATCAGAACAAACAGAGCTCGGCGAAGGTCGGCGAAACCACATATAGGATGCATGCGACGATCGAGAAGCTGATCAAGATCGGCAAGTGGCACCGGGCGGTCGACAATTTTCATGTCTCCGTTTACAACGGAGACTCCCGCTGGAACGGTTGCCATTGGACCTTCAAATCGGCGAGCGACAGCTTCGTGTGCAATGGATGGGAAACAGCACTTTCCCCGGGTTGGGACCCGACCGTGACCGGCAAAGCGTCTACCATCGCTAGCGCTCTCAAGGGAACCTTCGGCTCGACAGCCATCGCTGCCTCGGGATCGAACGTCAAAGGCTGAGGAACGGCGGGTGGGCACTCAAGCCGACCCGCTGGTCGACTCGATTTTCACGCGTTGTCTTCCGCCGGCGCGACTCGTCGCGGTTGCTTCTACCCTGGCGGAACACGGCTGGCTATCCGACGGCCGCATTTCTGCTAAAACTGTTTTTGGGTGGCATTCCTTCCGCGAGATCGACCTCATGTGGAAATTCCTGCAATACATCACCAATAACGAGGCGAGGTCCCGCCACGAAGAGACCTTTGACGCGATCTTCTGGTTGATCGAAACGCTCGCCCTGGTTCTCGGAATATGGATCCTCCTGGCCAAGCACCTGGCCGAATGGATTCCGTTCCTCGTCATCGAATACTGCTGGGCCATGGACAACCTGCGCCACAATCGTCCGTAGTCGGGAGAGCGGCGGCCGAAGCGGGGGAGTCTGCGAGAAGAGCGTTCACGTTTGGGCGCGCCTGATGGCCGATGGGACGGCGCACGGACGACCACGAAACCCGCTAGACATGATCATCGGCGCAGTCGCTGAATCGAATGACTGCGTAGTTGTCACCGATAGCGAAAGCGACTTCGCGGGAGTGAAGGTCGTCAATCCGATGAGGGGTGATGGGTGAGGCGGCCGGAATCGAGGGTAGTATCCCCCGACTCGAACTGTCCCGTTCGCCCGCCCCATTTTCCTGCGATGGCAGCGTACGCGCCGATGACGTATTCTGTGAGAAGAGGGCAAAGCGATGGAAGTGCATTTCAGGCCCGACGTGCAGGCGAAGCTGGATCAAATGGCTCTCGAGAGCGGGCGGCCGAGCGGCGAACTGGTTGAGGACGCGGTGGCCGGTTACTTCGACGAATTGGCGGCTGCGCGGGAAATGCTCGACCGGCGCTTTGACGATTTGGAGCGCGGAGCGGTGAAGCCGATCGACGGCGAGGAAGCCTACCGGCGCCTGATGGAAGCGACCGAAGTGCAGCGACGCCGGCCCGCATGAGCGGGTATGCGCTCCACCCCGGGGCGTTTAGCGACCTGAACGGCATCCGCGAGCACATAGCGCAGGACAGCCCGGACGCCGCCGACCGCGTAATTACGGAGATCTTCGACGCAATTCGCTCGCTGGTGGCGTTTCCCTCTCAGGGTCACCGGCGCCCCAATCTCACTTCGCGCCCACTACGGTTCAAGCTGGTGCGGGAATATGCGATCGCTTACGCGCCGGAGAAAAAACCGCTGTGGGTGGTCGCAGTGATTCACGGGCGGCGCAGCCCCCGCGTCCTGGGCGCGATTCTCCGAGGGAGAGAGTAAGGCTGCTGCGTTCCAGCGTCTCGGGTGTTCGGATGAGCCGCCGGCGCTGTGCGCCGCCTGAGTACTCCCGTTCGACGAGAAGGCCGCTCACGTTTGGGCGAGCCTGATGGCCGATGGGACGGCGCACGGACGCCCACGAAACCCGCTCGACATGATGATCGCCGCAGTCGCCGAAGCGAATGATTGCGTGGTGGTCACGGATAACGAAAGCGACTTCGCGGGAGTGAAGGTCGTCAATCCGATGCGGGGTAGTGGATGAGGTGGGGAGGGAGCGGGAGTGCGGGCCAAGCGCGGGAAGCTGGTGTGCCCCCGACGATCTGACGTTCTCTTCGTTCTCCGCCGAGAAACTGAGCGCCTCATTTCCGTTCATACGGTTTATCGTCACCTCCGAGGGATTCACACTAAACGAACACAAGACGCGCTTTGCTGGCCCCGGAAGACGTCACAGGGTAACCGGCCTCGTGGTCACTGACCGAGGCGTGGGAATTGGCCGAAAGCTGCTCAGGGAGCTCCGATCTCGAATACTGAGAATCTGTGCGTACCCGACGGGAGGGGTGCCCGAGTTAGAACTGCGTCGCGTCAAAGGCTGGATTGCATTCGTGAACGGCGTTGATCCGGCCAGGCGCAAAATGATTTCGGCTTATATTTCTGGCCTCAAGGTTAGGCGCCCAGGCACCGGAATCTCCGACCTATGACAGAAAAACGGATAGCTGTAGTCCGCGCGAATTCCAACTCGCCCGTCCGTTCAGCGAACCGGTTGACTCTCTTCCCCAGAAACTGAAACCCCGGTTCAGACTAATCCGGTCTTGACCCGGCGTGCGCGGCTGGGGCTTTGCTTGTTGCGGGCGGCTAGGACGATCTGGGCGCAGGCTTCGGCGTCCGATTCGGCTTGATGGTGAACCAGCGGAATCCCGAGCGCGCGGCAGACACAGTCGAGGCGGGTGGGGTAGATGCTGAAAGTGTCTCTTGCCATGCGGACGGTGCACTCGAATGGAATTGTCGGGAGCGCGAGGCCGGCGACGCGACAACAGGCATGCAGAACCCCGCGATCGAAGCTGGCGTTGTGGGCGGCCAGAAACTGAACGCCGCGCAGCCAGGTGTCGAGTTGCGGCCAGAGCTGGGCGAAGGTGGGAGCGTCGCGCACCATATCCCAGGTGATGCCGCGAAGGTAGGTGAAGACGAACTCGGTGCGTGGCGGGCGGATCAGGCTGGAGATGCGGTCGACGATCCGGTTATCCTCGACTTTGACCAGGGCGACCGCGCAGGCGCTGTCACGGCCATAGTCGGCGGTTTCAAAGTCGATGGCGGCAAAACAATCGGGTGCGCGGCGGGGCAGGGTCGTCGGTACCTCACTGGGGATGATAGCAGCGGCGGGGGTGGATCTCAAGAATTGGGTGGGCGGGGCTTTGGCGGGCAGGTGCGTTGAGAGCGTGGCTCGGGGAAGACAAGAAGAGCCGAGACGACTCTCGGCTCAGCCGGCTGTACGGCCGGCGCCACGGGGGCGGACGGCGAGAAATGCTGGCTAGGATTTTCGAGAATCCAGGCCGGCGGCGGCCACTCTATTTGCAACGCGAGAGCTGTGGTACTTCGCAAAATACGTCGATCCTGTGGCCGGCCAGAAGGCGGAGCGGGGGCGCACCAAGCCGCCGCTCCGCCCGGCCACCAAGATCGGGCTGCTTGCGGAAATGCGGCTGATCCTGCCGGCCACGGGCGGCCGCGTTCGCCATGCGAGATCCACTCCTAGGACCGGTGGCCGCGATTGCCGCCGGGATTCTGCTGGCCCACTTCGCGCCCTTCCGTGCGCCAGAGTTGATGCTGGCGATCGGCGCTTTCCTGGTGCTCGGGGTAGTTGCCATGCTGCGCCGCGCGCGTGTGCTGGCGGGCATTTGCTGCCTGCTGGGGCTGGTGGCGGCGGGCGCACTAACGGCATTGGCGCACCTGCCGGGCCCTGCGCCGGAGCTAGATGTGACCGGCCGCGAAGTGGTGATCCTGAGCGGCTGCGTGGTCGAGCCGCCGGCGCTATCGGGCGAGCGCGAACGATTCCTGCTCGAACTGGAGCCGCACGCGCGCGTGCAGGTCACGCTCTACACCAAGCCGGACGAGGCGCTGCCGGCGCTCGAGTACGGCCAGAACATCGAGCTCGACGCGCGCGTGCGCGTGCCGCGCAATTACGAAAATCCAGGCGCGTTCGACTACCGGCACTATCTGGCGCGCCACGACATCTATTGGACGGCATCGAGCGCGGCACGCACGGTCCACGTGCTGCCCGGACGCTGCGGGTCGAGGTTCGAAAAGGCCGTGATGGATCTGCGCGCGGCCGCCATGGCGCGCATCAACGCGCTGTATGGGCGCGATCCGTACCAGGCCGCCATGATGCAGGCGGTGCTGCTGGGGCAGCAGTTTCAGATGCAGAAAGTGTGGACGGACGATTACCGCTCGACCGGCACGTTCCACACGCTGGTGATCTCGGGAACCCATGTCGCGATCGTGGCGGCGTTCGTCTTCTTCGTCTTGCGGCTGTGCTTCGTTCCGGTGAGCCTGGCAGGGGCGCTGACGGCGGCGGTGGCGTGGCTCTACGCGCTGATCACGGGGTTCAACGCGCCGTGCGTGCGGTCGGCCGCGGCGCTGACGCTGGCGATTGCGGCCGGGTACTTCTTCCGCCAGAAGCGGGCGTTGAACCTGTTGGCCGCGGTAGCGCTCGCGTTTCTGCTGTTCGATCCGGAACAGTTGTTCGATGCGAGCTTCCAGTTGAGCTTCCTGGCGGTGGCGTTTCTGGGCGCGTTTGCCACGCCGCTGATCCGCGCCACATCGGGCCCGCTCGGACGCGGGCTGGCCGATCTCGCCAATCGCGACCGCGACATCAACCTGGAGCCGCGCGTGGCGCAATTCCGGATTGAGATGCGGCTGCTCGCCAAGACCTTGAGCGGCGCGCTCAAGGTTCCGCTGGGCGCGGCGCGGTGGGGCGTGGTGGTGGCGGCGCGCTCTCTCTTCTTTCTTTATCAGATCACGGCGATCTCGGCGGTGATTCAGGCGGGGCTGGCCCTGCCGATGGTCGTCTACTTTCACCGCGTGGGTTTGTCCGGCCTCACCGCCAATGCGCTGGTGGTGCCGCTGATGGGCATGGCGATTCCGGTCGGCTTCCTCGCCGCGATTACCGGATGGGCGTGGATGGCCAGCTTCGGCGGCGTGCTGCTGACGCTGTCGCGCGGGGTTGTGCATTGGCACGCCGCACTCGATCCGGATTGGCGGATTCCGACGCCGCCGCTGTGGCTCGGCATCGCGCTGTCGCTGGCACTGGTCGGCGCGGCTGTGGCGCGCGGGCGCTGGTGGCGCTTGACGAGCGGTGCTGCCGTGGCCGCGCTGTTGACGCTGCTGCTGTGGGATCCGTTTCCAGCGGATGTGCATCCGGGAGAACTCGAGCTTGCCGTGATCGATGTGGGACAGGGCGACGGCCTGCTGGTGATTTTCCCCGATGGCAAGCGGATGATCCTCGATGGCGGCGGCATCCCTTCTTTCGGCGGCCGGCCCAAGCCGCAGCTCGACGTGGGCGAGGACGTGGTGGCGCCATACCTGTGGGAGCGAAACATACGCAGCGTGGACGTGGTGGCGCTCTCGCACGCCCACGACGATCACATCGGCGGCCTGCCGGCGCTGGTTGCCGATTTCCACCCGCGCGAATTGTGGACCGGCGCCACGCCCGATAGCCCCGCCTGGCGCGGCCTGCGCGATCGCGCGCTGCACCAGGGTGTGAAGATTGTGCCGATGCTGGCGTCGCGGCGGTTCGCGTGGGGCGGCGCGGAGATCGAGATCCTGGCGCCGTTTGCCGACTACGTTCCGGCCGGCGAGCCGACCAACGACGATTCGCTGGTGATGCGCGTACGCTACGGCCAGCACTCGTACCTGCTGTGCGGCGATGCCGAACGGCCGGTCGAGCGCCGCATGTTATCGGAGAACGAACTACAGCCGGACGATGTGCTAAAGGTGGGGCACCACGGCAGCCACACCTCGAGCACGCCGGCGTTCCTCGATGCGGAGAAGCCGGTAATCGCCGTCATCTCGGTCGGCCAGGACAACAGCTACGGCCATCCGCACGCCGACGTGATCGACCGGCTGCTCGACCACAATGCGGTGGTCTATCGCACCGATTTGGACGGGTTGGTCAGCATTCGCACCGACGGCCGGAGGTTCCACATCCAAAGCTGGAAGGATTCGCGGCCGGCGTTGGCGCCGATGCCGGGCTACGAAGAGTGAGGGCGCGGCCAGTCGTCTCCAGCGAGCGGTGAGCTGAATTGGGACGGGGCCCATGTGGTAAGCGCGCAGTTTCTCGTGGGCACACGTCCCCACCCGGCCGCATCCCGAGGGTCCGTCGGGTAGCTTGCGACGTCTTTGGCTGGCGGCGCAGCAACAAAAAAAACTGCGTTGTCCTGTAACACAACTGGGTATTCGCGCTACTATCTTTGCGATGTGGTCACGGAGTAATTTCCATTGGGCGCACGCCGCGCTGCTGTTCGGCGTGTGCGGCGCAGCGTCCGCCCAGTTGATCAATCTGGATGGCTGGAGCGCCTGGGGCAACTTCCTGCTCCCAATTCCATTTGGCGTTCTTGCCGCTTGGCTTTGCGTGGGGCGCCTCGTTCCGGGCATCGAACTGGTCCTTCTCGACGCGGCGGTCTGGCAACTGGCTTACCGGGTGGCGCACAGGCTCGCTACGGACGGGCCCGATGCCCAGAGGGTGCTGGCGATGTGCCTGTCGGGGCTGGTCGGCGGCGTGGGAGTGAGCTTGGCGACCGCGCTCGCCAAGCGCCAGGCGCCTGGGCTGCGCCCCGCGATTGTCAGCGCGGTCGCTGGTGGCGTCTGCGGCCTTCCGTTCGGCTTGTGGCTGATTTCCGGCCACGACTTCCCGGTCCCCGAGTTGGCGTCCTTCACGCTGTGCGTCGCGATCTGGCAGGCTGGAGTTGGCGTTTGCCTTTGGCAGGGGTTTCGGCGGGGAGAGCCCGCGCAAGCAACATAGGCACCGCACGAAAGCCGAGATGACTCTCGGCTCGGCAGACTGGACAGTCCGCGCCACAACTGAGTTACGCGCCCGGCTGTCTGGCGCCATTCCGCAACCATTCACCCCGCCGCAGCATCCATTCAATGGTCAATCTTGACTATAAAGTACAGATTGGTTAAGCTGGTTACAGGTCAATGGATTAGGAGTCCACGCCGGTGAGCGAATCGGGCAACACCATCGAAACGATTGCGAATCAGGAATATAAGTGGGGGTTCGTCAGCGACATCGAGGCCGACGCGATCCCGCGCGGGCTGAACGAAGACGTGATTCGCCTGATTTCGGCCAAGAAGCGCGAGCCGGAATGGCTGCTGGAATGGCGGTTGAAAGCATACCGGCACTGGCTGACCATGACCGAGCCCACGTGGGCCAACGTGCACTACCCGCCGATCGATTATCAGGACATCATTTATTACGCCGCGCCGAAGAGCAAGAAGAATGCGCCGAAGAGCCTGGACGAAGTTGACCCGGAGTTGCTGCGCACTTACGAGAAGCTGGGGATTCCGCTGCAGGAGCGGGAGATTCTGGCCGGGGTAGCGGTGGATGCGGTCTTCGACAGCGTGTCTGTGGCGACCACGTTCAAGGAAAAGCTGAAGGCGATGGGCGTCATCTTCGGCTCGTTTTCGGACGCGGTGCAGGAGTATCCGGACCTGGTGCGGCAGTACCTGGGTTCGGTGGTGCCGTCGTCGGATAACTTCTTCGCGGCGCTGAATTCGGCGGTGTTCAGCGACGGTTCCTTCTGCTATGTGCCGAAGGGCGTGCGCTGCCCGATGGAGCTGTCGACCTATTTCCGCATCAACGCCAAGGACACGGGGCAATTCGAACGCACATTGATTATTGCCGACGAAGGCGCGTACGTAAGTTACCTCGAAGGCTGCACGGCGCCGATGCGCGATACCAACCAGTTGCATGCGGCGGTGGTGGAGTTGGTGGCGCTCGACCGCGCACAGATCAAGTATTCGACGGTGCAGAACTGGTATCCGGGCGATAAAGAAGGCAAGGGCGGCATCTACAACTTCGTCACCAAGCGCGGGGCGTGCCGCGGCGAGCATTCGAAGATTTCCTGGACGCAGGTGGAGACGGGATCGGCGATCACCTGGAAGTATCCGAGCTGCTTGTTAATTGGCGATCATTCGGTGGGCGAGTTCTACTCGGTGGCGCTGACCAACAACTACCAGCAGGCCGATACCGGCACCAAGATGATCCACATCGGCAAGAACACCACCTCGACGATTGTGTCGAAGGGAATTTCGGCCGGCCACGGGCAGAACACCTATCGCGGCGGAGTGAAGATTCTGAAGAACGCGACCGGCGCGCGCAACTACTCGCAGTGCGATTCGATGCTGCTGGGCGACCAGTGCGGCGCACACACGTTCCCGTACCTGGAAGTGAAGAACACGTCGGCGCAACTGGAGCACGAGGCCTCGACCTCGAAGATCGGCGAGGACCAGATCTTCTATTGCCGGCAGCGCGGGATCTCGGGCGAAGACGCGGTGTCGATGATCGTGCACGGGTTCTGCAAGGAAGTGTTCCGTGAGTTGCCGATGGAGTTCGCCGTGGAGGCGCAGAAGCTGCTCGGAGTGAGTTTGGAAGGAAGCGTAGGGTGAGAGTAGGATAGACGATCGGTTTATGTCGTCTGTCAGCGTGTCGTGCGTTGGCGCGCGATGACAGACCACGAAAGACGAGGGTCTGTCCTACCTGGGGGAGCGAATGGCACTGTTAGAGATCCAAGACCTGCACGCCAAGGTCGGCGACCGGGAAATACTGAAGGGCATCGACCTGACGGTCGCGGCCGGCGAAGTGCACGCCATCATGGGGCCGAACGGCTCTGGCAAAAGCACGCTGGCGCAGGTGCTGAGCGGGCGCGAACTGTACCAGGTAACCGGCGGGCAGGTGACTTACGACGGCAAGGATCTGCTGGCGCTCGCGCCGGAGGATCGCGCGCGAGAGGGCATTTTTCTGGCGTTTCAGTATCCAGTGGAAATCCCCGGCGTCAGCAACATGTATTTCCTGAAGGCCGCGCTGAACACGATTCGCAAGCATCGCAACCTGCCGGAGTTGGATGCGATGGATTTTCTGGAACGGATTCGCCAAAAGATGACGGCGATGAACATGGATCAGACGCTGCTGAACCGGCCGGTGAACGCGGGCTTTTCGGGCGGCGAAAAGAAGCGCAACGAGATTTTCCAAATGGCGGTGCTGGAACCGCGG
>Ga0074045_10001440_pt1 | contig 22959 bp, 18 predicted proteins | sample BogForMeECP23OM2_FD_94442 | JGI IMG/M metagenome (GOLD analysis project Ga0074045, IMG submission 94442) | Bog forest soil microbial communities from Calvert Island, British Columbia, Canada - Bog Forest MetaG ECP23OM2 | ecosystem: Environmental > Terrestrial > Soil > Wetlands ... | reverse complement strand
GCAATGACAAGGATATTCATTACCCTTGCTCGGCTTGCCAGGACAAAGCCTTTCCAGAAAGAGTCAATACTCAAATTTTGAGCGCTATTTTCGAAAATCACCTCGAAATTGCTTTTCGGAAAAATGTGGAGCATTAGTATACTCTGCGAATGATGGGCAAGTAATTCCAGTCGTACCCAGCACGCAGTTGCGGAAACCTAAAATTGCGTGTTATAAGTAGCTATCGCGAGCGATCAAGTATGTGATCATTAATATTTGAACTTTTCAAATACTATTTGTGAGTAGCGAGATTGGCATTTGCTTCTCTCAGACGGTAACCCCTTCGGAGTAAATGGCTATTGTCGTATATCCCGCAGCCATAGCTTTGCGAGTCCATTTTATAGCTGTCTCGAATTTCATGTCGTTACAGTAAACTGCCAGGAGCACCCCCTTTATTGGGAAAAGGAAAGCCTTTGATTTCTCGAAATCTTTTTCCGGGACGCTGCACCGAAAATATGGGCTTCGTAATATTCATCTAATCCGAGGGTTTAACGCCCTGTCGAAATTTGAGTACGGCACATTGACTAACATAATCCTTAAACGGTACAATTTTTAATGCAGCACGCTTGTTTTGTCTCTCTCCATTTGCATACTGAATACAGCCTTCTGGACGGTGCAATAAAAATAGATGAGCTTATTGAGCAGGCCGAAGCCTATAAAATGCCTGCCCTGGCCATCACCGATCACGGAAATCTGTGCGGCGCTATCGATTTTTACAAGAAGGCAGTGAAAAGGGGCATAAAACCTATTATCGGCTGTGAGGTATATGTTGCTCCAGGCAGCCGTTTTGACAGGGCAAAAACAAATCTGGACAGCAATCTGGCTGAAGAAGCAGCCTTTCACCTGATTCTCCTTGCACGGGACAGTGCCGGCTATAAGAACCTGACCACTCTTGTCACAAAGGCCTATCTTGAGGGTTTCTACTACAAGCCGAGGATCGACAAAGATCTTCTTGAACAATACAGCGGCGGGCTCATAGGTTTAAGCGCGTGCCTCAAGGGCGAGGTCCCCTACTATCTCAGGTACGGCAATCAGGACAAGGCGCGCGAAGCAGCTTTGCGGTACAAGCACATCCTGGGCCCTGAGAATTTTTATTTGGAGATCCAGTCTAACGGCCTTCCCGAACAGGCTGAGGTCAACAGGCAGCTTATCGAGCTTGCGAGTGAACTTCATATTCCCCTCGTTGCCACAAATGACTGCCATTACCTGAAGAAAGAGGACGCACGCGCTCATGATATTCTCCTCTGCATCCAGACCGGAAAGACCGTAAAGGATGTGAAACGGCTTAAAATGGCAACGGATGAATTTTATTTTAAGTCTCCCGACGAAATGAAAAATGCATTCAGTGAAGTGCCTGAAGCTATAGACAATACACGGCTGATTGCAGAGCGGTGCAATCTCGAATTCTCGTTAGGCCGGAGCTTGCTGCCCAGATACGAGGCACCTGAAGGTACGACTCCCGACAAATACCTTGAAGCGCTTGCCAAAGAGGGGCTTCAGGGAAAGCTCAAGAACGAAATCCCTGTATACTATAGCGACCGCCTCGCCATGGAGCTTAACGTAATAAAAAAGATGGGGTATGCCTCTTATTTTCTAATTGTCTGGGATTTTATCAGCTATGCGCGCAGCCGCGACATCCCCGTAGGACCCGGCAGGGGGTCTGCGGCAGGCAGCCTTGTCGCCTACTGCCTTGATATCACCGAGATCGATCCTATCAAATACAATCTTCTTTTTGAGCGCTTCCTCAATCCTGAAAGGATCAGCATGCCTGATATAGATGTGGATTTTTGCAAGGACAGGCGACAGGAAGTAATAGATTATGTCGCAGGAAAATATGGGGTTGACCATGTTGCGCAAATTATCACCTTCGGGACTATGGCGGCAAAGGCAGCCATTCGTGACGTCGGCAGAGTGCTTGACATCCCCTATGCGGAAGTGGACCGGATTGCTAAACTGGTTCCCGCCAACAATGTAACTATCAGTGAAGCGATCAAACTGGAGCCGCAGTTAAAGGAACTGTATAACAACAACCAGACCGTAAAAGAGCTGCTGGATATTGCAACGAGACTCGAAGGGCTTTCGCGCCATGCCTCCACGCACGCCGCCGGCGTCGTAATTGCGCCGGAGCCGCTGACCGATTTTACAGCGCTGTATAAAAACCCCTCGGAAAGCACTATTACCACACAGTTCGATATGGGAGCGATTGAAAGCGTGGGCCTGCTGAAATTCGACTTCCTCGGGTTGAAGACGCTGACTGTTCTGAATAAGGCCGTGGAATACATAAAACAGCAGGGCCGGCATGTAATCCTCTCTGAAATCCTTCTCGATGATGAAGCGACATATAAGCTCCTCAGTTCCGGCGAGACCACAGGCATTTTCCAGCTTGAAAGCGATGGGATGCGGGACATCCTTGTAAAAATGCATCCGAACCGTTTTGAAGACCTCATCGCCCTTGTTGCCTTATACCGGCCAGGTCCTATAGGCAGCGGCATGATAGATGACTTTATAAAAAGGAAGAGGGGCGAAACAGAGGTTGAATACGAACTGCCCCAGTTGAAAGCAATTCTCGATGAGACATATGGAGTCATTCTTTATCAGGAACAGGTCATGAGAATTGCGAATAGAATAGCAAACTTTTCCCTGGGGCAGGCAGACCTGCTGAGGAGGGCCATGGGCAAGAAGAAGCCCGAGGAAATGGAAAAGCAAAAAGAAGTCTTTATCAGTGGGGCCGTTGCCAACGGCGTCCCCGAGAGAAAGGCTGCACGGCTTTTCGAGCTTATGGCTTTTTTTGCGGAATACGGCTTTAATAAATCTCATTCTGCCGCTTATGCCTATCTTGCTTACCAGACAGCGTATTTGAAGGCCCACTATCCGGTCGAGTTCATGACTGCAAACCTTAGTGTAGATATGGGTGACACCAACAAAGTGGTGAAGCTTATCAACGAATGCAGGAGCATGGCTATAGAGATACTGCCACCGGATATTAATATGAGCGAACGCGAATTCAGGATTTTCGGCAATTTGGTGCGGTTCGGCCTCGAAGCAGTCAAAGGCGTAGGCTCTGCGGCTATTGAGGTGGTGCTCAAGGAACGGCAGAACGGCGCTTTCACGTCCTTCGGCGATTTCCTGAAACGTGTCGACAATAAACGGGTGAACAAGAAGGTCATTGAAAGCCTGATCAAAGCAGGGGCTTTCGATTCGCTTTATAAGGGCAGCCATGAAGCATCCTCAGACTCCCTGCGCATAGCGCATGACACAACTCCGAATTGGGCCAGGGCCAAGGCGATGGAGACGTTCTCCTCTCCTTTACAGGCGGACGGCCTCTGCCCGGGGCTTTTTGGAGAGGCTGATTTGCCTGGCGACCTGCTGCAGTCCTGGGATGAAAAAACGCTGCTCCAGTATGAGAAAGAAGCTCTCGGCTTTTATATTTCAGGCCATCCTCTGTCCCGGTACCGCAGGACGCTCACTCCGATGGACGTTAACAGGATTTCCGACATTGCGGACAAGGAGGACCGGGCGGACATCTGCGTTGCCGGCATCATCAGCGATATAAAGAGCAAGGCCAGGGAGAAGGGGGTGACTGCATTTCTCTCGCTGGAGGATGAAACCGGAAGTGGCGATATACTTGTGTACCCTGCCCTATACAGGGAGCTTGCGCCGGTTCTCAAAAAAGGGAATGTGGTGATGGTACGCGGGCAGGTGTTCAGGGCGGAAAAAGGGGCCAAAATTATGGCCCGGGAGATCCAGGATGTGACTGATATGGAGGTGAGCGTAAAATACGAGGTTTCAGTCAAGTGCGACACTCCGGCTGGGATGAGTGAAAGGTTACGGGAAATAAGAAAGTTAATGGATTTTGACTCTAATGGAAAAGACCGTGTATCAGTATCTTTCAGGTTTTATCTTCCCGGATATTGTGTTATCATAGCATCTCAACTGCAGCCGGTCGGTAATTTTCTGGCAGAGGTAGAGCGGATTACGGGCGGCATGGTAAAAGTAAATTAAAAGGCAAATGGGTAAAGGCGGAAGGCTAAATACCGAAACACAGACAGACCGTTAATTTTTATTTTTTTATCAACCCTTTTTCCTTTTGCCTGAGAAGAGGAGCACGCCGATTATGAGTTATTACCTTGATTTTGAAAAGCCGTTTGAAGAGCTTGAAACAAAGATCGAGGAACTTAAAAAAGTTTCCGACGGCACCGAAATAGATATTACCTCTGAAATAAAACGCCTCGAAAAAAAGGCCAAAGAAGTACGGTCGGATATTTTTTCGCATCTTACTCCCTGGCAGAAAAACATGATTGCGCGGCATCCGGAACGGCCATATACCCTCGATTACATTAACCTGATTGTCCAGGATTTTATTGAACTGCACGGTGACAGGACGTTCGGTGATGACCCTGCCATTGTCGGCGGCCTCGGTAAAATCAATGGCAACCGGGTGGTAGTTATAGGACACCAGAAGGGAAGAGGAACAAAGGAAAGGATTTTAAGGAATTTCGGACAGCCTCATCCGGAAGGATACAGGAAGGCTTTAAGGCTGATGCGGCTGGCTGAGCGGTTCAGGAGACCGGTGGTCACCTTTATCGATACACAGGGCGCATACCCGGGCATGGGTGCGGAAAAAAGAGGCCAGGCAGAGGCAATTGCCGTCAACCTGATGGAGATGTCCAGGCTTAAAGTGCCGATTATTTCAATCGTTATCGGTGAGGGAGGCAGCGGCGGCGCCCTTGCCCTGAGTGTTGCAGACCGGCTCTACATGCTGGAACACTCTGTCTATTCCGTTATCTCTCCGGAGGGCTGCGCAGCTATTCTGTGGAAGAGAAATGGTGACCTCTCATCAACTGACTTTGCGAAGGCGGCCAATGCACTTAAGGTCACAGCACAGGACCTGAAGGCATTTAAAATAATCGATGATATCATCCCCGAACCTCCGGGCGGCGCTCACCGGGACCCTGAGGCTACTGCAAAACGTATGGCCGAGTACATTACAAAAACACTGGAAGCTGTTAAATCGAAAACTCCTGGAAAGCTGATTGAAGAGCGGTACAAGAAAATAAGAAAAATCGGAAGCCTTATTCAGACAGAGCCGTGATGTTTTGAAATCGGATGCAGGAGGCTGAACAAGCCATTACGTGCATAACTCAAACTTTTGAAATAATTTTATTGACAACTTCTCCCAGGTTTTGAATCTTGTAAGGTTTTGCCACAACCCCTGCAAAACCATATTGTATGTGGTTAGCCATAATTGGATCACTTGAATAGCCGCTTGATACAATAGCCCTGACCGCCGGGTCTATTTCGAGAAGCTTCCCGATCGCCTCTTTACCGCCCATCCCACCCGGTATTGTAAGGTCCATGATTACAGCATCAAAGCCGTAACCATCCTCCAGGGCCTTTTTATATATCTGTATCGCATCATGCCCGCCTGCCGCAAAAGCCACATCATAACCCAGATGTTTCAAGATGTCCCCTGCGGTTTCCCGGACAATTGCATCGTCATCCATTAGCAGTATTTTACCTCTACCCGTTGCAGGCTGATCAGTCGTAGGAGGTTCTGCCTTTGACTCAACCGTTCCCTCCAGGGCGGGCAGATATAAATAAAAGACTGTTCCGGAGCCGACGCGGGATTCAACATCTATCAGTCCATGATGGTTATTGATTATTGAATATGCAGTAGCCAGACCCAGACCGGTGCCCGTCTGTTTGGTTGTAAAATAGGGCTCGAATATCTTGCCGATATTCTCTCTGGAAATGCCGACACCTTCATCTTTTATCGCAATTTTTACATATCCCCCTTCCTTGAGTCCCTGCATCTTTGACTGTCCGACAATAACATTCTCGGCACTTACCAGGATCAGCCCTCCTTCCGGCATAGCCTGAACAGCATTAATCACAAGATTATTTATAACCTGACTTATCTGTCCTTCATCAACCTCAACCTGCCACAAATCAGGCGAAAAATATGACTCACATCTTACACTGGCTCCCCGTAGGACGAAGTCTATTGAACACTTTATAAGATCACTTATAGAAGCCATCTTTTTTATCGGTGCGCCGCCCTTTGAAAAAGTTAGCAATTGACTCGTAAGGTCTATTGCCATTAGTGTGGCTTTTTCTGCCCTGGAGAGCATTATGTTGACCTCGTCCCGCAGGACATAGACTGTACGAGCAAGGTCGATATTACCCAGTATGCCACTGAGAAGATTGTTGAAATCATGGGCTATGCCACCTGCAAGAACACCGAGAGATTCAATCTTCTCAGCTTTTAAAAGCCTGTATTCCATGTATTTCTTTTCCGTTATATCCCGAAATACAAGGACGGCGCCTATAATCTCGCTTCTTGTGTCCATTATAGGGGACACACTATCTGCAATAACTCTCTCGGCGCCGTACCTGGCGACAAGTATGGTATGATTTTCGAGTTCAACAGTCTCGCCGCTTTTTAAAGCCCGGCAAACAGGATTGTCCGCTTTAAGACGCGTCTTTTCGTCAATGATATTGAAGACCTCCAATATCGGCCGGCCTGCAGCCTCCTGCTGGCTCCAACCGGTCAGATTTTCTGCCACCTTGTTGATCAGTACAATAGTTCCGGTAATATCGGTTGTAATCACTCCGTCGCCTATACTGCGCAGGGTTACAAGGAGTCTCTCTTTTTCGGACGCAAGGGACTCTTCCGCTCTTTTGCGCTCAGTAATGTCACGGAATATGCCCCTTGTGCCGACAACCCTGTCTTTATCAAGAATGTTATTGATGTTGCCTTCAACAATTATTTCCCTGCGGTCCCGTGTAATAAACTTTGTCTCTATGCGGCCAGGCTTTTCGCCAAAAACAACTGTTTTGAACTCCGAACGGCAATCATCGCACTCAGGGTGTATAATGTCGAAGATAGTAAGATCAGATACTTCCTCACTGCCATACCCGAGTGTTTCATTCCATGCACGATTAACATACTGGAAAGAACCGTCAGGCCCTATGCACTGTATAATGTCATTGGCGTTCTCGAACAGGTCCCTGTATTTCTCCTCACTTTGTCTCAGTTCCTCGTCCTTCCGAATACGTTCGGTAATGTCAACATACACAACTACTGCCATAGTTATTTCGTTACTATCATTTATGACCGGGGTCCCGACGACATTGTAGTATCGGTTATGGAGAAGCCACTTTTCCTGGTGAACACTCTCACCGGCTTTAAATATTGCCATGAAAGGACAGTCCTTTGCGTCCTCAAGCCGACATACAAACTTGTAACAAGGCTGCCCTATTATCCCGGATGAGCCGTCAAAAAAATGTTTTGCGAGCATCGTGTTATATTCAAGCACCCGCATATCTCCGTCGATAACGAGTATACCTATGCCGGCGGATTCAAAAATAGCCTTTATCTCATCAGTGGCGATCTTCATCTTTTCATTTGTCCTGTGTAGATGCCTAAGTATCTGCACAAAGGAATTGCTGATGATGCCTATAGGATCCACGCCAATAAGTGTTTCGTCATCAAGTTCTTCCGGCTTGAGGGGAGAGGTCCCCATCACGGTCAGGAGTTGGTCTACCTTGTCACGGATATAACGGACAGATGCCTGGTACTTCCTCTGGAGTTCTGCATTCTGAGAAGTTAACCGTTTGATTTCATCTTCAGAAATCATCGTTCACCGCCGGATACCTCTATTGAATAGCAGTTTTCATCTTTTATGACATTGACCGAATACCCCATATTGGTAACTGATTCAGGAATGGTGGTTAGTGCATCCCGATTATCGGTCAAGAAAACCAACTTCACTGTTCCCTCTTCAAGCGACTGGGTGTGACGATTAATCTCCTTAAGCGCAATCAGCAGAGTAGCGGGGCATATCTGACTGCGAATATCGAATTTAATTAAGTTCAACGTATCTCTTCTCCATAGTACACATCCTGATCATTTCTTCTTTCCTTCATTACCAGACCCGCAAATATCCGGCTTCCAAGCCATGCACCCGGAAACAGCCCCAAAAGGAAAAGAACGCTCGATGCGGCAAGTATAGGCAGACCACCCAATAGATGCCAAACATTGCATGTCGGCGCCATGCGGGAAGCAAGTCCCATTATCACGCCGCCTGAAAGAGCCGATACATATTGTCTTATCGGTGCCCCGAAAGGGATCCTGAACTCTTTTAACCACGCTGCAGATGCTGCGCTGCCAAGCACAATACCGGCAACAAGGGGAAATTGTATGGCCGAAATAGCATCAAACCCCGGACCCGGACCGCCCTGCAGCCGAATGCCCGACAGGGGGTGTACGTATTTAAGAGGCAAAGTATGGTAGTAAGCCAATCCATCTGTGTGCTCCTTAAAAAGTACACTGCCGATATATGCCGCTAACTTTGTATAGGATGTTGTAACCCCAAGCGGCATCCCGATAAGGGCATAAGACGACAGTCCTATTAAAGAGAGGAGCAAAGCCGCTTTCCAGGGTTGAAGATATCCTTTCGCATATGAGATACGGACCAATTTTCTGTCCTTGTACCACAAACTAATAAAATATAAACCGAAGACAGACGACAATGAGATGGGGATTAACGGACTAATTCCGAGCATCTGGGGTATTGTTATCTTCCCCTGAAAAAATGTAGTGCTTTTGACAAAGGATGCCCAAAAGGGCTGTATCTCTGCATATAAGCCGCTACCCGCAATAAGTCCGATAAATGCAACTGCACTTAAAACACTTCCTGATCCCATTTTATAAAGGGTCCCGACTACGCAGCCCCCGGCCAGTACCATGCCCGTACCGAAAAGAAAACCGCCGATCAGGTTGGCCGGCGTAGGAGAATAAAGAAGAGGGAAAGGGTACAGAGTAAGGAACCCCATCTGGCGCGCAAGTTCAAAGAGCATCATGCTCAAAACAACGAGAAGGACTAGGTATCTCAGCATGACAGTGCGCCGTAGAAGAAAAAGATCGCGGAACATGCCTGCTATACAAAAATCAGATAGGTACATGACAGCCCCGCTGAGCAGCCCCAATACGAGGCATATCCCAATAATGAGGGCGTAGTGATTATCCATAAAGCCATTCCCCTCTTGTTAGCACCTTCATTAAGGGATAATCATACGACAAACATTGTGTTAACACAGATCAAAGATTAACACTTTGAAATGGGAATTTTCAAGATTCCGGATCAGAACCGTTTAGATTGGTAATTGAAGAACAAGGGTTATATGCCTTTTAGTCAAACAGAGCAGTAACGAACTCGGATGGATTGAAATCCTTGAGGTCATCCACTCCTTCGCCCACGCCTATAAGCCTGACTGGAATCCCTAGTTCTTTTTTTATCGCGAAGATTATGCCGCCTTTTGCGGTCCCGTCCAGTTTTGTCAGGGCTATACCGGTGACTCCTACCGCCTCTTTAAATATGTGGGCCTGCCTGAGCGCATTCTGACCTGTTGTAGCATCTACTACGAGGAGAATTTCCTGAGGGGCATCGTGCATTGCTTTCTTAATGACGCGGTTTATTTTTTTCAGCTCGTCCATAAGCGGGCTTTTCGTATGCAGCCTTCCCGCAGTATCGATGAGGACCACATCGGTCCCGCGAGCCTTTGCCGCTTCAACAGCATCGAAAGCGACAGAGGCAGGGTCTGAGCCGCTCTGGTGTTTTATAATATCGGCTCCGGTGCGTTGGGCCCAGATTTCGAGCTGCTCGATTGCTGCCGCCCTGAAGGTGTCTCCCGCAGCGATAAGCACCGAGTTCCCTTCAGATATGAAACGTGAGGCAAGCTTCCCGATGGTAGTGGTCTTGCCAACACCATTGACCCCAACTGTCAGGATGACAAAGGGCTTCTCGCCGAAAGTGACGAGCGGCTGATGAATACCCAGCATCGAGACCATTTGGGACCTCAGGGCTGTCTTCACGTCGCCGGACGTGCGTATCTCGCCCGAGGTCACCTTCCCCCTGATAAATCCGGCTATTTCAGCGGCGGCCTCTGCGCCGATATCAGAGGTTATGAGTATTTCCTCAATAGCATCGACGGCGGCGGCATCGACTGTCCGGTTCAGCAGAACGGTTTCGACGCGCTCGACAAGATTCTTTTTTGTCTTCGAAAGACCTGATTTTAGTTTATCGAGAAAGCCCATAATGGATATGTTCGGCCTAAGGAGTGATCCTGAATAACAGTCACGACTTGAACTGCCTGCATTCAGGCACGCCCTCGCTACTGGCGAAGATTAACGGAGATAGCGTTCTTTTCTTTTGTTACATGGAATTTGGACGGCTTGATGAGTTCAATCTTCACCGTAACTCCCTTATTCTGTGTATCCTCATCAACCATAATGTCCCCGATGAATGACGAGGTAAACTTGTATGTTTTTTCCGCTTTACTTCCCACGGGTTGTATTTTAAGTACGACCCACCTCTTGCCATCTATCATTTCGGTTGTTGCATCGTATTTTAACGAATTGTCGATACCGGGTATATTTACTGTAACCACGGATTTCTTTTTGGACTCGACCAGTGATATATTGTTGATATCAAGCTGGCGGGTTACCTTAGCTTTCGTTTCCTTTGCCCGCTTCTCTTTTCCTTTAGCTTCCTTTAATTCTTTGGCCCTGACTTTTTTTGACTTTTTAGTTTGTTTTACAGGTGCAACTGCCTTGGCCTGCTTGGCCTGCTGTTTTTCGGCTGCAGTCGCCGGTTTTTTTACCGAGACAGGCGGCTGAGGCTGAACAGGAGATGAAGGTGTTGAGGTTTTTGCAGCGGACGCTGTGATTGAGAAGGCCTCGGACTTGTTGTACTGCACTTCAACCACTGCGTTACCATTAATGAATTCCGATGCAGGTATCTTGTTTGGTACCAATGTCCCGCTTCCGGTAGTGGTCAGGAGCACGTCAGGGCCAACGAGATTGTAATTCCTGATGACATGGTTAAGCTGATTATAGACAGTCACTTTCAGCTTGAATTTCTGACCGGCCATTGCAGATTCGGGTGTTGTAACCTCGTACCGTTCCGGAACGGGAGATACTGCATGAATTGTCTCTGTAGAACCTTTTTCTCCTTTCACGTTATCAGTGGCGATGATGGCAATGTCTTCTGCAATATCATACCGCAGGTCTACTTTTGCCTGACCGTTCACGAACTCATAGGCCGGGATCGTGGAAGGGAAAGGCTTTAATCTGCCTGTAGAGGTGAGTGACATGCCGCTGCCGACGGACCCGTAGTTCGACACTACATTGTTAAAGCGGTCCACAGCGACGATAGACACCTCAAAAGGCTCGCCCGCAATAACGTCTTTCGGAGCGAATAGTTTAAATGAATTCACGGGACCGCTGTTTATTTCGATCTTGTCGCTGTTTCCAACACTGCCTGAAATCAGGTCCTTGGCTTCGATTTGGGCCGCTCCGGATTTTTGAGATACAAGTATAATAGAATCTGATCCATTCTTGATATCCGGTATTGAGGGCATATCGATTTTGAGGTCTGCATCGCCTTTAAAAATAAGATTGATGTCTTTTCCCGGAATGGGGTCTAACACTGTATTGCCGTATGCATCTTTTGCGATTATTCTCAAATCAAACGGCTCACCAGCCTGTGCAATGCGGGGTGATTTTATCACAAAGGAAGTCAGCTTATTTGGAAAAACATTCAGGTCTTTTGAAACGATGGGAATGGGACTCCCGCTTTCCCGGATAGCAAGCGTAAATGACTCGGCAACCTTGTCCGACAGATTGACAATCAAGGCCCCATTTGCAAATGATGAAGATTTAAAGGATGTGGGCTTTACCGCAGCTGATCCGGTGACCCATATCTGGAACTCTCTCTCAGTGTCGCCGAAATTAAAGAGCACGTTGTTGAAGGCATCTACTGCCTGCAGACTTAGGGTGGTGTCTTCTCCGGCAACGATTTTTTCAGGAAGCGCGATTTTGAAGTGATCGAATTTCCCGGGGTTTATAAGAATCTCTCCTGCAAATGAAAACGAGGGTGCAACTATGGTCAGGGTTATCAGCAATTGCAGAAAAAGTAAGAGCTTTTGCATTTTTTGTAGCATATTTAAAAACCCCCTATAGTTATATTAATTTCTTGTATATATATTATTTTTCAAACGAAGTATATCATAAAATAGTGCAAATAGATATTTCTATCCTGCTGTATTATAGTAATGAGCAATATACTAGCATAACACATTAAATTTTACCACTCATAAACGCTAACGGTGTCAATCCACCTCACCCAGCACCTAATGTCCTTGAAAAACTTGAAGGTAATTTGGTAGTATTAGCAATGCCTGGGGACACTGCAAAGGCTGGCTTATTGCTGCGTGCGATAGCAAAGCTGGTTGATTTTATTATTATTGCTCTAGCGATAAAGGCTGTCCCTCAGGTTGGGTATTTTGCCGGCCTCGTCTACCTTCTTATCAGTGATGGTTTCTTTGATGGAAGGAGCTTGGGGAAGAAGATAATTCGATTGAGGGTGATCTCGACGGAGACCGGAAATCCAGGGACTTTTAGGGATTCGATGGTGAGAAACGTCACTTTTGCCTTCTCACTCCTACTGTACAAGATACCGCTGCTCGGATGGATTTTTGTGTTGCTCATCACTGTGCTGGAGTTCCTGCTGATGCTGGGCAGCGAGGAGGGCCTGAGACTTGGCGATGACCTGGCGAACACCAAAGTAGTTGAAGGGTGATCAAAGTAAATTTTAAATGTTGAATTTTGGGTGCCGAATTAATGGAAAATACAATAATTTATCATTCAACATTCAACATTTGAACAACATTCAAAATTCAATATCATTAAAGCTAAAAGAGGGGGGTGGGCAGCGTGTTCATTCATAAAATACTGGGTATGTTCTCGAATGATCTTGCGATTGATCTCGGGACGGCAAATACACTTGTTTACATGAAGGGGAGGGGCATCATCTGCAACGAGGCTTCTGTTGTTGTAATCAGAAGAGATAACAAACTCCCTGTAGCGGTTGGCATAGAGGCAAAAGAAATGCTGGGGAAGACTCCCTCGAATATTCTTGCTATCAGGCCGATGAAAGACGGCGTCATTGCGGATTTTGACGCAACGGAAGTTATGCTCAAATATTTTATTACAAAGGCCCACAACCGGAAGAGCTTTGTATCTCCACGTGTGATAATCGGCGTACCGTCAGGTATCACTCAAGTGGAACAGCGCGCGGTCAAGGATGCTGCCCATGCTTCTGGAGCGCGCGAGGTGTACCTTATAGAGGAGCCGATGGCCGCAGCCGTAGGGGTCGGGCTGCCGGTTGGTGAGCCGTCGGGCAATATGATAGTGGACATCGGCGGGGGGACCACCGATGTAGCGGTGATATCACTTGACGGAATTGTCTTCAGCAAGGCGGTGCGAGTGGGCGGCGACAAGATGGACGAGGCAATTATGGCTTATATCAAGCGAAAATACAATCTCATGATAGGGGAGCGTACTTCCGAGCGGATAAAAATTGACCTTGGTTCGGCTTATCCTACCAATAACTCGGAGCCCATGGAGATCAAAGGAAGGGACCTCGTGTCCGGCATACCGAAGGCGATTAACGTGACCGAGGATGAGATACGGGAAGCACTGCAGGAGAGTGTAGGGCTTATTCTGGACACAATCAAAGTCACGCTTGAAAACACGCCTCCTGAGCTTGCTGCCGATATTGTTGACAAAGGTATTGTTCTGGCAGGAGGAGGCGCTCTGTTGAAAGGGCTTGATATCCTGATCAGAGAACAGACCGGGGTGCCGGTGATTCTTCCTGACGATCCTCTTACCGCGGTGGTCAGGGGGTGCGGAATGATGCTGGATAAGCTGGAACTTCTTCAAAAGGTTGCCATCAGTACTAATTAATGTCAAAGGGTAGAAAGAGACTGCTTATCCTGTTTGTCCTTGTCTCGGCAGCCGTTGCACTAATGAGTTACCAGCACGATCGAAAGGTCTTTTCTCTTTTTGATGTTGTAATATCCTACCCGTATTATGCGCTCAATGAATTCACGGCGAACGCCAATAGTACGATTAGAAGGATGCGGAGTGCCTTTGAGGAAAATAAGCTGCTCAGGAAAGAGGTAACCCAACTCCTGCTCGAAAAACAGCAATACAGAGAGATCATTTTGGAAAACGAACGGCTTAAGGCGCTGCTGTCGTTCAAAGAGCAGGCGCCGGAATATGTGACTGCAGCCAGGGTCATTGCCCGGGGATCAGACAGGCTGCTGAACATAGTTATTCTTGACAAGGGGGAAAAAGACGGAATAGAAAAGGGCATGGCGGTCATTACACCTAAAGGTCTTATCGGCAAGGTTTATTCAGTGCAGGATTCCTTTTCGGACGTATTGCTCCTGAAGGATTCTAACTTTTCTGTAGCGGTAAGGCTGCAGAACAGCCGGCGCGAGGGTATCGTGTCGGGGGCGGGTTATGACTATTGTCTGCTGAAATATGTTCCTCCTGAGGAGAACGTGGTAAAGGGAGAAGTGGTAATAACGTCCGGCTTTGACGGGATATTCCCGGAGGGCCTGCCTGTCGGCGTGGTCAGGAAGGTGATAAAAGAAGGGATAGAATTTTTTCAATACATAGAGGTTCAGCCTTTTCAGTCGAGCGATAAGCTGGAAGACGTGATTGTGCTGAAACGGGTGCTCTCCAAAAGTTAACCGTGTTTTGGAGGACTGGAAATGAATGCGCTGAAATGGATATTCCTTACTGTGCTTGTTTTTCTGCTGCAGACGCAGTGTTCTTTTTTTTGGGATTTCTCCAATCTTACAGTTATTCTTGTCTACTATTTCGGATTGAAAAGCTGCCAACGCAACTCAGACCGTGCTTATTCCGGAAGCAAATCAGAATTTGAGAGCGTTGCCTTTGGGGTTATTATCGGTTGGATGGAAGATGTTATATCCGGCTCCATAATCGGCCCGGGACTTCTGAGCAAGGGGCTTCTGGGGCTGATGACGCCGGTTGTTTTTACCGATATGATATTTAAATGGACACCACTGTGGGGTGCGATTATTGTTGTTATTTTTACGCTTTTCGATGCAATGGTGATGGTCTCCTCCAGGATGATGTTTACAGGAGTTCATGTCACTGCCGCAATACTTTTTCAGGCCATGTGTGTTCAGTCCGTTTTGAACATCCCCTTTGGTATTCTATTGCGGCCGTGAATGAAGCGGGATAAATAGCGTGCGACAAAAGAAGGCCCTGACAATTTCCTATATGGGGATTTGGTATTGTCCCCGGGTATATGCCTGATGCGGCTGAATAAGAAACAACTGGGCGCTTATATCATTGTCGCGGTTTTTTTGTTTTTCTGTTGCAAGCTCTGGCAGCTTCAGGTTATCGAAGGAGACAGGTACAGGGCCCTGTCCGAGAGCAATAGGTTGAGAATTGTAAAAACGCCCGCCCCAAGAGGAATTATCTTTGACCGGAACGGGACTGCGCTCGTAAAAGATGTCCCTTTTTTCAGTGTCTCTATAAGCCCTGAAAGCCTCAAGGGCCTTGACCACGAGGCCCTTGCAAAATTTCTCGGCGTAGAAAAGAGCGAGATTGAGGATAAGTTGAACAGGAAAGACAACAGCCCATTCATCCCCCTGAAGATAAAAGAGGGTCTGAGCTTTCCGGAGATTGCACATGTCGAAGCCGGGAAATCGGATTTCCCCGGCCTTTTTGTCGAGACGGAGGTGGGCAGAGAATACCTCTTCGGCAAAGTGGGCGCCCACGTTATCGGTTATTTAGGCAAGTTGACGCCTGCACAATTTGAGAATCCGGCTTTCAGGAATTTTCCTCCGGATGCCCTCATCGGCCAGTGGGGCGTTGAGGAGGTATTTGATAAAGAATTGCGGGGCACTCCCGGTGAACGGATTATAGAGGTCGATGCCCTCGGCAGGGAATTACGGCTCATTCAGCAGAGGCCGTCGGTGAAGGGGCAGGACATTACCCTTAGCATCGATATTGATATTCAGAAAGCCGTTGAGGATGAGTTTAACGACAAGGCCGGTGCGTTAGTGGCGATAAAGCCTGATACTGGAGAAATACTTGCGCTGGCAAGTCTTCCCTCGTTTGATCCGAATGTATTTTCAAGAGGCATACAGTACCAGGATTGGGTGTCGCTCGCAGAAGACAAGAAAAACCCTATGCTCAACAGGGCGCTTCAGAGTCAGTATCCTCCGGGATCGACCTTTAAAATAATTACGGCAACAGCGGCGCTGGAAGAAGGCGTCATTGAATTAGACAAAAAGATCAACTGCACGGGCGGAATACGCTATGGGAAATGGACCTTCGGGTGCTGGAAAAAGGGCGGGCATGGTCCAATCGATTTCCATCACGCAATTATAGAATCCTGTGATACCTATTTTTACGAGGTAGGAAGGAGGCTGGGCATAGATAAGATTTATAAATATGCAACTGCATTCGGTCTGGGCAAGGAGACAGGTATAAATCTGATGATCAAAGAGCGGCGCGGATTGATCCCCAATACTGAATGGAAGAGGCAAAAGAAGAAAATGCCCTGGTACCTTGGAGAAACATATAATGCGGCAATAGGACAGGGGTATGTTTCCGTAACCCCTGTTCAGATGGCAAGGATGATGGCGACCTTTTCCAATGGAGGTACTATATATCCTCTCTCACTGATAAAGGGAGGGAGCAAGCCTATCGGGCAGCTTGGAATTAAGCCTGAAACAATAGAAACAATAAAGGAGGCTCTGGCAGGAGTGGTGAATGAGCCCGGCGGCACGGGTCATTCCGCCCAGTCTCAGGTCGTTACAATCGCGGGCAAGACCGGTACCGCACAGGTTATCGGAAAGAAGCGGACGGTGTCGGGCGAGAAATATATGGACCATGCATGGTTTGTTGGCTTTGCGCCAGTCGACAAACCAAAAATAGCTGTCTCGGTTTTTGTGGAGCACGGCGGGCACGGCGGCACGGCAGCAGCACCAATTGCCAGGCGGGCCATCGAGGCGTATCTTATAAAACATAAACCTGCTAAATCCGGAGCCCCGCTATCTTCACCGGCCGGCGGCAGCTCTGATGTTCAGGAGAAAAATCAAAATAGTCCGGAGGTCCAGGAATGATTTTAAAGATCGACCGCCGCTTAATCAAGAATTTTGACTGGATGACTTTCGGCCTGATTATGTGTCTGTCATTGATCGGGGTCATAACGATTTACAGCGCCACGAGGCCGCCGGGAGGTGTAGGCGAACATCCTGATTTTTACTCAAAGCAGATCATCTGGCTTATCATAAGTATAGGCGCACTTTTTTCCATGGTATTTTTTGACTATAAGTGGCTGGACCGTTATGCATACCAGATTTATGGCATTGGGCTTTTTCTGCTCGTCGTTGTTCTTTTTGCAGGGAGGTCGAGCATGGGGGCCAAACGGTGGTTGAATATAGGCTTTTTTTCATTTCAACCGTCGGAATTCTTCAGGATCATGTTCATCATCGGCCTTTCGGCATATCTTGCGGGCCGCAAGAATGATTCCGGGGAGAAGATGTCGGCGAAGATAGTTGTTATGTTTGCGCTGCTCCCCCTGGCTTTGCTCATTAAGCAGCCGGACCTTGGGACCGCTATTCTTATGATATCCTTATTCATAGTGCTGTTAATTTCAAAAGGTGTCAGCAAAAAGATTATAGCTGTAGCGCTGATTATCGGAATTGTCTCAGTTCCTTTCCTGGGTCACATATTTTGGGAGGGACTCAAGGATTATCAGAAAAACCGTCTCGTTGCTTTTATGGACCCCGATGTTGACCCGTCAGGCATCGGTTACCATATTAACCAGTCCAAGATATCCATCGGTTCCGGCGGTATTTTAGGCAAGGGATACCTCAAGGGAACGCAGGGACCGCTCAGATTCTTGCCTGAGAAGCATACGGATTTCATATTTGCAGTCTATGCTGAAGAAAGCGGCTTTGTCGGCAGCTTTATTCTTATGTGCATTTATTTATTGCTTTTCCTGCGGGGACTGGACACCGCTTACCGCGCAAAAGATGAGTTTGGAAGGCTTATGGCGGTGGGCATAACCGCTATGTTCTTTGTCTATTATTGTGTTAATATTGGCATGACGCTCAGCGTTATGCCTGTTGTGGGCGTTCCGCTTCCATTTGTCAGCTATGGCGGCACAGCGCTATTGAGCAATTTTATTGCCGCCGGCATACTGATAAGTATAAGAACCAGAAGGTTTGAGTTGTTTTACCCGTCATAAAAAACAGGTTAAGGTTAAGAAAACAAACCAAGACGTTCTAACAATAAATATATTTATTAGTCTCAACCTCAACCTTAACCTAAACCTGTTCTGAGTGTGATAATATATAAATTATATTTTGTCCGGAGGGGTATAACATGAGAATAATAGAAGGCGAACTACAGGCGAAGGGTTTCAAATTCGGGATCATTGTCAGCAGGTTTAATGATTTTATCACGTCCCGGCTCCTTGAAGGGGCCACCGATGCACTTTTAAGGCACGGCGCCAAAGATGATGATATTGAAGTGGTAAGAGTTCCCGGTGCTTTTGAAATTCCACTTATTGCAAAAAAACTGGCACTTAAGGGGACCTTCCAGGCAGTGATATGCCTTGGAACAGTGATCAGGGGAGCGACCCCCCACTTTGATTATATAGTTTCAGAGGTTTCAAAAGGCATAGCAGCCGCATCTCTTGAAACAGGGGTCCCAATCGCATTCGGAATCATCACTGCTGATACAATCGAGCAGGCAGTCGAGCGCGCAGGCGCCAAAGCGGGCAACAAGGGGTGGGACGCTGCGGTTACTGCAATAGAAATGGCTCAGGTAATAAAAAAAGTAGGTTAAGGTTAAGGTCAAGGTTAAGCCTGGACTGATGAAAATTTCGATTTCAGCCTTTCTTAACCTAACCCTTAGCCTCAACCTGTATTAATTATGAAGAGAAGAAAAGCAAGAGAATATGCCTTACAGTTCTTGTACAGGATAGATTTCTTTGATGGTCCCGGAGGAGAGCCGGAGCGTTACACGAAACCAGGAGAACTCAAAGGAGAGATCGAGTCGTTCTGGAACGAGGCAGGCGATGCCGAGCAGGATGTGAAGTTATTTGCAGGGGACATTATAACCGGTACCATAATGCATCTTGAAGAAATAGATTCTGCAATCGAGCGCATTGCCGAGAAATGGACGCTCCTGCGGATTGCAAGCATCGATAGAAATATTCTCAGGTTCGCCGCCTATGAACTACTATTCCGGAAAGACATCCCGAGCGCAGTGACCATAAACGAAGCACTGGAGATCGCAAAAAAATATTCTACCGCTGAAGCGGCATCATTTATCAACGGCCTTCTTGACAGGATAGCACGGGAATACGGGATGAAAGGACCGGAACAGAAGAAATGATGACCTTAGGGTCAGGCAGCGTTGCCGGTGAGCTCTTCGAAAAGCTCTCTGACGGAGACTATCCGGTCGATACGGGCGGCATTGGTCCCTACAGTATAAAGCGGCTCCTCTTTATCCGGGTTGTAGCCGGCAGAGCTAAGGAGGCCGTTGCATATACAGAAATGGTGCTCGTTGTTTTCTTTTGCGCGACAGATAGTGAAGTTGCCTGCGCTGTCCTTAAGCAGCACATAGCCTTTATCACACTTGGGGGGTCTCAGCCGATTAAGAGCGGAGACATACATGGGTGATTGACTGATTACCCTGAAGGGCAGGCCGCAGGGCGAACCTGGGTCGAAGGCAACGAGTATATCTTCCTCTTTGGCATTTAAGACCGCCTGTTTGTAGAGCTCTGTAGCGCTGCATTCCTCGGTAGCGAGAAAGCGAGTACCCATCTGGACGCCGTCCGCCCCCATTTCCATGAACCTTACGATATCCTCGTATGTGTAAATGCCGCCGGCAACAATTACGGGAAAATCTCCGAGTTTCATTGCCATGTCCTTGATCGGGGGGAGCAGATTTTCGAGCGTGTTTGCTTCAAGGTCTATCTGGTCCATTTTAAAGCCCAGGTGCCCGCCCGCAAGCGGCCCCTCAAGCACTATTGCATCAGGCCTGCAGTGCAGCCGCTCCCATTTTTTGCATATTATGTCGAGCGCCCTCGTGGACGAGACAATTGGGATAAGGGCGGTATCCTTCACCTTCTGAATAGCCGGCAGGGTCAGAGGCAAGCCGGCTCCTGAAATAATGGCGTCGGCCCCGGCATCGAGTGCTCCGCGCACCGAATCATTGAAATCGTGCACAAGAGCGCCCATTATATTTATACCTGCAAAGCCACCCGAAGCCTTTGATAGAGAGACTTCTTCGTATGCCGCCTCATAGGTATTGAATTTCTTCCCGGTCCTTTTCGAAACGATACGATCAAGGCAGGCACTCGATACAATGCCGACACCTCCCTGCAGGGCCACCGCGCTTGCCAGCGGGTATAATGAAACACCGACACCCATCCCGCCCTGTATAATGGGTATCTTTATGGTTTTACCTTTTATAATGAGGGGTCGCAGAGGCGTTTTAGATTTCACAAAGCTCCTGATTTGTTATTTTAACATAAGTCCAATTGTCCCTGTTTATTCTATATATTTTTAGCTGATTTTCTCAACGTATTTTTATCCGGCTGTCAAACCCCTGTGGATGGTGGAATTATTACAGCTTTTAGGTATAATAGTTGGGGCATATGAGAAGACTTTTTTTAAAAAAGAAATTGTCTGAGCTTACTATAGAAGCTTTCGATGAAAAGCACGGGCTTAAAAGATCGCTTGGACCCGTGAGCCTTGTTCTTCTGGGGATAGGCGTTATTATAGGCGCCGGTATTTTTGTGCTGACCGGACATGCTGCCGCACAGATCGCAGGCCCGGCCATTGTCATATCCTTTATTATCTCCGGCATTGCCTGTGCATTTGCCGGTCTCTGTTACGCTGAATTTGCCTCAATGATCCCTAACGCGGGAAGCGCCTATACATATGCCTACGCGACACTGGGACAGTTCGTAGCTTGGATAATCGGCTGGGACCTTATACTGGAATACACGCTGGGTGCGACAACCGTTGCCATCGGGTGGTCGGGATACTTTGTGAGCTTTTTAAAGGATGTGGGCATTATTATTCCCAATTTTCTCGCAGGTCCGCCTTTCAATTACGACATTACGCGGCACGTATGGGTCTCTACCGGAGCTTTTTTTAATGCCCCGGCTGTTATAGTTGTTGCCTTTATTACCATTATTCTGGCGATCGGCATCAAGGAATCGGCGACGTTGAACGCAGTTATTGTGTTCATTAAAGTGGCCATAATACTCGCGTTCATCGCAGTCGGAGTTTTCTTTATAAAGCCTGCGCTCTGGCACCCATTTATCCCGCCCAACAAGGGGGAGTTCGGGGTATTCGGGTTGAGCGGAGTAGTGAGGGGCGCCGGTGTTATCTTCTTTGCCTATATAGGCTTTGATGCGGTATCTACGCTTGCACAGGAAGCAAAAAGGCCCCAGAAAGATATGCCGATAGGTATTCTGGGCAGTCTCTTTATTTGCACAGTACTCTACGTAATCGTTTCACTCATTTTGACAGGCGTGGTGCCTTACTATGAACTGAACGGCCCGGCGCCTTTTGCGGTGGCTCTCGATGCCATGGGATTGCAATTCTTCTCTCCCTTGCTTAAGGTAGGAGCGATTGCAGGATTGACCTCGGTGATATTGGTGCTCCTCCTGGGCCAGACAAGAATTTTTTTCTCCATGGGCAGGGATGGTCTCCTTCCTCCGTTTGTTTCCAGGATCCACCCCGTATTCAGAACTCCCTACATCATTACCTTTGTGACTGGAAGCGTCACTGCGGTGCTGGCTGCCCTCCTTCCGATCGGCATTGTGGGCGAACTCGTGAGCATAGGCACGCTCCTGGCATTTGTGATTGTTTGCGCGGGTGTCCTGGTATTGCGGTATACACACCCCGAAATTAAAAGGGTATTCAAGGCCCCCGGCGGACTGTTAACACCAATTCTGGGCATGCTTTCCTGTCTTTATCTGATGACAGGACTTCCTTTGGATACATGGATAAGGCTTGTTGTATGGCTTGTGCTGGGGCTTATAATTTATTTTACGTATGGCATCAAAAGGGCTTCTTCATTTCACGCTGAGTAATTATTTTTTTATCTCGCCATAAGTGGTTTTATCTATGTCCAAAACTTTCATCAAACCAGAAAGCCTCGCTTCGAATGGCTTTTCAAGACCAACAGCGGCATCCGATGCTCAGAAAAATTATGTTCGCTTTGCAAATATTTCCCGCGCCATTTGCGCATCAATGGCGAATTCTGAAAATCCTATACGAAATATATATGAGGGGAAAGTTTGCAAAACGAGGATACTGTTTCCCGGCAAGACGCCCATTGCCATAAGCTTCTGCATTTTTTTGGAATCTTTTGTTTGTATAAATGCTATTTCGACTGCCTCATTCGATTTGAACTCGGTCAACGGCAATACCCCCAGGTCCCCGCTTTTTCTGGCCTCAATGCAACAATCGCCCGGCGGTATCGGTTTGCCATGGGGACAAGTTGAAGGATGGTTCAGCATAGTGCATACCCTTTCAGCGACGCCTTTTTTAAGCAGATGTTCAAACTCACATGCCTTTTCGTCTCCTTCCTCCCCTCTGATACTAAGCACATCCATTATAAGACGCTCTGCCAGTCGGTGACGTCGTATAGTTCTACGCCCTTCTTCTTTACCGTCCTGGCTAAAATATATATGCCCCTCCTTTATCTCGATAAGCGTATGACTTGTAAGCTCCTTATACGACGGGTCTGCCGGGTCGATGCCGATCTTTTCGGCTTCGGCAAAATCCGCACCCTCTTCCTCAATGGCAACCCACATCGCTTCCAATATTTCTTCAGCCTTTTCTGAAAGTTTCATGTCATTTCCTCCTTGACAGCACAAAGAATTCAACCACAGAGGCACAGAGACACAGAGAAAAAATAAGACGCGGTGACACGGGGGAAAAGACTTGTTCCGGTTTGTAGTTTCCCCGTGTCATTTATGTTTTCAGTGCCTC